>JAEIGA010004990.1_pt1 | contig 20380 bp, 27 predicted proteins | sample 9270691 | NCBI WGS metagenome assembly JAEIGA01 (sample SAMN17057246, study PRJNA624740) | gut metagenome | biome: biome; isolation source: fecal sample | host: Bos grunniens | place: China: Xizang | collected 2019 | reverse complement strand
TGTAGGCGTAGTAGCTCGAACCGTTGTAGTTGTTTTTAGAAATTGCGGTAATGTGGACGCCGTTGGGGTACCCCGCAATAAGGTCATCTGTCTTAATTTTCGTGCGTCCGCTTGTAAGACCGCTTGCCGCGTTCACCTTTTGAATTGCGTTACCAAGTCTGCTCATCTGAAATTCCTCCTATCTTTTAAGCCAAACTTCATTTTTATTTGTCGCCTGAACAGGCGCTGTTTTTATTTTAGGTGTGTAAGCGTTGGTATTTTTATTGGCGTCGGGGTCGTCGCTTGATTCAGCTACAACAAACGCCGTTTTGAAAGCGTATTTTTGCGCCATTGTCTGCGCCGCGCCCATTGCGTTTTTGCCTTTGCCGTCGCCTGCGCCGACTATCAAAAGTGTTTCGTCGCTATCCACGTCTATCAGCGTGATTTCCAACTCTACCGCCGCAAACGTACCCTCGTCGCAAATTCCGCTGTTAATCACGTGGACTTTTGTTTGGCAGATAATACGGTTTTCGCGAAGTGCCGCGCCTACTGCCGCATTGAATTTCGCCGCGCTGACATAATCGTAACCGACATCATCGTTACGGCTGTCTTTGCCGATTACTGCCACTGCCGACATTACGTTTAAAATTTTTTCCTTCAAATGCATTTGCAATCTCCTCCAAAATGCGGTATAATCTCCTAAATTTGTGAGAGATTTACCGTTTGCGCCCTACGTTTAAAGGGCGTTTTTTTCTGCGCTACTTTCGGATCGTCTTCAAGCGTGAAACTGAACTCCCAAAAATCGCCGATTCTGCGTGCGCGGTCTGCGTACGTTTCAGACTTTAATTTCTCAACCGTTTCAAGATAATCTCCAACGGTGAAAGGCTGACTGTAGAGAAAATCATTCTCACAAATTGTGCGTACCGATTCAAATTGCGTGATATCAAGCGCTTTGTGCCACTCAACCAAAATACCGTGACTTTTGGTGTAATAGTTAGCTTCGAAGTTCGCAAGGGCGTTAATCGCGTCATATTCGGTCTTTACCGATTCAGCCTGTTCAATAAGACCAGCCGCCTTTGACGCGTGTCTTGCTACTTTCTTCTGCCACTTCACACGCTCTTTTGCGTTAAACGGACGCTTTTCCAAGTCCGCAAGCTTAATTGCCAACATTTCAATCACCTATCCCTAAAAGTTGTTCTGTTTCGCCTAAAGCGCTCGCAATATCACCCAACACCTTGTCTGTACTTATGCCGAAATCCATTGCTTGATGTATAATGCTCGCGGCTATCATATTTGAATAAACTTCCAGACTTTCAGCTGTTTTAGGATTCAAATTGCAAAGCGATATTACATAGCCGGTATCGGCGTCCAGAACCATTGTCGACGCTATGCAGTTTTTTCCAGTGAGTTTGTTTTGAAATTCAGCCGCCGCAGCGCCAATTTTGTTTTCAAGTGCGTTATAAGCGTCGGGATGCATCAAAGCGTGTTCACGCAGTGCCTGTTTGCGTTTTTGCAAGAGACGCTTTTTCAAAAGTCTTGCCATTCATTTCACCTCCTTTGTCTGTGATCTTCGCCGCCAATTTTGACGGCTTTACACATTTCGGTTAAACGGCTTACAATGCGTTGTCCCGTTACGTCGCTTTCAAGGATTCTGCCGTTTTTGTCTTTCACCTTAAGGCGTCTTGCAAGTTCGGTAGCGTTAAAATTGCTTGTCGCGATTATCGGCTTGCCTGCGTTGTAGCGGTTGTTGATTACCAGATAAAGCCTTTCTGCCGCCCATTCCGTAGGATTTTCTGTGCCGATATCGTCAAGGATCAGCATATCTACTTCTTCCAGCGATTTCATCACTTCATCAAGGCTTGCTTGCTTTTCGCTGTTGTTAAATGTAGCTTTCATTGTGTCAAGTATAGACGGGATATCGCCAAAAATAACCGATTTGCCGATTTTAAGAAGTTCCTGCGCAATAATCGCCGCAAGGTGCGTCTTGCCTACGCCGGGATTTCCATAAAGCAGTAAACCGTTGGCGGGATTTTCAATCACCCATTTTGCTCCGCGTACTGCCAATTCGTTAAATTCGGTGACTTCGTAGCTGTCGAAGTCTTTACCGACATATTTGGGCGGCAACTGACACTTTGCAAAGTTCCTGTCAATTTTCTTTTTGGTTTGCTCGGCTAAGAAATATTTGCAAGGCTTGACCTCAAGATACACCGTTTGGGCTAAGACGTTTGTCACACGTTGATAGTTGGCGAATTTCTTTTGGCAAGGACACCCTTTGCATTTGGCGCAAATTTCTGCGTCATCTTCTGCCAAAATGAATTTTCGAATATCTTCATCTGACAGCCACTCCCCGTATTTTTCGCGGTAGATTGCGGCTTTTTCATCAAAATGTTTTTTGTTTGCTTTGATTTTGGCTTCAAAGTGGACTTTAATTCCTTCCCAAAAACTACCGCTTGCGGTTTTGATACTTGCGAAATCTTCTTCAGAAGGGCAAATCGGATTGCTGGGCGTCCCAAATGTCGGGTTTTGATTCTGTACTTGCAGGGAATTTAACAATGTTTCCACTCTTTGTTCCTCCTTTCGCTATTACTCTTTGAATGTAGTTGATATTGACTTCGCCGCTACCTCCCCATTGATTAGGTTGGCGATTACGGCGGCAGTAAGTGATTGTGTCAGCAAGGGTTTTAGCGCCGTAGCGTTTTTGCAGATCTACCAAGTCAAGCAAATCACCGCCGTAGGGATTTTCGGATTTTGCTTCAATCCAAGCGGATCTTACGTCTTTGTCTAATTCTCGGACTGCCGCATTGATTTTTTCTTCAAGCTCCCTATCTAAATTAGGCGTTACGCTATTTTTAGAGTTCGCGCGCGCGGGTGTTTGGGGTTTTAAAAATGTCTTAACGTCTTCTACGTCTTCTTTCGCGCACGTGTTATTGGAACGCCGCAGGGTGTCAACAGGGGTGTCAACAGGGGTGTCAACAGGGGTGTCAATAGGGGTGTCGATAGGGGTGTCAACAGGGGTGTCAACAGGGTATAATTTGATTAGACGATATTCAGTGACGTTTGAACCGCTCCCCGACGTGAAGTCAATAAATCCTTTTTTCTTCAAGCGTTGCTTAGCTTTTCTAACCGTCGCGACGGAGGCGGGTTTCCCGTTACTCTCGTACCAATTAATCAGTTTGAGCAACTCGGCATCATCTACTAAGATTGTTTCCGTCCAGTGCGCACGGTTAAACTTGTTATATAAATGCAAGTAAACCAGCTGATCACTGCCGCTGAGGGTCTTTTCGGAGGCAAGTTCAAAAAAACTGTTAAGTTGGTTTAACGGTTTGAAAGCATTGTCCATATTTTCACCTCCTTTCTGTTAATGATGATTGAAAACTTAAGCCGCACGGGCTTTCTTGGAAAGATTACGCTGTCTGCAGACATAATGCGAAAGTGTTTCGCCCGTTGTCACGGGACTTTCAACTGTACGTCCTAACAATGTGTAATCTTTGCTGAATGTGTAGATTGTGCCGCTGTCGCCTGTAATTTCAAATGTTTCAGCGTCACCAACTTTTTGAACTTCCGATATAAAGCGGGATTCGGCTATGTCGAACGTATAAACCATAGACGCCGTAACAGTGCCGTCACGCTTTACAAAGACTTCCAAATGGTCATCATAGAGTTTTAACTCGTCGCCGTTTTTGTTAGTGGCAAATACTCCGCCTTCAATCTTTACCGTGCTGTCTATCACGAACTCCGGCAAGTACATTTCCACTTCTTGAATCGCCGTTAATGCGTCTGAAACAGTACGGTGAACAACTTCAGCTTGTCTCAAGTCGATAAATTCAACGTCGGGATTATCAAGTAACGCCTTAGTTTCCGCCGCACTGATAACCTTGCCGTCAAGCCTGTATTCAGCGCGTTTCCTGCCGATTCTCTGACCGTCTTTTTGAATACGGTATTGAACTACCAATGTCATTTTCAATTCCTCCTTTCCTTAGTTTTTGAACCTCTTTCAAGATTCAATTCAATAGCCGTCTTGGTTAAGATGCGCGGCTACTGTTTTCAACCTTGCATTTCATTAGGCTTTGACAAACCTTTGATTGATAAAGGAAAGTTGCGCATAATTTTCAATCGTCTGTTTCGTTCCGCTATAAATTTGGTGGTAGTCTTCTTTCTTCGCGGCAAGTCCTCTAATCGAAATAACTGCCATATCGTTCATTTTGTCTACTTCATACAACTGCCCGACGGGTAATTCGTCACGACTTTTAGGCTTGATGCCTGCGTTTTTGTTTATCAGTTTGTTGTATGTCATATAAAAAAATTTATCGTCAGCAGTCGAGCCTTGCTCCCGCGCCAAAGGGATTAATACCTGTTGGATCGTATCCGTTAATTTACGGTTACTGCGTTTTGTAGCTTTACGGACTTCCAGCCATTCAGCAGACTTACGTTCCGCTAAAATTTCAATCAATGCCGATTCCATTTTGTTGAACGCTTGAATGTAATCCCATTTCCACTGTGCCGCCTTTGTGCCTGTAAATCCCATTACTACAAAAGAAAATCCGTCGCGATTGAGATAATACATCGGGCGCAGTTCGCCTTTTTCATCCTTGTAGGTAGATTTTATAAAGGCTTTTTCAACGTCCCCATTTTTGGGGAGGTTGTCCATCGCGTTTTCGATAGCTCTCAAAACTCTGTCGTGACGTTTCTCAAACACTTCAGCAACTTTCAAGCTGGTAGTAATTGCTTGATCGTTTTGGATAAATACCAATTCGTTCATTTCTTTTGCTCCTTTCTTTAGTTTTTGAACCTCTTTCAAGATTCAATTCAATAGCCGTCTGGTTGACCTTGCGCGGCTACTGTTTTCAACCTTGCATTTTTTACGATTTGCGTACTCCCAACATTCCGTCGTAACGCGCCGCCTTGATAAGCGCATTTGATAAACTCTTTTCAACAGCGGTTCTTTTTTCACGCTCTGCCTGAAGTTCCATTATCTTTTCGGTAAGAAGTTGGTTTTCATCGGGTAAATCAAGATCAAGCCTGCATTCGCCTTCATTGTGAATCTTTTTAAGCACCGCCATTACACCAGTGTTGGTTAAATACTTCTTACAAGCCGCCATTAAACCGTTGGAGCTGACGCGCTTGCCGTCTATGCAGTAATACCCGTACTTCGCGCCCTTCTCCCTCTTCCAACTGATTATCATAAAAATCCCCCTCAAAAATTTTCCTTTACACTGCCAAAGTGTTGTCTTATAATTAATTTGATTCGTTATATCCCCAAAGTTTTTCGGAAGTAGTTCCTAAGGCTCGTGCGATTTTATTTCCCTTAATCGCATTAGGGATTCTTGTGCCGTGTTCGTATCTTTGGTATACGCTTTCAACTACTCCGATTTCAGCGGCAACTTGTGCTTGGGTTTTTCCTGCTAATTTGCGTGCCGCGATTAAAGTTTCGTTTCGCATATCACCTCATCTCCTTTGGATTGTACAATACCGTTTGGCTTTGTACGGTTGGGATTATAGCACTGCCGTTTGGCGTTGTCAATACCGTTTGGTGTTGCTTTAAAAAATTTTTTGAGGAGGGATTTTATATGAATTTGCCTGAATCATTAAGGCGTTTCCGCAGGGATTTCAATCTTACGCAGAAGGCAGTTGCTGATGCCGTCGGTATGAAAGAAAGTGCCTATCAACGTTACGAGCAAGGTAGGCGCGAACCTGCGTACAAACAGCTGATTTCTCTTGCAGACGCTTACAACATTTCGCTTGATTACCTTGTAGGTCGCAGTGACAATCCCGCGCGATCTTAATAATTGAAAGGACGGGATAACTTGAAGGATATGGAAGATGTTGCCCACGAACTTACCGTACACAAGCCCACATCTGATAACTTGCACGGCTTTGCCTAAAATCGACGCCGCTACCTCAATAGGTACACTTTTGATTCTCGACATTTCATCAGCTCCTTTGCTTTGCCTTTCATTTATTCCAACCGCCAGCTGATCGGAGGACTACAGGCGGCGGCTGTTTAAACAAAAGTTTAAGTAAGAAAAAATTTTAAGGAGTTATAAAAAAATGAAAAATTGATGAATGCTGACTGCCAAACGCCAATGCTTAAGGGAGACGGTCGGCAGTGTTTGAGGAGATTATATTTTTATGAGCTGAAAGTAGGTTCTATTTTAAATAGAGTCGGATTGCAAAAAAAAATTTCATCGTAAGGAATCTCAAGGATTTCGGAAATATTTTTTGCCTGAGCTATAGTAACTAAATCGGGATTTTCTTCAAGTTTACGGTATGTTTGAACGTGAATATCAAGTAATGCCGCCATATCATCTTGGGTTATATTCTTTAATCTTCTTGCTTGTTTCAAAGTTAAAGGCATTTTCATCACCTCAGTTTTGCTAAATTTTAATCTATTTTAAATAGATTGTCAATCCAAAAGATGAAAATTTTCGCTGAAAGGTTGATTATTTTTAGCGTTTGATATAAAATATTTAAAAATGTATTCGAAGTGGAGGTTTTCAGAATGTCGATAGGCTATAACATCAAGCGTCTGCGTTCAAACTATGGACTTTCACAAAAAGACCTCGCTATCATTGCAGGGGTCAAGGACAAAACTGTTTCAGCTTGGGAAAATGACAGGATTGACCCGCGAATGGGAGCTATACAAAAGATAGCAGACCATTTTGGCATAAAGAAAAGTGACATCATCGAAATGCCAACGTCAACCGACAACACAGAATCAACCTTTTTCACAACCGAAGACGAAACAGAATTGGTGAAACTTTATCGCGGGCTTGATGACGTGAATAAAAACTTTGTAAAGTCTCTGGCAATAAAATTGAATTATGCACAAAACGTAGTGGTTTCGGCGGCAATCGGCGGCGGCAATAGTTTAGGTGGTGAATATGACGGTATTAAACAAATCAACATTGCCTGTGGAAGACGCCCTGTTGCTGAACGAATATGACGGACGGGAAATAGAATTTGAACTGCCTGAATATAAATTAGAAACGGACGGGACGGATTATAAAAGCCGCGTCGCAAAACTTTTTGAAAACGGCTACTTAGCATACGGCACGCCGAAAGATAATTTGAACTACTTGACGATAGCTGAACTCAAAGAAATATTGCGAGCTAACGGGCAAAAGGTCGGCGGCAAGAAAGAAGAATTGGTGAACCGCGTTGCCGAGAATGTTCCTTTAGAAAAATATGCCGAAAGAATACCGCGAATTTACAAAGTTACCGAAAAGGGACGCCGTGAAATTGAAAATCGCTCCTCGTACACCGAAAATCAGAAAATGCAGTATGGCTTTTTAAATTCGGAAATAGCGGCGACAGAAAAGCGATTGGAGCGGGAAGGCAGATTGACGCCGGATGAAGTATTGGAAGAATTGTTTGTCGTCAGAATCACCAAGTACGGCGGCGCGCAGGAGTATGGTTTACTGCGAAATACCTATTACAATCTTGCACAATATTTCAAGCTCCGTAAGCGTTTTGAAGAGTCATTGCGTTCGTTGCTGTCAGTGATTTACTATGACTTGTCGGGGATGTGCAACGGCAACTACGTGGAAGATTATCAGAATTTGGGCTGGGCGTTTGAAACGTCGGTATGGAAAGAAATTGACAAGCTCCGTACGGGATTGAACTTGACAGACGAAGGCTTAAAGGCACTGTTTGATGAAGCGTTGGAAACGTCGGTTAAAGCGCCGTTCACGTATTTTGACACCGAGACTATGAAGGCGATAATACTTGATAGGCTGAATGGCGAATCGGATATATTTCAAAAGTACAGATCAGTTAGCCAAAGTCCGCCGCGTGAAACATATGACGAGCCAATTAAATACAGCGAACCGCCGAAAAGCAAGAGCAAAATGTTATTGGCAGTGGCGTCAATAGTTGTATGTCTTACGGTAGGCGCAGTGTTCATAGGCGGCAATAATTCTTCGACAAATGCCGCGAACAAGAGTGCTGTTCAAACTGTCGCCGTACGGCAGGAGAATGACGCCTTGCAGAATCTGTTTTTGAAAGTTTCGCTGAACACGACGGAAGCCGAATTGCAAAGTTACATTGCGGCAGGCAAGTTGGAATATACAGCGCAGGATACAGCGCCGAAACAAATGGCATATAAAATTGGTTATCGGAAAGGCGACACGTACCACACGCGCAGTACAGGCGGCGATTATATTGAAGTGTCGTTCAATACGAAAACGGGTAAAGTTTTAGGTGCGACGTACTTCAATGCCGAAACGTCAACGCAAGCGATGATGACAGATGCGCCTTTTCACGGGCATAAAAATGACGGTCGATCTAGCTATTATTACTTTTATGACGGAACAAACTTCAAAGTGATTGACGGCGCGGCGGCTACATTTGAAGATAAGTTGGTTGATTGTTACAGTGCAGAGGACGCATTATCGAGGGTGAAAGCAAAATTAGCGTGATGAAAAATTTATGTGTTGCAGTGACGACGCTAATACTAATGGTGCTGGTAATGATTGCTCGTGAGATGTCACCTGCCTTTACGTCCGAAGAATGCAAATTGTTATTGAAGGCGAAATGAACAGCGCCGAATTAGTGAAAGAGATAAAGCACGATTATTTAATGGCATTGGTTGAAAACTTTGAACCAGATAGGCTAATAGGATTGGAAATTGGCAAAATGAAAATAAAAGTGGATATAGAGTTGTGTTTGTCATAGTCAAATATAGACAAACAAACACTTTGAGAGGATAAACTCTCTGGCGTACTACACACCTCTATCCGATTGTATAAACTTTCGGACTACATTTTAAAATTTGCTCAAAATATGTCGGTTCGGTAATCTCAGTGTGATATTGAAAAAATTTTCTCATTATGTTCAAAGAACCGTTTACATCGGCATTAAACGTAAAATTTTTTGACTTGTAAAGACCTCTGCATTTCCTGCGTCCGCTGAATTTATATTTGACTAAATCCGCAGGTTTGTAGTCTGGAATAAAATCTCTGTCAAAAAAACTTGCCTTGCTTGTGTACGATTCATCTATAATGTGTACTGAAATTCCTTCCGACGCACATTTATAAGTGAGCATATCTATAAACCTATTGAACGGTATCGACACAAAATTTTGATTTGTCTTTCTTCCAAGATTCGTGCCTTGTTTCCACTTTTTATTGTGACCAATGATTAAATCGGTTATTTGGCGGGAAACTAATTGGTTCACGAGATATCGGCTTGCTTTATGAAGATAATCAGAAATTTTGTTATCGCGTTTTCTACTCAACGTCAGCATTTTGTTTGTCCGCGAAAAATCTTCCCCGTTAATTTTTCTCTGTCGACTTTTCAACTTTGCATTAATTTTGTTGAAGTGTTGATTTATGGATTTCAAAGGTCTACCGTTTACTATGAAAGAATTTGAATCAGAAAAAGTCACTGCGGCAAGATTATCAATTCCGATGTCAACAGCAGAAAATTTTCTCGGTTGCAATAAATTTTTTGCTTCTGGCAATTCTTTTTTGTAACCTACTTCGATTGTTATTTTTCCTTTTTTCGGAACAACTCTGACGAATTGAATTTTTTCAACTTTACTTTTGATAAAAATATTTGTCTGCGAAAGTTTGATATAGCCGTGTTTGGCTTTCGTTGAAACCGCTTGGCTTGTGTAATGCAAAACTTGTCTACCTGTTTGTTTTTCAAGATATTGTGGAATTTTAATTTTTGCTTGATATTTTCCTGCAGCTTTCAGTTGCAACAGTGCAAAAAACGCCTTGAAGTTTTGATTTATCAATTTGAGTGTGTGCTGGGCAACTTTGGCGGGCAATGCTCGAAAATCCGATTGATTTGTTTCTGTAAATTGACTCGTCAACTGATTGTAAGACAAAAATTTCTTTGTGGCGAAAAAATGCTGACGTACCGTGTAAAGTCCCGCATTGTAAAGATTCTTGGACAAGAAACAAAGTTTGTCGAGTTCCTTATATTCGGCACTGCCTTTACGCAAGTCGTGTTTTTCAACAAGTGTCATTGTCGCCATTTTCTTCGACCGCATCTGTCTCAAGTTTCTTTATCAATTCTTCGGTTTTGCGTTTTGAACGTCTTCTACCGTAAATTCTCGCACAAAAACTTGTGACCAGTGAAACAAAATCCTCAAACAAATCTTCTTTGCTTTCAACTTCATTCACTACGACAATCTCGCATTCAGGATATAAAATCTTAATGTAATTAAATCCGAATCGCGTCAGTCTGTCTTTATGCTCTACTACCAATCTTGTGGCTTTCTTATCGGTCAGAATTTTTATCAGCTTGGGTCGATTGTCGTTTAAGCCGGAAGCACATTCTTTAACAATTTCATTGACCACCCAGCCTTTAGCAAAACAAAACTGCTCCAGTCTTTTAGCTTGTGAATCAAGATTAGATTTATTTTCTGATGAGCTTACTCTGGCATAAATAATTGTATATTCCTCTGCCAAAACCTCTGAACCTTTTTCTTCCACAACTATTGTTCCCGTAGGAAGTTTTTTTGCATTTGGAATAAGTCCCAGTTTGTAATGTCGCCAAGCTGTTTGATAACTAATTGAGTTTTTCTTGGCATATTCAGACAACTTCACAATCTCACCTTCTTTCAGGTAAGATTTTACTATATTATTTTATATTTGTCTATAAAATTCAAATTTAAATTTAATACAAGTAAAAACCCTCCTATTTGGAGGGTAATTTTTTAAGTAGGTGTTTAGATGAAGTTGCCAAACGGCTACGGCGCGGTTATAAAGTTATCGGGCAAAAGGCGCAAACCCTACGCGGCGCGAATCACGACGGGGCGGACAGAGGACGGCAAGCAAGTTCGCAAGTACATAGGGACGTTTAAGATGCGCAAAGAAGCACTGAAGGCGTTGGCAGATTATAACGAAAAACCGTACGATTTAGAGAAGCGCGACATTACCTTTTCCGAGCTGTATGAACGTTGGTGCAAGTACAAATTCAAAGACGAGCCTGTAAAAGGGATATATGCGGCGGCGTACAAGAATTTAGCTCCGTTGCACGATATGAAATTTGTCGACATACGCAAACGACACATACAAGCAGTGATAGACGCCTGTCCACTTAATATCAAGCCAAAAGTCATATGAAGTCATTATGTGGGCAAATGTTCAAATACGCGATAGATTTAGAGATAGTGACTACAAACTTTGCGTCTTTGGTAGAAATGCCGCCTAAAGAAGAAAGCGAAATTCATAAGCCGTTCACCGAAGAGGAATTACAAGTCTTGTGGAACAACACGGACGATATAGGCGCGGTGATAGCACTTATATTATGCTATACAGGTATGAGACCAACGGAGTTATTGACGATAAAAACTGCAGATGTACATTTGGAAGAAAGATATATGCGTGGTGGAATGAAGACGGCGGCAGGCAAAAACCGAATCATACCGATAGCCGAAAAGATATATCCGCTCATAAAATCAATATATAACGCCGAAAAAGACTATTTTGACATCATTGATTACAACAGTAAGACGGTTGAAGATTATCGAAGATTAAAGGTACACTTATGGAAAAAAAGCCCCATATTGAACACATTGCCGTTAAAGCACTTACCTCACGACGGACGCCATACTTGTGCAACTCTACTTGACAACGCGGAAGTCCCACTAAAATTGAGACAACTAATATTAGGGCATTCGTCGGCAGACATTACCAACAAAGTGTACACCCACAAGACAACAGAACAGCTGATAGCCGCCATAAATCGGATATAAAATTTGTAGGCTATTTGTATGCTACGTAGCGAAATTTTGATAAATTTTCAAGAAGTTTTTTTGGTAAAAACGCCGAGATTATTTGGTATACAACGTAACAAGTAAAGGTATATTTAACTGAAAGAAATATCCTGCAACTTAAAATGGACTTAACAAAAAATTTGCTTGGTACTATTGATGCCGCGATTATGAGAACTTGGGAGACCTTTACCCTTTACTGCGGTCAGAAGTTTAATTGGTCAACCGACGGATACGGAACTAAGCGCTATGAAGACCTTTCCGACAAAGAAAAAGCAGTTGCTGACGCATTTGAAGGCAAGGACAGCTACGAAGATACTTTTAACAATCAAGATTTTTTTCTGCCGTCAACTCCGTCAAATTTGCTTATGATAACCAACGGTAATTAAAAAAAATTATCTTGTAATTTACAAATCGCTATGTTACAATCTCTGCGATTAATTTTTACAGTATAAAGCAAAAAACTCCACAACGTTTCGTTGACGTTGTGGAGTACCCGCAGAGAATGTATCTAGCATTCCCTGTTAGCTGATATTTGCTAACATATCGTTATTAATTTTAGTACAAATTTAATAATGTGATTATAAAGCATAAGCTTTTTTAAATCAAGTGGGAAAAGACTACATTCACTGCGTGATCGTAGTCTTTTTTGGTTTGTTAGAAAGGAGCTTTAGATTTATGGTAAATGCTTTAGACGTTTTAACGGAGCACCGCAATCAGCTTAATGCGCAAATTAAAGACCTTGCCGAAAAAAATATGACTGCACTGCTTAACCACGCACCGATTACGGAACGTAGAGTATTCGCTAAGCAGTCTGAAGAACTTGAAAATCAGCTTAACGCCGTTGACGAAGAAATTAAACAAGTCAAGCAGGAACAGATACGCTTGCAGGAAGAAAAGCGCAAAGCGGATCAGCTTGCCGCTACACAGGCTAAACTTGAACAGGAACTTCAAGAAAAGAAAAAGAAAAAAGCACAGTGGACTGGCGCGGAATCTAAGCTCAAAGGCGATGACAAATTAGCCGCTAACGCTGAAAAAATTTTGGATGTGCTTAAAGTGCAAGTCATTCCGTCTACCGAGTGCGTCGAGCCCAATGACGCTTTTATCAAAGCTTTATTCCGTTTCGGGACTAATTCTTTCAAGAGGGCTTTACAAGGTACACGCTTTAAGGTCAAAGAGAAATGTAAGACACATAAGAAAGACGCCGTTTTTAGTCAGCTGAAATTTTCTAATGCCGACGGTTACGAAGATGATAACCCCTTGTCTGAATTTGACCGCGCCGTTTTAGGCGTCATTATCAGCGAATACCTTGCCGGCAATAGATATACTACCGTCAACATTATTCACCGAGCCTTAATTGGCAAAGTTGGTGACCAAAATGTTCGCCCTTTCAAGAATCAACAGGACGCTATCATTAATTCCGTCATTAAGCTTATGGCTACCGTTGTCGATTTTTCCGGCGCGGCTGAATCCCTTATTCAAATGAAATATACTGATAAGAATGGAAATGAAGTGACCTTAAAATCTTCTAATCTTATCTCCGCTGATATTCTTGACGGCAAAATTAACGGGCAAATTATGAAAGGAATTATCTTTTTCAAGGATAATTCCCCACTTTTTGACATTGCTGACGCTAAAAAACAGATTATCCGTTATCCTCACTCGCTTTTAGACGTTCCTAACCAAAACAATACTCCGCGTATCATCTCTATTAAAAAATACGTGATACGACGTATTTGCGAAATTAAACTCCACAAGATGACTCCTACTATCACCTTTGATGATGTGTTTTCTAAATGTCGTATGCTTGATTCCCCGCGTAAAACTAGAATGGACGCCAGAAATGCTATATCTCATCTTTTTCAGTATCTCAAAGTTAAAAATTTTATTAGCGATTTTGAACTTGTTCAGCAACATAACAAATTTATTGCTGTCAAATTCACATTTTAGTTTGTGATTTTTCTTGACCTTCCGCCGCAAAAGCGGTTTTTTTATTGCAAGCAATGGCGCGGCTTTCAACCCTATTTTTCTGATTATTTCCCTACAAGCTAGATTTCACGGAGCATAGTAGATTAAGTAACGGAGCATAGTAGATTAAGTAACGGAGCATAGTAGATTAAGTAACGGAGCATAGTAGATTAAGTAACGCACGCACCTCAAAAAATGAGCTCAAAGTCAAGACCACATCTAACTTTTCCCGATACCCCCAAAAACCCTTATACTATATAGACTATATAGACTATATAGCGCTATGGCGGTCGCTTGCGCCTGACGGCGTGCGCGACGCGCCGCGCACCGGAAGGGTTGAGGCGCTCAATGGGGGCTACGCCCCCAGCCGCTAGGCTACCCCCCCCCGGTAAGAGGTAAGCGGCTAAAGCCGCAATCGCCTAGCCATAGCGCTATATAATAAAAAATAAAAATAAGAACACCGGAAAAGTCAAAATGTCGAAAGTTGCACTTGCTTACGCGAAAAAGAAGGTAAAGTGTAATCGTGGCGGATTTTGAATTTAAATTAAGTGTAAAATGCGATATAGGAATATCCGGCGTAAAGAGTTAATTTGTAGTCTATGCGCGGTCTATAGCCCTAAATTCAGCGCAATTTTCCGCCTAAAACAAAAAAATCCCTCCGCCGAAACGAAGGGGAAAAACGAATTGAAAATTTTAATTGCTGTCGGTTATCATAAGCAAATTTGACGAGGCAGACGGCAGAAAGAAATCTTGATTGTTAAAAGTATCTTCGTAGCTGTCCTTGCCTTCAAACGAATCTGCGACGGCTTTTTCTTTTTCGGTCAAGTCTTCATAGCGCTTTCGCCCGTAGCCGTCAGGAAGCCAGTTCAATCTTTTGCCGTAGTATAGGTTGAACTTTTTCAGCAAGTCCATATCTTTAAAAACCAAGTGCGCCGTACCTTTTTTATACAACGTAACGGTGAAAAATTTTGTATCAATGTTACGGGTGATGCCGCGTTTCTCGGCTACGCGAAGTTTTTCCGCCATTTCCGAATCTTCGGTACGTCCACAATCGAGAAAACTCATAACCTTTTCAATGTCGCCAAGTTCACTTTCAACACGATACATTTCAAGGCTATACGTTCCACGACATTCGGAAAAAGCGTTTAACGGGAGGATGACTTTCCGATTGACTTTGTACGTTTTATTCGTAATCCAGCCGTTGTAGTAATGAATGTTGTTGCTGTAATCAGATCACGCAAACCTACGGGTGAAATTATCCCAAACTTTCATAACGGCTTGGTCAATGTTGGTTAAAAGGTCACGTGCAAGATCGGCTTTGAGTTGTAAGATATTGCGTTCGTTGAATTCAAACTCTGCCATTTCGTTAAGTTTGCTCGCGTAGGCGCATTGTACGTTGGTAGTCAGAAGGCGTGCAAGCTCTTTGCTGTACAGAAGGCGCGTCCAATAAACTTTGTTAATTTTACGAACAATGTCACTACGTCCTCCGCAAAGATTCTTAACGTCGAAGATAGTTTCCATAGTTGCACTTTTGTTTTTGTCGCCGATAGAAATGCGGTTGAAGGCTTGAATCTCGTCGAACAGTCTTAAGGCAGTTTGAACTTCGGCGCGATAGTTGTCAATCAAGCCGTCAATTTCGCCGTAACGTCTAACCGATTGAAAATCCTGCGCATTGTCTTCAGCAATAGATTTTTCAAAACCTTCAAGCGTAATGCAACGAACATCGGAAGGTTTCTTTTTCGTGTAGATGAGCGCAATTTCAACGTCCGTGTCCTCGAAGGCGTTTTTGATAAAGTCCACCGTGTATATTTCCATTTCTTCAAGCCGTCTGATTAAATCCTTGCGTTCGTTGCTGAAAGGATTGCGTATAGTTTCGGCATTGAGGATACAGGCGATTTGACCGCCGTCCGTAAGAAGGTTTAATGCCTTGAGTAAATGTTTAGCGCCTTCGCGGAAAGGCGGGTTCATCAAAACCACTTCGTAAGGCGTTAAAGGGTTAAATGTCAAGAAATCGTCCCAAACTACCGAAAACCCCTTGCTTTTCAAGACGGCAACACGGTCGGGATTAATTTCGACACAGTGAATGCGATTGTCTCTGGATTGTCTCTGTAATAACGATTCTTCCAACTTTCGGCAAGCTCCCCTGTACCTGCACTCGGTTCAAGCGCCGTAACATAAGGACGGTAGTCAATCTTCATAGTTACCTGGTCTGCCAATTTTTTCGGCGTAGGGTAAAATTGTTCAAAATTAATTTTGGTTTTCTCCTTGAAAAAAAGCCGTCAGCGCGGTATACTGACATTGGAATAAGTGTATATTTTTTAGTGTATCATTTGGTATACCGCGCCGCATTTAGGCGTTATTTTTTTGTCTAGCAGACGTTGTCGGCAGGGAAGGTAAATGTTTCGTCGCCGCGTTCAATCACCGCCGTAAGTTCGTGAATTGCATCCTTAAACTGTTTAGCTGTGCTATAAATCGCAAGGCGGCGCCTATGGTCTGAAATCACAAAACCGTTTGCATTGCCGTCAAAGTACAAGTTATCGCCGAAAAGTATTCTGCTCTCACCGTCATAAGCAATAACTTTTATGCAAAAATCGCCTTTAATTTTGTTACACGCCCACTTTTTGACGCTTTCAATGTGTTCATTCAATGCCTTTTCAACTTTGTCGCGTTTTGCCTGCAATGCCGCAATTTGCGCATCAAGAGTATTAATCTCCGTCAAAAAGGTTTTAGTTTTAATGTCGTCTTCGTCAACCTCGTCAATCGGCAGAACCACCGTGTCAGTTAATGCCGTGTCAATCGTCGCTACGGCGTCTGCGGTTACCATATCTGCCGCGAAATGTTGAAGTTCAAAGGTTACGGGAACAAATTCAACCGCGTTTTCCGCCTGCGCAATTACCGCGTTAAGCATTTCCGCCGAAAAGTTATTCGCCGCCATAGCCGCTACGCTTGCGTCGATAGCCTCTGCACTGCCGCCGATATCTTCCAATGCGTCAATCAAGCGCTGATTAGCGATAGCCGTTTCAATTCTTGCCGCCTTTTTTTCCAGCTCCGCAAGTTTTAAAGTTTCGTCGGAAATATGCTTTTTAGTGGCGGCGATACAGGATTGGACTTTTGACAATTCGTCAGTAATTTTATTGTCTGCCGTTTCAAGCGGCTTGACTTCGGCGTTATCTGCCGCGTTTTCGGTATCGGAAATTTCATCCGTAGCGTAAATACAGGCGTAATTCAGATACTCTCCCAAATTGATATATTCAACGCCGTTGTATTCCAACACTGCGTAGCGGGAGTTAAGTGCTATGGAGTTTGTGTCACGTTCAATGTAAATCATCTTATCGGTATGCTTGATAACCTTGATTTTCAAGCCGTTTTCGGCTGAATAGTAGGTTTTACCAACTTCAAACGTCTTAACTTCGACGTTTTCAAGCGGCGTATCTGCCGTGTTTTCGGTGTTTTCTTCTGCGTTTTCGGTATTTTCAACCGTGTTTTCAATATCGCGTACAAATTCCATATCAGCGCGGTAGGTGTGCACGTGGCGTCCCTCTTTAACTTCGATATACTCGAACGCGCCGTTTTCCGAAACGTGGATTTTGTAGCGGTTTTCAATGCCGAAACAAGTTTTTTCAAAGACGTAGCACGCCGTGCGCTTTCCAACGGTAAATGTGGAAGCAAGCTTGCGACCACTTTCGCGCTTGTACGTCTTGCCTTCTTCAAACTTTTTCATTTTTGTCTCCTCCTTAGAATTTTAAATCAAGGTGATTAACTGTTTACGTTGCTTATTATAGCGGCTATGTTCTTGATTGTCAACCCTCTTTTCAAGAATATTTTTTGTTTTTTAAGGTTATGTACTTGATAAAAGAAACAAAAAGCGTTAAAATCACCTTGAAAGGAGAAGATGATAATGACTATAGCGGAAGCGTTAAGGCGGTTTCGTAAAGACCACGACCTAAAGCAGCAGGACGTTGCCGACGCACTCGGGATAAAAGCCCAGTCCTATAGAGTGTACGAAGTTAACGTCAAGCCGTCTGCCGAAATTATAAAAAGGATTGCTGATGCCTTTGATGTTTCGGCGGATTATTTGTTAGGTCGAATCGACACGCCAAAATTTAAAAGCCAAAGCCAAGAAAATATGGATATTGAACTGGTTCAAGCGGCAATGGATTTGTTAGGAAAGGCATTAAAACATAAAACGACTGATTAGCCGCTAATTCAGCACACAAAAAAAGCCCCTACGCCAATTAAGACGCAGGGGTAAATTTAATTTTACTCAATATGTTATTCACAGTTCGTAGTAGCACATAGCTTCATCGCTCCTCAAAATAGTTAATGCCCAAATTTCGACATTAAGCCGATAACTTTTCTGCTAAAACCCGCATTCTACCGTACGCCGTTCGCAGGTTCGTACCCAAATTTCGATATCAAGCTGAAAAATCAATCCTTAAAATAGTCGGTAATACCGACAGCGATAGCTCTTGCAAAATCTTCTTGCCTCTCTGCCAAAAGGGCGTTGTCGGCAATATTGTCGATAAATGCCGTTTCTACCAATACTGACGGACAAGTGGTATGTCGCAGTACAAACAATTTGCCTTCCTTAATGCCTCTGTCAACCGTACCTAATCTGTCGACAATCTGCCGCTGAATACACGCCGCTAATTTTTCGCCTTCCGCCGAACTGTAAAAAAATGTTTCCGTGCCGCGCGCCTTGCCGTCAAATGCGTTGCAATGGATAGAAACAAATAAATCAGCGCCGCTGTCGTCGCATTCTGCAACAATTTCATCCAGCCCGTCATATTGGAATAGTTCAACTTCGTACCCCACTTGAGTTAAAAAGCTCTGAACCTGTCTGCCAATGGCAAGTGCTACATTGGCTTCAGTCATTCCAAAACCGCAAGCGCCGCTATCAAATATAGGGCAATGCCCGGGATTTATGAAAATTTTCATTTTAAATGCTCCTTCCTTGAAATGGCATTTTCAATTTTTTCAAGACGCGTGTTGATATTTCGCAGTTCAAATTCAATACTGCCGACACGAATATCAATGTTGTTAACCTTCGTGAAAAATTTGTCGACCGCCTCAGCAAGTCGTTTATTTGATTCGGCAAGTTTATCTATTTCTGCCGTTCCCTTTGTCAGCAGGTAAAACGTTATGACGCCTAAGACGCCAAATTCCGCCGTTTTTAACACAAAATCTTCCATACACACCACCTCCTTCATACAGCTTGCAGTTTTAAAACTATTTTATGGCGTAGTAATTGGTTGAACCGTGCCGAACGGCAAGGCAAGGAGCGGACGTGTTGGATTTATTGGTAGTCAACGGGATATAGCATTTGGCGCCGTTATGACGAATTGGAAGGTTGCTGGGTGTTATTTTTTGATAGACTGGACTAAGTATCGAGAATTTAAAATTGGTGACAGACAAATTTTCACAGTTGCCTTTTGTCCTTGTTGTCCCAAGATACAGACCGCGAATTTTGTAACCATAATATTCTTTGTCAACATCATCAGGTGTACGTGGTATGTATGAATAAAGTTGGTCGTCTACAAAGCAAAGCATAATGTATTCTGGATTGTCGATGCTGTTAAACCATTGCACAGTAAGGTGAAAAGGACGGTCGAATACAGAGCGGTCTAGTTCGCGCACAAAGGTAAAATTAGGGTAGTTAGTAGCGCTTGTTACGCCTGTTTTGGAAGCATATTCGGCTGTGCAAGGAGTAATTATAGCAGTTTCTGAATTAAACCAAAACTGAGGGAAATCGCCTTCTTCGACCAAAGCCGTATTGCCTGAAGGTGTACTATAAGTAGTTGAATTGTACGCTATTTGAAGTGCGGCGTAGCAGAAAGTGGCGCGGTATGCGTGTAGTCTTTGTTGACTGGGATATACGGCGGTATTGATAAAAAACCAACCGTCATACTCGAAGCTGGGGCGAATAGATTTAACGTAGTTGCCTGAAGAATCTTTTGTCAATGGAATAAGCTGTATAGGCGCGCTTTCAGTCCCTATTACCACATATCTTTTAGGCGACAGCGAAAGATTTAAAGCAACACCTGCCGCCGCGTGATCTGCCGAAAGATAAGGAATTATTTGTTTAGACCGCGTTTCATTGGATGCACTCGCGATAATGGTATTACTTTGATAGAAATTAAAAGGCAGGGCACCTATGTCCGAATCTACAAAATAATTTAAGCCCGTGTCAGTGTTAAAACTAACTGATACAAGCTCCTTTGCTGAAGTTCCCGCCAAAATATTAACTTCTGTCAACTTTTCATCATAAACATTGGCAAGTGAATATGTCGCGCCGTCGTGATATCCCTTGATAGTTCCTACTTGTGACACAAAAATCCCCTCCTACCGTTTATGGTTTTGTCACCATTCAACCCATACCCCACCTTCAACAGTTAGTGGCGTCGTACCGAGTATAACGTCTGCCGAAAAATTAGACAGGGCGACATTAATAGCGGCTTGCGTCATAGTGCCATCGGTATTGTTACCCGTGCCGGTGTAAAGCTTAGTCAATCCCAATGCGGACGCCGTACCAACGCTGTAAGTGGTATTGGCAGTAGGCGGAGTATAACCTAATGCCGATGTGACATTAGACTTTGAAATAGAAATTGTGCCGCTGGAATTGGTGATATTACTGCCGACTTTCACACCACCGAGTACAGATGACGTAGCGGCGGGCAAGGTGTAGGTGTAGTTATTCGCATTGTCTGC
>JAEIGA010004989.1_pt1 | contig 20381 bp, 15 predicted proteins | sample 9270691 | NCBI WGS metagenome assembly JAEIGA01 (sample SAMN17057246, study PRJNA624740) | gut metagenome | biome: biome; isolation source: fecal sample | host: Bos grunniens | place: China: Xizang | collected 2019 | reverse complement strand
GTCAAAATAGCACGATACCCCTTAATGGCAGCCACCAGTGCCAGACCAATGCCGGTATTTCCGGAGGTGGGCTCGATGATGGTTGCACCCGGTTGCAAAATGCCCTTTTTCTCTGCGTCTTCTATCATCCAAAGGGCCGCTCTGTCTTTCACACTGCCGGCAGGGTTTAAGTATTCCAGTTTTGCCAGCAGGGTAGCATGGTCAATGCCCTGTGCAACACCATACCGGGACAGTTTCAAAAGCGGTGTTCCGCCAATGCATTCCATGATATTTTCATATACTCTATCCATAAATCTCCTTTTCAAATATGCCATCCTATTTGTCAGATTGTGTGTCCTACTGTTTCTATCCCTATGTTAATTCTATTGCTTCCTATTCGTCAAGTGGTAAAGATGAAATATTGACACACAAAATCTGGTAAAGTATACTTAATTTTATATATTATGCTTCAAAAATAGGAACAAAATTCCAAAGGGAAAGATGAGTTTGCCTATGAGTAAAGTCTACGAAGTCCCCTGTTTATGGGAAAGTCTTCAATTGAATAAAAATGTAGCCCCCTTATTCGTCTCTGTCCCCGGCTCCAAAAGCATCACCAATCGGGCCCTGCTTTTGGCCGCGCTGGCGCAAGGGAAATCCACGCTGAACGGCGCATTGTTTTCCGATGACTCCAGGGCCTTTTTACGGTGTTTGACAGCCTTAGGTTTTGAGGTGGACGCGGATGAGAATACCTGTACCGTCCACGTGCAGGGCACCGGTGGCAATTTGCCCCTATCCTCTGCTTCTGTCAATGTAGGAAGTGCCGGTACTGCAGCCAGATTTATCACTGCATTTTTAGGCGTATCAGAGGGACAGTTCCATATGGACGCCTCAGAACAGATGCGGAAGCGCCCCATGGGGCCCTTACTTGCATCTTTACAGGATTTGGGTGCTGTAATCCAACATCCGGAAGACGGCATAGAAGGGCACTTTCCTTTCACCATCTGTGGAAAGGGATGGCAAAAAAATCACCTTACCGTGGACATCGACACCAGTAGCCAGTTTTTAAGTGCTTTGTTGATTGTATCCTGTCTGTGCCCTCAGGACGTGACCATCACGACCACCGGCACCCACGGCATGGCCTATATCCAAATGACTCGGGATATGATGGCGCAATTTGGGGTAAACTGCAAACAATCAGAGGAACATACCTATTTGGTTCCCAAAGGACAAAACTATATGTCCCGCAACTACGACATTGAACCGGATGTGTCCGGAGCATGCTATTTCTACGCCATGTGCCTTTTGTTGGCCGTTCCCGTCACAGTGCGGGGTGTCTATTCTAATTCTTTGCAAGGGGATGTGGAATTTTTATCCATTCTGGAAAGAATGGGTTGTGAAAAGCATGAGACTCCGGAAGGCATACAACTAATGCCTCCCCAAGATGGTATCATCAAAGCGGTAGACGTGGACATGTCCGCCTGCTCTGATCAGGCCATTACGCTGGCAGCCATCGCTCCTTTTGCAAACGGCATTACCACCATTCGTGGCATCGGTCATATCCGTCACCAGGAAAGCGACCGCATTCATGCCATCGCCACGGAACTGCAAAAAATGGGGATCCGTTGCGAGGAGACTGCCGGTACACTTACCATCCATCCGGGCATCCCTACCCCTTGCCTGGTGAATACCTACGACGACCACCGTATGGCCATGGGATTTTCCCTGATTGGTCTGCGTGTACCGGGCATTGTCATTGATAATCCGGATTGTTGCAGGAAAACTTTTGCCAATTATTTTGCACTTTTGGATGGTATTGCAGAATTGACGAAATAACACCCGAGTGTTATACTAAAAAGACCTTAAACACAATAATAGAGAGGTAATAAAATGAGCAAGAAGAACGTAGTTGTTTCCTTAGGACATGATGCACTTGGCCACACCATTTTGGCGCAATGGGACGCAGTAAAAGTAACTGCCAGAAGCCTGGCTGATTTGGTGGAGGAAGGGTATCAGTTAACTATCACCCACAGCAACGGTCCTCAGGTAAGCATGATTCATAAAGCCATGACAGAACTTCGTCGTGTATATATCGATTACACTCCCGCTCCTATGTGTGTGTGCTCCGCCATGAGCCAGGGCTATGTGGGATACGACATTCAGAACGCACTCCGTTCCGAACTGCTGACCCGCGGCATCTCCGTACCTGTCAGCACTATTTTGACACAAGTCACTGTAGACCCCTATGACGAAGCATTCTATGAGCCCACCAAGGCCATCGGCCGCTATATGTCCGAGGAAGATGCACAGGTGGAAAAGAACAAGGGCAACTATGTGGTGGAAGAACCGGGCAAAGGCTATCTTCGTGTGGTTGCAGCGCCCAAGCCTTTGGACATCGTGGAAATTGAGGCCATCCGTGCATTGGTTGCCGCAGAACAGGTGGTTATCGCCTGCGGCGGTGGCGGTATCCCCGTTATCGAGCAAAAAGATCAATTAAAAGGCGATTCCGCAGTCATCGAAAAAGATGCCATCGCAGGAAAGTTGGCTTCCGAATTAGCATCCGACCAGTTGATTATCTTAACCGGTGTGGACTATGTCTACAAAAACTACGGTACCGAAGCACAAGCACCTATCGAAAAGATGAATGTGGCAGAAGCGAAAGCACTGATGGAGGCAGGCCAGTTCGAGGAAGGCACCATGAAACCTAAGATTGAGGCAGCCATTGAATATCTGAGCAAACAGCCTCAGGGTAGTGTATTGATTACTTCCATGGCAAATGTAAAGGATGCCATCAGAGGCAAGGTTGGCACGGTAATTACTGCGTAAAGCAAGCACTTATCTGCAAAACGAAACCGAATCAAAAAAGCCGGAAAGTTTATTTCACACTTTCCGGCTTTGCTTATTTTTTCTAATCATAATCCACTTCCATCAGGCACAATCCCTGTGCCGGTGCGGTGGGCCCGGCCTTTTCCCTGTCGGGATTTTCCAGCACCCTTTCTATCTGCTCCACTGACATTCGTCCATATCCCACTTCCAATAACGTACCTACCATGATGCGTACCATATTCTGCAAAAATCCATTGCCATGGAAGGTAAAATAAATATAATCATCTTTTTCTAATATTTCTATCCTGTCCACATTACGGACTGTGGATTTCTTCATGCGGGGATTCACACAGAAATTGCGAAAATCGTGCTCACCTTGCAGCATCACTGCTGCCCTACGCATTTTACCTACATTGGGCTTTTCTTCCAGTCTGGTATAATACTTTCTGTCAAAGACAGACTTTACAGTACCGGCATAACAGGTATATCGATAGGTTTTACCGATGGCATTATATCTGGCATGAAATCTGGGGGATGCTTCCCGCACTTCCGTCACTGCGATATCCTCCGGCAAATAGCGGTTCAGATAATCCCGAATCTCCTGGCAAGTCAATTCCGCATCCATATTCACATTGGCAACCATCCCTTTGGCATGGACACCGGCATCCGTTCTACCGGCTCCGATGACTTCCACCGGGGTGCCGCACATCACTTCCAGCACGCTTTCTATCTTGCCCTGTATGGTGTTTTGATTGGGTTGCCTCTGCCAGCCGTAGTATCGGCTTCCGTCATAGGCAATCATCAGTTTATAATTTTTCAATTACTTACCCTAAGCCTTCTGAAAATACTTAATTTCACAATGGTTACACTCAGAGGAATATCCCGTTGCATCCTCTTTTACAAACAACAACTTTCCACAGGTACTGCAATATCTTACGCGAATCTCCGGACCTGAATATTTTTCCTCTTGGGGGACAATCGGAGGCGGTGTCATTTTGGGCATTGTTGCAGCCTTTTCCACAGGCTTGCTTATGGTCTCCTTTTCCACCACTTCCGCAAACATTTCCTCTTCTGCTTCCTCAACGACAGGAGTCAAACTAATCGTCTTTTTCTCCTCCATTTTTTTCTCAGCAGTTACTTCCTTCACAGTTTCCGCCTCTGCGACAGAGGGTTCTTCTTCCCAATCTTCATCCCAATCGTCGAAGTCTGCATCAAACAGCCGGAACTGGCCGTCATCATCATAATTATCAAACAGTCGGAATCCTTTTTCTTTTTCCATAGAATTAACTATCTCCTCCCACAAACCACCTTGGTTAGCGCATCTGTTTATCAACCGTTCTGCAATCTCATCAACTGCGATAATGTCTTTGGTTTCTTATCGTAAGACTTCATAAATAAATGAATGATAAACTCCTCCATGGACGCAAGTGCCGCCACTGTACATGCTATCACGCAGTAGACTACGCCATATTCTGTGGCGATGAAATAGGGAATACCGAACACGCCGGCACCGGTCAGTTTGTTTCCATATGTATGGGTGGATGCAAATCGATGAAACTTGAACGCCACCAATAAATAAGACGCAACACGTAATCCCACGATAGCAATGACTGCATACCAGATTGCGGCCGGCAAAATGCGAATCAATTCAGGCAATATCATCAGCGCCATTACAAAATAGTAGGTAAGATCTGCGATACTGTCCAACTTGGATCCTAATTCTGAAGTCTGGTTCCTTCTCCGTGCAATCCAACCATCCAGCACATCACTGATACCGCACAATGTATAGATGGTATAAAATGCCTCTTTCAAAGGATCCGTAAAAACCATACAGGCCGTCCCAACAATCCGAAACATCGTTATGCAATTGGGTAAACTGAATATTTCCTTCTTATTTGATGCCTTCATAACCTATCGTTTATTCTCTCCACTCCAATTGATAAATCACAAAATCATAATACATATGTTGAAATCTTATTTTTTCCTCGTAGTCGCACAGATGCTCCAATTGATGTGGCCGCTCATCACCAAAGCCCACATACCAGATATTTCCCTGTACATCCTTTAAATCATTATAATCCACCAAGGCTTCCGTGTTTTGGAAGGGAAGTTTATAATTCTTATACCCTAAAATATAGTATGTAATTTCCGGATGATACACATTCAGGAAAATGGTATGTGTGTAGGGTCCAATCATCACGTCGTCCTCTGTCACATTTTCTTCCCAAAACGTCTCGTATACATCCAATCCTTTATCGTATTCCAACGCCACTTCTGATGTATACTGCATTCCAAAGCATAGGAGCGCTATAGCCACAATCACCGTCTTCAGGTAATTGTTGTCCAGACTTCTCACACCCACAGCATAAAATAACATCAGGAATCCAAATCCCGGGAACACATATCGTCCCATAAAACAATTATTGATAAAGACAGAAATCAAAAATCCCGCCAACACAGTCAGTCCCAAGGACGCCACGCCTATGGCAACTGCGGCATTGTGATTTTTGCATGTCGCAACAACACCCAAAATCACTAAGCAGACACAAAGCAGCACGCCCAAATACACAACAGGCAAAATGGGAGTCTCCACGGCAGAAAACCATTCTTTACAGTAATCCCACAACGAAGAAAGATTAGCTCTGTTTACCGCAGAACCCACATCATTGGTCATACGCATAGTCATTTGCTTATATGTAACCCAAAGCCAAGGGGAAAATACCACTGCCACAATGCCGCCGCACAGGAAAAACCCTCTCACTTTGTCATACTGCTTTTTATACAATATTACCGCGAAAAACAATAGATACAATAAAAAGCATTGCACCATCGCAAAGGTGTGACAATATACCGTACCAATGCTTGCCAGACACAAAAGTGCCCACTTGTGCGGTGTGGCTTCCAAATATGTATCGTACATCAAAAGGCCGGTCAAAGTCATAAAAAACAGGCCCATGGCATACATTCTCACATTGCCCGCCTGTACACTCATGATGGGGGCGCACAAAGAAAAAAACATAAACCACACAGAGGTGCGTCTGTCAAATAACTTTGCCACATAATATTTGCCAAGAAACATATATCCCATCATAAATAGAAGGGACATCAATTTCAATACAAAGAAATGGGTGCCACCGCCAAACAATTCGTACACCAATTTCAAAGGAACATAATAAAAAGGGGAATGGGCATCTACGGCCGTAATATAAATCAGTTTTTGCCAAGGCTGGGACACCAGTGCTGCAGAATATGCCTCGTCATACCACAAATTATTTGTGATGCAGAAAACTCCCCACACCATCAAAGCCAGCAGGGGTAATCCATGCCACAGCAGCCCACGTTCTTTCCATCTGTTTAACATAGCGCGTCCTCTCTTGGGAATGTACCGCCCTATCCTGCGATAAAGAGTACTCCCAGGGTGCCGGGACCGCAATGACTGGAGATCACGCCACCTGCTCTCGTCACCAAAATTTCATCAAACCTATTCAGTTGCTCCAGATAACTGCGGACCTCATCAATAATTTCCTGGTCGCAACCGGAATGGGTAATAAACACTCTATCCGTATTCGCAGTCTTTAAGTCTTCTTCCATGTCTTTCACATATTCTAAAATCACGGAACTCATTTTACCACGGTATTTTTTGCCGGGACCCATCTTTCCATCCTCCACACCGATGCGGGGATGCAATTTCAACATACCTCCTGCCAAAGCAGCCACGCCGGAACAACGTCCCCCTCTGTGCAGATAAGTCAATGTATCCACCACAAAGCTGGCTCTTACCAAGGGCTTCAGTTCTTCTATCTTAGCCACAATATCTTTGGCACACATACCATTCTGTGCCATAGTCGCAGCCTCAAGTACCAGCAAACCGATACCTGTGGAGAGATTCGCAGAATTCACCACAAATATACGGTCTTGCGCATCCATTTCCTCTGCTGCCATACGCATCACATTACCGGTGGTAGACATATCGTCAGAAATAGAAAAACAGATAATCTCGTCACCATCAGCGCTATATTTTTCATACAAATCCAGCATGTCTGCCATGGAGACTGCAGCTGTCTTAGGGGTTTCCTTTGTCTCCTCAGACCATCTGTAAATCTCGTCTGGGGTGATAGTCACACCATCCTGATACTCCTCTTCTCCCAGATGAATATAGAGAGGCTGTATGATGATGCCATACTTTTCCACCAAATCCTTGGACAAATCACATGTGCTGTCTGCAATAATGTGTACCATGTTTTCCTCCGTTTTGCATACCATTTAGGTAAACTATTTGTAAACTATTTTAACACAAATCCTTCGACAATCAAATCTTTATTATTAAGTTTTCTAAATTTTTAATAAATAAACACACTTTCAACACATTTTTTTGATACAATCATTTTATCACATGACTGAAAGGAAGTATTTCCTATGAAAAAGAATATAGTATTGTTATGTATGCTGGCATTCGTGCTCTTGTTAGGATCCGTCGGATGCGGTGAGACCACTACAGACAACGGTCCCTATCCGGATGCTACCCACATCCTATTATCCGACGAACAAATCACTGTGGATGGCAAGGCAATCTCCACCTCATCAGGTGGCGCCGTTTACGCCGCCAACGATATCGTCTTTTACCTGGAGGAGCAAGGCTTTACCTATGGAGAGGGTGAGGCATGGCAGGAACACTCCCAGGCGGAAGCCGACGAACATACCGTGGTGCATATTGCCAAGCCAGGCACTTATCGCATCAGCGGTGTGCTTTCCAAAGGGCAGATTGCAGTTGATTTGGGGGAGGATGCCGAGGACAATCCAGAAGCAAAGGTGACGCTAATATTGGATAATATGGACATCACCTGTACGGTTGCGCCTGCTGTTATCTTCTATCATGTCTATGAATGTGGCTCCGACGACGCAGACAACGCCACCTCCCTGGTGGATACCACCGAAGCCGGTGCCAATGTGGTGATTGCCGATGGCTCCACCAATGTGGTGCGGGGCTCTCATGTGGCACGCATCTATAAATCCTACGAACTCAGCGAGGATGGCACCAAGGTCACAGACAGCAAAAAATTGCATAAATATGATGCCGCTTTCTACTCGAAGCAATCTATCAATATCAACGGCGGAGAGCAGGGAACCGGAATCCTGTCTATCTCTTCCGACAATGAAGGTTTGGGCAGCGAACTCCATATGACCGTCAATGGAGGATGGATTATCATAGACTCCGGCAATGATGGAATCAATACCAACGAAGATAATGTTTCCGTCACCACCATCAACGGCGGAAAGGTGCACATCCATGTAAACGGCTCCACCGGAGAGGGGGACGGCATTGACTCCAACGGATGGCTGGTCATCAATGGTGGCGAAGTCATCGCTACATCCAGCGGTATCAGCATGGACGCAGGCTTAGACTCAGATATGGGTACCTATGTAAACGGTGGAACTGTCATTGCCACCGGCACAATGATGGATAGAATCGAGACCAATCACCAAACTTCCGTCACCTTCCAATTCGACCAACTTCAGGAGTGTAACGAAGGCAACGGCGAGGGCTATTATCTGCAGGATGAAAGTGACAACACTTACTTGAATTTCCTACCCCGAAGAAATTTCTCTATCCTATATTATAGTTGTCCGGATTTAACTCCCGGCGATTATAGCTTCTGGCAAGGCACCACACAACTATCCGGTGTGGTGATGGAGCAAAGAAATAGGATGGGTATGCTTCCTATGGGTGGACGACCTGAAATGCCGGAGGGATTCGAACCCAGCGAAAGACCGGGGATGCCGGAAGGATTCGAACCCGGCGAAAGACCCGAGATGCCGGAAGGCTTTGAACCTGGCGAGAAACCTAAAATGTCAGATGATTTTAACCCCGATGAAATTCGTCAATTCCCCGGGCACATTGCCAGACCGGAATCCCTCGATAAGATTAACCCTGATTACGTAAGTTTCCTCTTTACAATCGACGAGGGAGACAATCACTTCCTTATCTTGCAACCCACAACAGTCCCCTGATTCCGGGGGGCTGATTTTTTTGTTCCTATTTATACGCACTTTTGTATCGTTCCACATTTTGTGGCAAAACTGTACACTAAGTGTGAGTGAGGTGAACAAAAAATGCGTAAAGAAACGAACTCAATTGGAACTGCAATCAAAAATGCCCGAAAGAAAAAGGGAATGACCCAGGCGCAATTATCTGAAGCATTGGACATCAGTATGCGGTACTTGCAGTCTATCGAAAACGAGAACAAGACACCCAGTTATGCATTGTTGACCAGGATATTAGGCTATCTGTCCCTGTCCGCCGATTCAGTGCTTCTCGGAGAAGAATCCGAATCCCCCGATAGAGAACGGCTGATGCATCTAATTAAATACCAGTGTACCGATGCAGACATTCAGGTGTTGATTGCCACAGCCGAGGCACTCCTTCAAACAAAACAATAAATACAAATACGGTAAGGTTTTTATGATACACTTTGGAAACAGACTTCTTCTCTTGCGTCGCGAAAAGGGACTCTGTCAGAAGGATTTGGCGGAATATTTACACGTATCTGTCAGCACTATATCCAACTATGAGAACGGAATCAATCACCCCGACTTGCATACCTTATGCTGTATTGCAGACTATTTTGGAGTCTCAACAGATTATCTTCTGGGTAGGACTCCTTAAATTTTTTGCACTTTTTTTGATTAAAGTGGTAGCGCAACAGAGATTCTTGTGTTATAATGGATTTCAAATTTACATATGGAGGAAAAAATATGACAAATGATACCATACAAATCATAATTTCCATGGCAATTTATATGGCCGCTGTCATAGGCATCGGTATATTCTTTGCCAAAAAAGCACAGCAAAGTTCAGAAAACTATTTTCTGGGCGGTCGTTCCCTTGGCCCCTGGGTAACAGCTATGAGTGCAGAAGCATCCGACATGAGTGGATGGCTTTTGATGGGACTTCCCGGCGTGGCTTATTGGTGCGGTCTGGCAGATGCATTTTGGACTGCATTGGGCTTGGCCATCGGTACATACTTCAACTGGTTGATTGTATCCAAGCGTTTGCGCAGATACAGTGTGAGAGCCAATAATGCCATTACATTACCCGAATTCTTCTCCAATCGTTTCCGCGAGAATAAGAAGGTGATTTTGACAGTAGCTGCCGCATTTATCTTGATTTTCTTCACTGTATATGCAGCCAGCTGTCTGGTAACCTGCGGTAAGTTGTTCTCCAAATTGTTCGGAGCTTCCTATATCAGCATGATGCTGTTAGGCGCAGTATTCGTATTGCTCTACACCCTGCTGGGCGGATTCCTGGCAGAGAGTGCCTCTGACTTTATGCAAAGTATCGTTATGGTAGTTTCCTTGGGTGTTATCGTAGTGATAGGTGTATCTAGTGCCGGTGGTTTAGGTGCGGTAATCGAAAACGCACAATCCATCCCCGGATTCCTAGAGTTCTTCGGTATGGCTTCACCCACCGTAAATGAAGCCGGTGTACAATTAGTAGAAGCAGGTGCGCCCGTGTTTGGAGAGCCTTCCAAATATGGTTTGTTGAAGATCTGCTCTATGATGGCTTGGGGTCTTGGCTACTTTGGTATGCCTCAGGTACTCCTTCGTTTCATGGCCATCCGTAAAGAAGAAGAATTGAAACTCTCCAGACGCGTGGCAATGATTTGGGTGGTAATCTCCCTGGGCATTGCAGTATTCATCGGTATTGCTGGACGTGTCCTGAATCCTACCATGCACCTTACTGCTTCCGACGCAGAAAATATCTTTATCACATTGGCTACCAGCTCACTGCCCGCCATTATCGCTGGTTTTGTAATGGCCGGTATTTTAGCTGCTACCATCAGTTCTTCTGACTCCTACCTGTTGATTGCAGCCAGTGCAGTGGCTAAGAATGTATATCAGGGTGTATGTAAAAAAGACGCTACCGACAAGCAGGTAATGCGTGTATCCCGCATCACTCTCCTTTTAATCGCAATTGTTGCTGCTGTTATCGCAATGGATGAAAACAGCGTTATCTTCAAAGTGGTATCCTTCGCTTGGGCAGGATTTGGTGCAACCTTCGGACCTCTTATGATTTTCTCCCTCTTCTGGAAGAGAGTCAATCGTCCCGGTGCAATTGCAGGTATGATTAGTGGTGCAGGTATGGTATTCCTTTGGAAACTGGTGATCAGTAAATTGGGCGGCGTGTTCGCTATTTACGAATTGCTTCCCGCGTTCCTCTTCTCCTGCCTGTGCATCGTAGTAGTATCTCTGCTCACTGCACCTCCTTCTGCAGAAGTGATAGAAGATTTTGAAAGTGTAAAATAAAACAAAAGAGAATCATAATAACGCAAAGGGCGCATCCACAACTGGCGGATGTGCCCTTTTTCTATCTTTTATATTTCCCTTATATGGATGATACTGGTAGTTTCTTCCCGGTTAGGCTTCCAATTCTTTCTGCTCACGCTCCGGATGGAAGATATCGTATATACAAGGGATAACTACGAGGGTGAGCAGCGTACCATACACCAAACCACCGATGGTAACTACTGCCATGGGTCTCGACATATCCGCTCCCATACCGCCACCAACCACCATGGGCAACAGGCCCAGAATGGTAGTCAGTGCTGTCATCAACACAGGACGGAGACGGGTTTGAACCGCTGTCAAAATGGCCTCCTTTTTCTCCATAGCTCTTTCCCTCAACTGATTCATATAGTCTACCAACACGATACCATTGTTGACGATAATACCGGCCAGCATAATGAATCCAATCACGGAGATGACGCTAAGTTCACTGCCTGATAAGAACAGTCCTAAGAATCCTCCGGTAAATGCCAAAGGAATGGTAAACATAATGATGAAGGGAGATTTCAAGGACTGGAATTGGGCTACCATAATCAGGTACATAAACGCAATTGCCAGTACCAACATCAATGCCAACTGTCCCATAGCTTCCATAATAGTCTCATTTTCGCCTCCAAAATGTAGGCTGTATCCCTTCGGGAGATTGTATTCCTCCATGGCTTTTTCCACATCTGCTGAAACCAGACCAATATTATAACCATCTGCAATAGATGCAGAAACCGCGATATATCTGGTCTGTTCACTACGCTGGATGGCACTCAGGCTTCTGCTTTCTTCAAAGGTAGCAATATCCGACAAAGGCACCTTCACCTTCTTACCATCTTTATCTGTGGCATCTATGTCAATAGATTTCAACGCCTCTCTGGTAAGAGATTCGTTTACCTCATTGATTACATACACGTCAAATTCTTTGATTTCCGTGGTCAGTGTGGTAGCACTGGTAGGAGTCGCTAACTTCGCTGAGATCTGTGCAAAAACCTGACCCACGGTAAGGCCATGGTCCATGGCTGCATCCTTATCGATCAGCACCTTCATCTCGCCACTGGTCTCCTCTAACCCATCAGAGACCTGATCCACACCCGGTACCGTCTCCAGAATTGCGGTCACTTCCTTGGCAACCTCTTGCAACGTATCCAATTCTCTGCCTCGCACCTGAATACTAATGCCACTGCCACCAAGTGCCGACATATCCATCGATGCAGTCTGTACAGCAATGTCCACGCCTTCTATATCAGCCAGCAGTTCTTCTATCCGGCGCCCCAATTCTACATTGGTATATTTCTTGTCATCCTTCGTCGTGATGTAGATGGATACGGCATTTGCCGTCCCACCACCCATGAGGGAAGCACTATCATCACTCACCATGGCACCAATATCCTGAATATCCTCTATGGTCTCCAAACGACGAACGACTTCGTCGGAAATCTTTGCGGTGTCTTCCAGTGCCATCTCCTCCTGGGGTGTGATGGTCATACTGATTTGATTACTGTCCATTTCCGGCATAAATGCAGTTCCCTTAGATATGGACAACACTGTGCTCAACACCAACAGCGCCACCGTACCCATGATAACCACACCTTTTCGACGCAGACACCATTCCAATATATTTCTGATAAGTCCGGTCAATTTGTTCTCCCAACCGCCTACCTGGGGCTCTTTTGCCTTCGTAAGCACCTTGGAGGCCATCGCAGGAACAACAGTCAGCGCCATCACCAGACTGGCTACCAAAGAGTATCCAATGGTAAGTCCCATGTCTACGAACAGCTGACGGGTGATGCCCTCTGTAAAGACAATGGGCAGGAACACACAGACGGTCGTCAATGTAGATGCCACAATGGCTCCTGCCACTTCCTTGGCACCTTCTATGGCTGCTTCTTTCACCGAAGCACCCTCACTTCGAAGTCGATAGATATTTTCGATTACCACGATGGAGTTATCTACCAACATTCCGATCGCCAGGGCCAAACCTGACAGAGAAATAATGTTCAATGTGACACCGCTGAAATACATACAAACGATGGCTGCCACCAAACTGATGGGAATGGAACATGCGATAATCAAGGTGGGTTTGTAATCCCGCAAGAACACTATCAGGATGATCATTGCCAAGCCAAATCCCACAATGATATTACTAAAGATAGAATCCATTACCATATCAATGTAGATTCCCTGGTCCATCAGTTCAATCAAAGTGATGTTGGAATTCTCTTCCATAATTGTTTCAAATTTATCTTTGATCTTATCAGACACGTCACCGGTGGAATATCCGGTTTGCTTCTGCATGGAAATCATGACACCGGGAGCACCATTTAGATTGGCATAGATTTCTGCACTATTGTCTGTCATAAAGACGTCGGCAACATCGCTTAATGTAATTGTCTTCACGCCATCCATATTTAGGTTTAACAGTGGCATGGCTGCCAGTTCATCCACGTCTTCAGGCTTTTCTCCCACACGTACCAGATAATCCACTCCATCTTCCGTGACATAGCCTCCGGGCATGGAGAAATTCTGTGCCACCAGAAGATTCTTTACCGTATCCACTGTGAGAATTCCAGCCATGTCAGCATTCAAATAGGCATCCTGTCTGGCCTCTTCCAGTTGTTCCTCTGCCTCGCGCAACTGCTCTTCCGCTTCCTCCAACTGCTCTTTCGCAGAATCTATTTGCTCCGCTCCTGCGTCCAACTGTTCCTTGGCCGCATCCAATTGACCCTGTGCCGCTTCGATCTGTGCCTGGCCATATGAGATTTGTGCGCCAGCGCTTCCAAGTCCGGCGGAAGCCTCCACCTGTCCTTTGACAAGTGCCTCTAAGCCCTTATCCACTTCTGCTTCCTGTATGGCCAATGCATCAAGCTGTCCTTGGGCCTCTTGTAAACCAGCCTGCAGGGTGGGTTTTAAGGACACATCCACCGATTGCATGGCAGGGGAATTTAACTGCGTTTTTACTGCCATTTCCAAAGCTCCCAGGGTAGCCGGAACTCCCTGCCCCTGCACTGCTTGGGCGAGTCCGTCGATGACTTCCCTATCAGCCTGAGGGAACTCACTCTTTACCGTTTCCCAAGGAATCATCATCGCTTCGGCGTCACCCAAACCTTGGGCCGATTTATAGCCGGCAATGGCCGTTTGTGCAGACAACATTTTTTCTTTGGTTTCAATGGCAGTTATCTGCTGTTGTAATTGAGCCATAGAGCCCTGAATTGCACCTTTGCCCGCTGCAATTTGCGTTTTTGCATCGATTAACTTAGCATGGTTTTCGGCCAGCATCTGGGCTGCGGCGGCTTTTTGATCATTAAAGTAATATTTGCTATTCTCAAATTTTGCTTTATTTTGGTCTAATTCCTGCTGTCCCTCAAACAAATCGTTTCTGGCGTCGTCCATCTCCGCCTGTTTGTCATTCAGTTCCGCTCTTCCGTCCGCCAGTTCCTTCTTGCCGTCCCGAATCTCCTGTTCAGCTTCCTCCATTTCCTCATCGATGGATGCGAAAATAAGTTCATTCACTTCCGCGATTTTATCGGCACGAATAATGACATTTACCTGTTCCTTTAACAGGCCGCTGGCAGAAGCACTGGCCACACCTTCGATACTCTCCAGTTCCGGCAACAGGTAGTCCTGGGTATAATCGCTGATTTCAGCAACGGTCATTCCCTCTACCCCCACTGCAGCTACCATGATGGGCAGCATGTTGGGATTTAATTTCATAATCACAGGATTGCCTACATTTTCATCCCAGTAGGACTTAATCTGGTCCAACTTTTCACGTATTTCCAAGGAAACTGAATCCATATTTGCAGATTGTGCAAATTCCATCACAACCATAGAATAATTCTCATTGGATGTAGAACTGATACTTTCCACATTGCTGACGGTAGCCATAGACGCTTCCACGGGCTTGGTCACCACCATCTCTACCGTTTCCGGACTAGCCCCCACGTATGTAGTCATGACGATGACATAGGGTAGGTTAATATTCGGTAAAAGGTCTGCCGTCATCTTCATCAGGGATACCACTCCCAGGATAATCACCATGATGACTGCCACCAGGATGGTATACGGTTTTTTTACACTAAATTTTGATATCATTATGTCCTCTTTCCTATATAAAAATTACTACTCTTTGATTATATTATGGCAATCGGAAAAGTCAATTATCTGAAATGTTAAAAAAAAATAAAACGTATCTAAAACGCCCTCGTCCTTCCTCAAATCTTTTCTGTATGTAAAATATTGACAGGAATTGTAAACCTGCATATAATAAAGAAACAAAGCATGATAGAGGTGCGAAGTTCAAGAGTATGATTCCGTACAAACAGACCTTAGGAATCAAAAAGGGACCTTCGCCGAGGTTTCGCTGTATCCGGTCTGGGAGAAGCGACGCCGGGTTGCCGGAGAACATCCTGCAAACTGTCATTCCAATCGGAATGGAGCGCTGTCGTGGAATCGTACAAGATACTAGTATGAAGCCATGGCATCTACCATGGCTTTTTTTACACCCTGTTATAGGGTAAACTTACTATTTTGTGTCGCAGGCAAAGAATCCTGCGAAGAAAGGACAAGAAATGAAACAAAAGAGAATTTCACTTGTAGCTCTCATTGTTGCCATCGCTGCAATTGGTATGGCAATCTATGTGACTGCATCGGGCATGAACACAGTTGCCACATTTTGGGCATTGGTTCCTCCCATCGTTGCCATCGGTTTGGCATTGATTACGAAGGAGGTATATTCCTCCCTGTTCACCGGTATCGTGGTTGGTGCAATTTTAGGTTGCGGCGGCTCCGCGCCTGCTGCTGTGGACCATGTGGTAAACACCGGTGTTATCGCAGCCATTGAAGGTACTGCAGGTATCTTCCTGTTCCTGGTTATCTTAGGTGCCATCGTGGCACTGATCAACCGTTCCGGCGGTAGCGCCGCATTTGGACGTTGGGCACAGACCCATATCAAGTCCCGTATCGGCGCACAACTTGCAACTTTCGCCCTCGGCGTGTTGATTTTTATCGATGACTATTTTAACTGCCTGACCGTAGGTAGCGTTATGCTCCCTGTCACCGACAGCCATAAAGTATCCCGTTCAAAATTAAGCTACATCATCGATGCAACCGCAGCCCCTATCTGTATGATTGCGCCCATCAGTTCCTGGGCGGCTGCAGTTTCCAGCTACGCAGAGGGAACCGGCCTTTCCGGTATTGAATTGTTCATCAAAGCAATTCCTTATAACTTCTACTCACTGTTGACCTTGGTATTCGTAGTTGCCCTCATCGTTATGAAAGCCGACTTTGGTCTGATGGCAAAGCACGAGAAGAATGCTATTGAAAAAGGCGACCTGTTCTCTTCTGAAGAGCGTGTGGAAGAAGATGATATGGAATACAATCCCAAGGGACGTGTGGCTGATTTGATTCTTCCCATCGTTGTTTTGGTTGCTGTTTCCGTCATTGGTCTGTTGTACATCGGCGGATTCTTTGGCGTAGATATGTGGGGTGGCACTGAGTCTGCCGGTAGCTTCGTCGCTGCATTTGGTAACACTGACGCAACTGTTGGTCTGCCCTGGGGCTCCCTGATTGCATTGGTTGTTATTATCGCATATTTGATAGGCCGCAAGTTACTGACTTTCAAAGAAGCTATGGAGTGTGTCCCTAAGGGATTCATCGCCATGGTGCCTGCAATTATCATTTTGACTATGGCAACCTCCTTGAAAAATATTTCCAATGATTTGCTGGGTTCTGCCACTTATGTAGAAGCATTGATGCAGAGCGAAGCAGCGCAGGGATTGCAGAATCTCCTGCCCGCAGTTATCTTTGTAGTAGCATGCCTGTTGGCATTTGCAACCGGTACGTCCTGGGGAACTTTCGGAATCCTGATTCCCATCGTTTCCAATATGTTTGCCGCAACCAATCCTTTGCTTTACATCGGTATGTCCGCATGTCTTGCAGGTGCTGTTTGTGGTGACCACTGCTCCCCCATCTCCGATACCACCATTATGTCTTCGGCGGGAGCAAGATGTGTACATGTACTTCATGTATCCACCCAGTTGCCTTATGCCATCTCTGTGGCAGCCATCAGCTTTGTCTGCTTCGTAGTTGCAGGTTATGTACAGAATGCATGGATTTGCCTGCCTCTGGGCGCAATTCTGACCATCGGCTTCCTCTGGATTATGAAACAGAGAACAAAGAAATTAGAAGCTTAATTCATTCAAACATAAGGTTTGTAAACACAAAGGTCCACCGATGGATATCGGCGGACCTTTTTTTACTTTAATTCACTATATTTTCATCCTTCATTTTATGTATGTTGCAACATCTTTTGCGGGCAATGTAAACAACGATGCCAATTAGTGTAATCAGCGAAACCCATTCTGAAATTCTTTGTAGTAAAGTTCCTCCATAGCAAACCACTATCTCACCCGCATCTGATGCCTCTTTGTTCACCTGTACCAGACCATCTGCTGTACCTAATACTTCCAATGCATCTCCTGGATTCTCCGGGGTATATAACTTGGCTGTGTAGCCTTTATAATAAATCAAGGGCAATACATAAATGTCGGATGCTTCTTCCACAGAGAAGCGATACTGCGCATATCCTGACCGTTCCAACGCAATGGGTCCATCCATAGCCTGTACCACATCCATTTCTCCGGCTCCCATTCTCACATCCCAGGAAACGCCTGCGGGCAGATATTCGGCCTGCCCAATGTATATGGTATTGTACTCCAAAAATTCGTCATCGATGGTTAGGGTTTCCTCTGCCACCCGATAGTCCGAATGGAAGTAGATACCAAATGCCACAGAAAGAGCGATGGTTGCCACGCACAGAATCGTTCCACCCTTGGTCAGTTTCTCCGACAGCATAACAACAATTCCCAATATCACCGCACATAGGGCACAGGGCCACAGGCGGTAGGTAAACTGGATGGCATTGAACAATGTGTTGTTCAATATCTTCCATGGAAAAATATCCGTGGAAAGTATAAATAACAGTACACCCAGAAGAAGAAAGGCATCTGCCCATCGGTTCTTTATTTTCCCAAGCGCCAGCCTACTCACAAGTAAGAGTAGAATCGGAATGCCGATCCCCAGTTCTGCAATCACACCGAAGTTACCCTTTAGATAGAAAAATGTCTTCAAAGGCTGGGTATTGTCCCCTATCCATGCCCAGGATTGTTGATACCAGAATTCTCCTGTCAGCATTTGCTCTAACATAGGAAATACGAAATATACGCTGACACCAACTGTCAGTAATGCAGTAATCCATAACCGTTTTAGTTTATCGGGACAGAGCAGTTCTTTTCGTGTCTTTTCAAAAAGGAGCGCACTCACAAAAATACCACAGGTCACCATAAAACAAATCAATGTGGTAATGGTATGGGTCAGAATCAGTCCTCCAAAAGCCACTCCCAACAACCAAACCCGTTTGCCCTCTTTTGCAAAGTAGTCATATATTCCTGCAAATAAAAGAGGCAGGAATACAAATGCTGCATATTCACTGATGCCGGCGCGGCTGTGCAAATCTCCCAGATAGTATTGAGACAGTAACAGTAATACGGTACCTGTGATAGAATACTTTATGTTATCTGAAATATATCGAAGACTATAATAGGTGGTACAGGAAGCCGCCATGGTAAGACATAGCACAAATATTTTCCAACTGAGAATAGGGGTTACGCCAAGCATGCGCAAAATTGCCGGGACTACCAGTGTGATATCTGAATAGAACAGGGAACTGCCATAGCCGTATCCGTTCAAAAACATAGGATTTACTCTGGCAGGATAGGCACCATTCAGAATAGCTTCCTTGACGGATTCAATGCGCAATAGATGGTACAGGGTGTCCAAAAGATGGCACCCCAATCCGGGCATCAGGTAAGGCAGACCCGTTATCGTGGCGATCAGGACCACCATGCCTAAAACGAACCAAGTCTCTTTTTTATTCTTTTGTTTTTTCATAGTTTCTCTCATATGTACAACTCCACAATCAACAAACAATCATCCTATTGGCCTTTTTATTATTTCAAAGTTGTTTTATTTACCGGATCATAAATAAACAACCCTTTTCCGCCTCCCAATCTATGACCTCTCGCAATCCAGTCAGCAAATCTTTTCTGCATATAAGTGTTCCTCGGCAATTGTTCCGCCGGAAGGTCTGCTCCCTTACCATTCGGCCCGCCAACATCGCAGCATCACCATCGTATACGCTCATATGGTACTGCCGTCTTCCCATACCAAAAGTCTTTAGGTGGAACAAATCATAATACCACGCAAAGGAAATCACTCCCCACACCATTTCCATCTCGTGGCATTCTGCAAGTTTAAAACTAATATCTTCTACAGTCTCGTAAAAAACCTCTTCATCTATACTATTTCTTTCATACTCTCTCTTCATATAATTTGAAAGACAGATATAATAAACAAGATATAGGGTATAAGCGGATATGCTCTCCTTTTCACTTATCACATGCAACGCTTCACGAAAATATTCACAAGGCTGATAGGGTGTTACATAAAACGATTCCAAAAGATTAGTAAATTCGGGTAGACTAGCCACTTTATCATAACTATCCCAAACTACTTTTCTGGCTTCATCCGGGAAACAATATCTTTTCATAAATTCGCATATGTATTGTTTCATTGCGATTCTCCTCTTATTCGCAGAGTTGCTCCGTGATATCTTGCAGTTTCAGCGGCTTTGGCGCTTGAATACAAAGAGAGATATATCGTGCTCATTGAAAGCAAATACAGTATAACAAAAGAATATAAACAATTCAACGATGTAACTAAAGTAATTCTTGTTTGAAAAACACGAAAAGAGCCAACTGAGTACGCGTATGCCTCCAGTGGCTCTTTATCAGAATTCCTATTAGTCAAAAATCCGGGTAATATGCTATTCCTCCATGGCTTTTTTTAGTTCGTCTAAAGTCAACCAATTATCGCCATCTTTTACTGCCTTTTCGGCATCTTGTATTTTCCTTAGGAGTTTTATTTCTGCTTGTTCTCTTTCATAGTCTTCTATATCAATGACAACAAATCTTCCTCTGCCGTTCTTAGTAAGAAAAACCGGTTCTCCTGATTGACAGTTCTTTAAAACCTCATTATATATTCAACGTAAAATTATGTATTTTATCATGCAGTAAGACTGAGAGCAGCCCTGCCACTCATCTTATCGGCTCGCTTCGCTCCCCAAAAGCTACGTGTCATGCCTTACACCGTGCTCGTTCGGAATCCGCCTTCGGCTACTTCCTCATGACGGG
>JAEIGA010004988.1_pt1 | contig 20381 bp, 24 predicted proteins | sample 9270691 | NCBI WGS metagenome assembly JAEIGA01 (sample SAMN17057246, study PRJNA624740) | gut metagenome | biome: biome; isolation source: fecal sample | host: Bos grunniens | place: China: Xizang | collected 2019 | reverse complement strand
TTTTCTTTTGTTCCCCTTGGAACAATTACATTATACACCGAAAATGAGTGTATGTCAACACCGAAACTAGGTGTATATGTTAAAAGTCGGTAAACACTTGATTTTAGTGTATACACCTGATATAATACTCTACGGAGGTGTGTACAATGATCAGATATAAAATCGATGTGTTGGAAGCTCTGAAAAATATCGGATACTCATCGTACCGATTGAGACAAGAGAAAATTATAGGCGAATCGACTCTACAGAAGATACGTAAAGGGGAACTGATGTCATGGGAGACTCTCTCGAGAGTTTGCGGCCTATTGGACTGTCAGCCCGGAGACATATTGGAATACATAAAAAAAGAGACCGAGGATTAACTTCCTCGGTCTTTCTCGTTATAATCTTCTCGCACGGTCGAGCATTTCTTGACACATCCCACATTCTCGGAGTCCCGACGCACGAGCTCTCGACACGGTCGTTCGAGTTGGTGTTTTCCCGCTGCGCTTACAGCTTGGACATTCCGGATATAAGTGATACACTCGACCACCACGAACCGTCCACGCTGCTCGATCTGTGCGAGGTTGACTCCCTCTCACATTGATCGAGGGACGAACGAAGCGTGTTTTGTTCGATGTCGTTTCGGAAACAGATCGAATGTTGCACATCTCTTTGAGTTTTGTCGCGACTTTCCGCCCCTTATACTTTCGAGTATCCTCGAACTGTATAAACTCATCCTCACCGACTGATGATTTATATGATATTATGAAGTTGATCCGTCCGGAATTTCCTCGACCATGAAAGACACCCGAAATCCGATCGTATTTCAACATTAGTTCAGCTTTACCGCCTACCTTTTGTTTGATTCGAAGTCCATCTTTACACACCATCACGTCATATACCCAACCGGCTTGCATGTTGGCATGATTTTTGACTAACTTAAAATAATCACTAATAATCGACCCTTTGGTGTTAAAAAGAAAACCCATGACGAGGAGCCTCCTTCGCTTTTATCCACGCACATTATACCACGCCTCGGAGGTGTTGTCACTATCTGGAAAAACAACGCCAAAACAACATAACATCATTTTTTGCGTTTTTCTTATATACTTTCTTTTATCTATTATCTCTCTTATATACTATATATCTATATATTATATATTCTTCTTATAATTAAAGAAAAATAATATTATGATGTTATATAGTATAGAAAACGCCGTATTTGCAAGGGTTTTGCCCATAACATCATTTTTTCCGGTGATGTTATTTGATGTTATAAAAAGGGCATTTCATGTTATTTTTTGACCCGATTTTCGAAACACTCACACTCGTCGAAAATTTTTAAAAATTTCATGAGCGACACGACAACAGCTCGAAACAGCCCTTTTTCAGAAAAATGATGTTAGTAATGTTGTGATGATGTTAGTGGTTTTTCGCGGATGATGTTATAAAAATAAGCATAAAAAAAGACCGTGGCATAAAGCCGCGGTCTATATCATTATACATTTATCCCCCGGTGCAGTCGGATACACGTCCGGATCGTCGGATACCTCATATAGCATATGCAAGGTGCGCAGCTTATACTCGATTAGCTTCAGCGTGTACGTGGGGCACTCGCTTTCCCCATCGCACCATTCATTCATCGTCTGCTCCGGGATCTCAAAATATGCAGCAAACTCTGCCCGCGACATATATGTGGCCTTGATCATCGCTTTGATATCCACAGCACCGCCCCCTTTATCCCATTATAGCACACCTGTCAACAGAAAAACGCCGGAGCACTATCGCCCCGGCGTTTCACAATTCAATTATTCAGATTCGGCCTTTTTGATCGTCTCATCGACGATCGTGGTGGTCGTACCGTTCGCATGGTCGGCCAGACCCTCGGCGATCAGATAACCGATCACACCGGCTCCAGCCATAATGATGGACGTGACCTGAGTTGCAGTAGATTCGGCATAGCCGAACGCAATGATCAGCATACCGACGAAATCGGCGATAGCGAGCCACAGTTTCCTACTCGTGAGCTTACGTTTCCAATCCATAACGATTCCTCCTTCAATTCGGCTTGTGAAAGCCCTCGAGATCATCGATGCGATGATTCTCGACTTTGATTTTTTCCTCGGCGACAGTCACACGCTCCTCGAGAGCATACATCCTCTCGACTACGTGATTATGTTTGTCAACCTTCTTTTCGAGCTGCTCAATACGATACTGAGTCAGCTTACTTGAGACGATCACGCCGATCAGCGAGCCGAGGAGACTCCCGGCGAGACCGATCAGCGCAACAGCGACGGCGTCGGACATTGGACTCACCCCTCCACTACACTATATTTACCGGATACCCATCCGTTTTGATTGTTATACTGAACGAGATGCCATCCGTTTGCGGAGGTCTCACCGTCGTACAGGAGAACATCTCCGGACTTTACTACACCGAGTTTCGATCCTGACGTGTTAGGAGCCGTTCTCACCCAACAGTTACCGCCGACGATACGCACGGTTCGCCCTGTGGGTTTGACATCTTCGAGAGCGTTCATAGCTCTCATGAGAGCTTCATGAGTGATCGGGCCGTAATCACCGTCAGCGTCGATCCGTGCGTCCTTCTGGAACGCAGTCACGGCGAGCTCGGTTGCGTCACCATAATCGCCGTCCGCACCCCATCGACCCAGATCATAACCGAGAGTGATGAGATATTCCTGGAGCGTTTTCACGTCCTCGCCCTCTGCGCCGTGTTTCAGCAGACGATCGCCGAGAGCGGTCTGTTTAACTTCGATAGTTCCCTCATATCGAGGCCCGTCATCGAGCACGACGACTGTGTGTCCGCTGCTCTTGGTGACGAGAATGTCACCCTTGCCGAGATAGGACGACTGCCCAGTGTATCGATCACCCTTGAGCTCTACGAACGCACCGGTCGCGAGGAGTTTCTCGGGCATGTTGCCGGTGCGGAAATCGGCGGAGATACCCATGATGCCAGCCCACGCACAGCATACACGCACGAGAGCGGAGCAATCCGTCTCACATGCTGTCGCAACCTTTGAGACATTGAATCCCACTTTTTCAGCCTGAGTATACAGCGTGTTGCGCTGCCACTGATTATAGCCGATCTTGTTGTTATTGCAAGCCGCCTCCATCGCATCTGCGATTTTTACAGCGACATTTCGATTCTTTGCCCGGAATACACGCCACCCCTTCGAGTGGACATAATGTTTCTGCTTACTGACTTCTTTTCCGGTCTGATCCCCGGCTTTTCCGCCGTAGGCTTTGCCGTTCTCGTCAATTCTCGCAGATCCAACATATACAGCCATAACGAAACCTCCTTTTCATGATAAAAGCCACCGGAGAGGTGGCTTTGTTATTTGGTCGAATCGGGTTCCTAGGGCTCCGGAATCTCAACGGGAGTATTCTTCGCATCGATCGCCGACTGAATATCGGCGAGGTCGCTCTCATCGAGAACCTCCTTTTCGAACCATCCGGCAGCGTTGAGAATAACCTGATAATCCAACATTTTACCGACAGCCTTGATCAGACCGTCCTTAATGAACTTCTTGAGACTAAACATCACACATTCCCCCCAGTCGAAATAATAGCGTTTCGCAGTTCTTCGAATTTCCCATCGATATAAAGCTTGGTGTCGGCCGCACACTTGACATCCATTCCCGCACCAGCGTCGTTGAGTACCGTCGTATTCGGGTAGTTGAGGCGAAGTGCCTTATATGCGGCGATTTCTTCAGCGGCAAGCGGGGTTTCGATGGGTTCAAAAAGAATATAGTGTACATATGCACCCGTCGTTAATGCGCCCGTCGAGCTAACATAGGCGGTTGTGATAGTTTCGCTGTTGTAGTTTTCTATAACAGCGATTCTCTGAACATATAGGCCACGCTCCAAATCAATCTCATCACACGCCCACTGCTGACCGTTTTCATCGGTATAATTGCCGCCGCCGGTTACGGGGATGCCGGGAAGTCCGTTCGGCGTTTGGACAATAAGGGTTTGGACGGGCTTCGGTGCTTCATATTCTGTTGCGACAGACCCGGTTTCAATCTGAACCGGATAAGTAGCAAACAAATTCGTGGCGGAAGCGTTGCTTGTTCCTATAGCATTATAGATGATCAATGTATCGTCGTCCGTTATGTCAAATGTAATATCGCGGATTTGCTTATTCGCTAAAATAGGTAGAGATGTCTTTATACGTTCATCCTTGTCGCACACAGCACCATATAGATATATTTCGCTTATAGACTTAGTAGTCGGACAGCTTGCTGTGTATGTACCGACAGGCAGAGGTATCACGAAGCCTTTTCGTGTGCTAGGAGTACCGCTCGAACCTATGTAGCGTACGTCAATGGGGCTATTGATATCCACAGTAAACAGATTTTTCCCGTACACATTCACCCCGATGCTACCCGATTCACCCACGTTCACCAGCGGAATTGGTGTTTCGGGCGTGGGAGTGCCTTCCTGCGTAGTTTTGCCGAACAGTTTCAAGCCCTTGAACGGTGCGACTCGAGTATCGTGCAACGAGATCATATCGCCCGCGGCGGTCACAACAATCGCTGGAGCCACATCATCGAACCCGTTCAGGAGTGCGAAACAAGCCTCATCGGCATTCTTCGCAGCCTCCTCGGCGGTGGACGCAGCCTCCTCGGCTCTCAGGATTTGCTCCAAATACTGCGCGTAAATGTCATTTGACGGATCGGACGGGAGAGGGTATCCCGTGATCGCGCCGCGTTCGATTCGATACTTGGAGATCGCAGTGGTTCGACGTGCGTCCTCGGTCGTACCGAACACGCCGAAATACATCCAACCCTCTTCAGCGAGCACCTCGTGAGGGATGACACACTTGTCATTCTCGATCGGGATGTGATACACCGCGTTCTCGTCACGATAGAATACGGCGGTCTTTTCGAAATTGTCCCAGAGAGGACAGAACGAAAACTCGATCACATCCTCGTTTCGTCCACCGGCGGCGATCAGCGGATTATTCGAAACAATCAATCGCTGATCTACGCAGTCAACTTTAATCAATGTTTTTCCCATGTTTTTTCACGTCCTTTCTTTAAGCATACGCCTCCACCGTTAAATACGTTTGATTGTGGTTGCCATACACCCAATCGGAGGCGTTACCGTATACGCCGAGAATGATGATATCACCCTCATTGACAGTCAAGAGCGCACTAGGGATTGCGTGAGTCTCAGGCGACGCTGTTGAAACGTGATGTCTCTGAGATCTGGCAACCGTATCCGCCCAAGAGTTTTTCGAAATCTGCGCATATCTGACACCGGCGGTCGCTGCACCGAGACAAATCTGAGCGGAAATCTTCACGGCTCTGACTCCAGCGGGGATGAGAATACCATTCTCAGAAATAGTGAGTACGTTCGTAATGTTGTACGCATATTTGCTGAACGGTATTTTCGTGTATACGTTGGTCGTTCCGAGCTGAAAGTTCGTGCCGCCGAGACTCAGCGACGCAATGTCGACACAGTGGAGCGTCGGGAGCCCGTTTCGAGTGATCCCCGCGCCGTCGCCGCTGAGATTACCGCTCACGCTCAGATCGCCGGCGACGAGCTCGCCGCTTACGGTCACATCACTGTCAAACTGAGCACCTTTCCGCCCGTGGATTTTCCAGTCGAAATCCGCCGTATACGGCTCCTCGGCAGCTTTACCGAACGAGACACCGAGTCCCCCGGCGAGCCAACCAATCACCGCACCTTCGGCTCTGAGCGTCATCTCAGCCGTTGCGACACCGAATGCGTCACTTAATTCGATCTTATAGGCATACGATCGAGATGCGATCATGTCCGCAATCATGACTGTTTGATCGATGCTATAGGTGATCGGGATCGTGCGAGCGAGTGTCCACGCTGTGAGATCAGATCGCATGTGGTAGATTTTCGCCTCGACTGTGTTATTCGCTGCGACCGATGAGCCGGACGCCTTGAGTATGATTTTTGCGTATGTACCATTGTCGATCGGTGTTCCTGCGTTGTTCGCACGTTCGATCGTAGCGATTTCGATGACCGGTTCGCTATATGCTTCGACCGAAATCGTTCGATCCGTGGTCACAGTTCGACCGCGACTGTCGGTGACGGTGATGTTTATCGTCACTGACCCGGATGCGGCGAGAACTCCGAGTTCGCCGTTCGTCGAATTGATAGTATTGCCGAGACCGCTGATGTTGCACACAGTGATTCTCGAGCCATATATCCCGGATGCGTTAACCGCAACATTTAATCGACTCTTTCCCTGCACCCACACTCCCCAGCCGAGATTAGAGCTCGGGCCCGTATCACTCAACGTGACAGAGTTAATCTTCGGCAGAATGCTTTCCGGAACCGTACCGGTAAACGATACGGTGTTCGTGCCGATGGTTCCTCCGCTGTCGTAGGTGGTGACGGTGAGATAACATGTTCCGCTTGTACCATTCGGAATATAATTCATGAAGTCATTCGGAACAGTCCAGGTGTAGGACGTGTCGACACCGGATGCGATCTCGACGTTCACGAGCTGTGAACCCCAGGTATACGTCAATTTGTGCAAATACGTCGGCTTATCACGATTGAGCGTGATTGTCAAGTTCGACCCGATCGCAACCGTGGATGCTGAGAGCATTGGGATTGTGGGTGTTGAGATTTTGTTCAACGCCCCGCTGCCGCTTGCGCTCAGTATACCGATAGACTTACCGCTCCACGTGATATTGATCTCCTGAGAAAATGCCAGTGTGAATGCGCATTCGCCGTCACTATCGTGAGTGAGTGTGAGCGTTCCGGATGCCAGTGTTTTCGTTCCGCTGCCGCCGATATTGTCCACGCCACTGCTCACCGTAACACCGTTGAATTTAATCCAATAATCCTTGGTGATATTCGATGTGATGTTACTGGTGCGATAGATTGTCAATTTATAGGAAATCGTAGATTTCTTGGTATAGACATCCTGAGATATCGTACTCCACGACAGCGTCACATTACCGAACAATGCGGATTTTGAAATCGAGCCGTTGCTCGCCATGTGCTGTCACCTCCATTTATGATGCGACATCGCCGATCGCAATCCATTCGATGTATACTTTGCCGATGCTGTCCGCAGAAGGTACATTCGTAGTCAATCGGACGGTACAACCGGTTTTCGTTACCGACTTGATATAGAAAAAAATACCGTATGAGGAGCTCGCCTCGGCTGACGTTGTCGGAGTTACGACAACACGTGGAGTCGATGCGAATGTGACCCCGAAAGAAATCGAAATTGTGACAGGATTCGACGCCGATAAACTTGACGTTGCCGACGATAATCCCGCATATATGCCGATGTTATTCCGAACCATGGCGGGAGTGTTACCCCCCGTGCCACCGGATGTAATTCCGAGAGGAGTATTCAACGATAGCTCATCCAATGTGCCGCCTTTCGGAATATCAAAACCGCAATCACAAGAACAAGAGCTCTCGTTTCCGTCCCATTCTGCCATAGTCTCACCTCCTCATTATGTGCCGATGTGTTTCAACGCCATTCCGCCCGCTGAATCGGGAGAGAATGCGAATGCGCCGAGAGTTAGAGACGTAATCGCCTCGAGCTTATCGACGTAGAGTTTACCGCTTGAGAAATATGCAATCTCGACATTGTTATACTTGAACGAGATGCGGTCGTTTTTGATCTCCAAGATCAGCGGGTTCCCATCTTCGCCGAGCAGAATATTACCGTCGACGAATCTGATATACTTATTGATTTCGGAGAATCGAGATGCCGTTGAACCCTCGAGAGTTGTGATGTGCGACGTGATCGTCGTGAACTGCATCTCGAAAGAATCCGCGGTTTGAGTGAGCATCGTCATGACCTGATTTTGAAATTCTTCAAACGTAGTCGTCGATTTGTAAATCTCCGAAACTTGAGTGAGAATCGATTCACCGGTCTGCTCAATCAACGTCTGCAAAACTTGCGATGTCTGAGCGATCTCATTCATCGTCCCGATCTGATTTTGAGTCATCGTTTCGGTGATGTTATCGAGACGCCGCTGAGTGTTCGCCGCTTGCTGTTGCTGCCGGTCGGCCAGTGAGAGCGAGGTTTCGCCCAAACTGATCGACAGCTCTGACGGATCGTCGAGCGGAATTGCAATCTCGGTCAGCAGATACAGAGCCTCGATGTCGAGAGGATAAACGCCCACCGGGACATATCCGAGAAACTCGTAGGAATCAGATGCGACTCCGAGATGTCGGAGGTCGAGTGCGCTGAGTTTGATCGTGTTCGAGAGCTTGACCGCTTTGCTTTTCAGCCACGTCTCACCCTTGGTTTTCAGATTGCTCGGAACGGTGACATCGTCCCATGTCGTTTCACTGATCGGAGCGCACCGGAATCCGTACAGTGCGACGGCCTCCGTATCGACGAGATACTTTGAGCCGTCGTTCACACTCTCGATGGTTAACGCTTGCGTGTAGGGTTCGCCGTTCTCGTCATAGAGATCGATTTTTGCACCCTTGGGGATACACGCAGTGTACGTCTCGGACGCACTTACGACCCGATGAAACTCTGTGAGATTCTCGCCGAACTCGATGCGCTGAGTTGACGTGTTGAGATGGGGATCAGTGTTCGCCGTGTCGCCGTGCAGATAGTCGAGATACGCAACGCCGCCCTCATATCTCATGCGGACATAACCGCCGAGAGTATCGATGAGACGAGTCTTGATCACGTCCCACGTTGAGAGCTCACTCTCGCTCGAGCGTCTGACATAGTCGTTCGGATCGGTGACAGTGACATAACCGAGAGTCACACGCTGCCACGGCTGAACCTGGGTGTTATGGGCTTCGATCAGCATGGCGAGAAACTCGTTCGGTTGACCGGTAAAAACGAAAGCGTCCTGCATGGAATCACGCAGAACGCTCATAAAATCCTCGAAATACAGCTCGATCGAGGGATCGAGACTGTCGCCACCGCTGATGAGAATACCCTTCCAGAGCGGATTCGTTGCATCGTCTTTATAGACCGAATAGATCGTTCGACGCTTTTGCAGATTGCCGAACTCAGAATGATTCGAATACATCACGCACTCGAGAGATCCGAACGAGTTCGCCTTTTGATGGAGTTCGGGATCGATCAGGATCGCGTCCTCGAGCCGTGGATCGTATACGATCGCGCCGGTCGCATCATCGCGGACAGTGTACACCATCAGATCGCCCCCTCTTGATATGTGAATGTGATCTCGCCGGAACCGCTCACGATCTCGATCGGATTCAAGCCATACTTGAGAACCATCTTCGGGAATCGGAACGAACCGGCTCCGGAGATGGTGTATGTCGTACCGTTGAACGAAAGAGTAACCGCGCCGGTCGTTCTGATCCTGGGAACCACGGGGCGCCAGTCATTGACGAGTCGGATCACGGTTCCCGCCGTTGCGGTCTCCGTGACGGTGGTTGCGCTGCCGTTTTTATATTTCCACGTGTCAGCCCTCACCGTGACAGTGAAACTCTTCACGAGACCGCCGGTCGGATCGCTCATTTCGGCGTAACCTAGATAATAATAGTGGAGATCATCGGGTTCTCGGATCTTGAGTCTACGACCGTGGAGAAAACCACGGATGTCATTGACCAACGTTGACCATTCCTCCGGAGAACCGAGATATTCGAACGAGAATGACAGCTCGCGGGAACCGTAGGAAGGAACCCCTCGGAGTGCGTTCGTAAAATCGAGATCGCCGTCGCGATCCTTCAATTCGACCGTTTTCCATTTCACTGGAGGAGTGCCGATGACTTTTTTAGTCATCACGAGATCCCAATCGTCAGCCGTGTGACGGCGGAAACTTTCGTTCGATGCGTCTAAAAAGGTTATGCCTCTCATATAGCTCCGACCGCCCTTCTATTTGCAATTTCGCCGAGACCCTCATCAATGTCGGAAATCAGCTCACCGACGAGACGTTTCTTGTCGACATATACGCCGGTTTTCTTTGCGAGATGGGGGAGATACTCGGCAACAATATCATACAGAGCATCGAGTTTCGCACTCGTCTGAGCGTTACGCCGTGCGTCTGCTTCGGATACATCCGATCTGTTGAGAGCGAATTTTGCAAGGGATTCATCAAACGTCTCACGGAGAATTTTCTGAGGTGTAACGATCTCAGGGTTTCGAGATGCTCCAGAATATTCACCGATCTCGGCGACCATCGGCTCACGTGCGACGTGACCGCTCGCCAGTCGGGGGAGACTCAGTTTTCCGATACTGCCAACGCTCAATCCCGGGATTTTGTTGATCAAATTGATCGCACCGTTAATCAGACCGACACCAGAGTTAATCGTTCGCTCGATTGCGGAGATGACGCCGTTAATACCGGATTTCACCGCACCGCTGATCGCAGATGATATATTCGTGCCGATTGAGCTGAATTTGTCTTTGATCGTCGTCCAGAGACCGCCGAAAAAGTTACCCCAACCGGAGAAAACATTCTTGATAGCTGTCCAGGCGTTCGAGAATGTGTTTTTGAAAAACGATCCGACAGATGAGAATGCATTTTGAATGCTCGACCAACATCCCGAGAAAAACGAACCGATACCCTTCCAGATACCGGTCACCGTTGACCATGCTGTCGAGAAAAATCCGCTGATTGCTTTCCATGCCACCGAACACGCAACCTCAATCGCTTTCCAGATATTAATCCAGAAATTTCGGAACGCCTCGCAGTTATTCCAGAGATGGATAAATGCGGCGACGAGACCGGCGATCGCAGCGACGATGAGTGTGATCGGATTTGCGAGGAGTGTTGCGTTCAGTAGAGCCATCGCCTTTTGTACCGTCGAGATAATTCCCGAGATTGCAAGCGCACCGGCGAGAATACTGAACGCTGTCGCAACACCGATGATAACCGGCTTGACGATGTTCATGTTTTCAATAGTCCAATCGATGAGACCTTTGATCGCCGGAGCAATTTTATCGACGATCGGCTGGAGGAGCTCATCTTTCAAAGTGCGTCCGAGTACGCTGACCGATGTTGCGAGATTGTCGTATGCGTCGGTTTTAACCTGACTCATCGCCCCATTCGTGGACTCGATGCCACCCTTGGTATCAAACAGAGCCTTGACAGCTTCCTCGCCGAGATCCTCCCACATTGTACCGAATGCACCGACACCGGCTTTATAACGCTCGGTCGGATCTTCGATCGAGAGGATACCATTCAGAATTGCACCCATTGCCTCTTTACTGGATCCACCGCTCTCGAGCATTTTCTTTCCGAGATCCTCGGCCTGTTTTGCAGTCAGACCGAGTGCCTCGGCGTTTTTATTGATGTACTCGATGACGGTTCCGTCGGACATGCGGATGTTATACTCTTTGACAGCGTCGCCGAGCTTATCGACCGACCACGTTCCAGTTTCAGCACCGTTCGCAAGCATGTTGAACATATCGTTCGCAGAATATCCCGCATCGTGAAACTGAACGGAATATTCATTGATAGTGTCGAGGAGGTCTCCGTTCTGATCGAGACCTTTCTGAGCACCCTGAACCATGAGGTTAAACGCTTCATCGGATGTGAGTCCGAACTGATCCATCAGCGAATTTGCCGCCCGGACGGATTCTTGAATATCCCATCCGAACACGTCGCAGAGCGTCATCGCATTTTCGGTGACGTTCGTGAGTTCAGTCTGATCGAGGTCGCCGAGCATGTTGGTAATCGTTCCGATCGACTCACTCACATCGGCGAGACTCTCACCCCATCCGTTTTTGAAAACATCTCGAGCGACGTCGCCATATTTCCGCATGGATTCGTCACTCGCACCGATTTTCGCCTGGAGGAGATCGAACGCCGATTCGGCCTCGAGCATCAATTCACCGAATGCTTGAATCGCAGCTTGAATCGCCTTAGAGGCAAGATCGGCGATAACGTCCTTGACGATCGTCCACCCCTCGGCTGACTCCTCCGCAGCGTCCTGAGACACGTCTCCGGCGTTATCGGCTTGACGCTGATAGTCGGCGAGACTTGCCTCGGCACGAATAATTTCGCTCTGGAGATTGCGATATGCTCGCTGATCGATTTCGACACCGTTGGCGATCTGCTGATCGGCCTGAGACTGTGCCTCTCGGAGTAGTTCGAGGCGTTGGGTTGTCTCTGCGACTGCGTCCGTTAAAAGTGCCTGTCTCTGAGCGAGCGCATCCACATTACCCGGATCGAGTCTCAGTGCGCTGTTTACGGTTCGGAGATTGCTTTGAAGGTTCGACAACTCACCGTCGACGTTGCGTAATGCGTCGGTCAAATTCGAAGTATCACCGCCGATCTCGATCGTCAAACCTTTAAGATCTCTCGATGCCATAAAATCACCCCTTCACGCCTGTTTTTTCTCGGAGCTTTTTGCGCTCCGGTTCAGTCTGTTCGAGTCGCCATGCGTTTTCGAGATACTCTCGACCGTCTTTCGTTTGACGGAGAGCGTGGATATACGCATCGCGTCTCAGTTGTAAATAACAAATGATGTCCATGTTCTGAACATCAAAAAGAGAAACTCGTGCATAATCTGCGACGAGCTTCTCCCATTGTGTCGTTATATCATAATGAATCCCCTCAGAATCCTCGACCGGATACTGAGGGAGTTTCAGTTTTTTTCGGCGATAACTTCCGCAATGAACTGAGCATATGCGCGGAAAAATACGACAATGTCGCTCACGTCGAGATAACCGGCGAGTTCATCAACTGTGATCTCACGACCGGTCTTATTGTTACTCATGAGTCGAGCGGTAATGTCGTAAATACGATGCAGAGACTCACGATCGCCGTCGATGGCGGTGTCGAAATACTCCTGAGCCTCGGTCATTTCGTCAAATTCAACCTTTGACGGCGTATAGATGTGAATCATCGAGCCATCGTCGAACTTGATCGGGAGAGTGGGCTTTTTCGCCTTGCTGAAATCCAACATTTTAGGCATGGGTTTTTCCTCCTTTACGTTAAAAGAGGGTGGACGAATCCACCCTCACAGTGATATTATTCCGCGATTTCTTCCTCGTAGATAACGAGAGTACCCTCGGAATCGTTGGGGAATGCAGTGAACTCGGCGTCGACGACGGTCTCGGAGTCCTTTGCGAAAGACAGAGAGAAACCGGATTCGTTTCGACCGACAATCGTCACACGGATGTCGCCGTCCTCTTCATCTTCATGAAGGAAACGAATCACGTACTTTTTGCCGTTATCGTTACCCGCACCACCGATCTTGACGGTGCGCTTACCCTCGCCCTCGGTGACTCGTGCGGTTGCTGCGAGCTTGGAGATGTTGTTACCGTCGAGAGTCATGATGCCAGTCTTGAGCTTGACTTCTTCCTCGACGAGTCGGGATTTCTGGACTTCACCCAGATCGTCCTTCGCGATATAGAACTCGGGAGCATATTCCAGAGTCGCGCCGCCCTTGACGTGACCGAGACGATTATCAGCGGTCTCGATGACGGTGTTCTCGGGAATCGTTTCGCCGGTGAACTCGGTAGCGAAAATCTTACCGGAGCCGAGAATGATTCTCTTAGGCTGTGCCATCTATAATCATCCTTTCTTTTTCTTGGTCGTATAGTTCATTGTGTAGCTTGCGAGGAGATGATCATCCTCGGGGATATAGGTCATCTCTCTATGATAGTCGAGAGGGATCTCATCGAGCCACGTTTCGAGAATCTCGCAAGCGGCGAACAATCCCTCGTCGGTCTTGTGGTATACCTCGATCGTAACGTCGTGATCGACTGTGCGATAACGTGAATCCGGATTATCCGATCCGGATACGTCGATATTTTCGAGATATATTCCATACGGATAGGGTGGAGCCTTAGTCGGATAACCGATCAGAGCGAACGGGATTCCGAGAGCGTTGAGCTCCGTTTTCAGGTCAATTCGATACATTTTCAATCACCTCGCGAACCCGGGTTTCGAAACGTTCGATCGCATGATCGGTCGCTTTTGTGACATGTTTGTCGCCGGTGTAATGCCCACCGCCTCGAACGGCGTGACCGTTGTTGATCAAATGGGTGATACGATACCGGGGAGCCTTTACATACCAAATTCGCGACTTCGCATAAATGGTATTCTGACCCACCTGAGACGCAATCGCTCGAGCGTATCGACCGGTCGAATATCGACCTCCGGAACGCTTTTTCGTCTCTTTGACCATCTCTTTCACAGTCTCGTCAGCCGCTTTTTCGACACCTTCGACAATCTGTCGAGAATATGTGTTCAGCGTCGTCCGAATGGTATTTGAGACACGATCGATGTCAACATTAGACACCTCGAGCCACCCCCACGATCTTGAGCGTTCGATGTTTCTGGAGATAATCGTCCACGTCCTCGACATCGTACTCCGCACCGTTGTAGCGGATGCGATAGAGCTGAGTGTTCAAAAAGATCGCGGCGACTTTGGGAGAATATCTCACCTCGAACGTGAGTGTCGCTCGACTCTGATACGCACCGGAGCTCCAGTTCTCGGAACCACCGGTCTTATTGATGCGAGCATGAAGGAGAGCGACATCGTCCCACTCACCGGAGCTCTCGTTATACTGAACGAGCATGATCGGGAGATTGTACGTCATACGCTTTCACCCGCCGATCGCATTTCGAGTCGTACTTGCTTGAGCATCGAGTCCACGAGGCGACGTGTCGCACCGGTGACCTTATCGGAGAGATCACGGTGATCGTACAAATCGGAGATGATGATCTTTGCGACCATCTTCACACGCTCGTCATCCGCCGGATAACTCGCACCGAGAGCACCCTTCATATACGCATCAGTCGTGGATATCATTGCGGTCACGAGGCGGTCGGTCGCATCATCGGCGAAATCGATGCCGAGATAATCCTTGACATCTTGCGCAGTTAATGCAATCAAGTTAATCCCTCCTCGAGATTATTTCTCCGGCGCAGTCGAAACCACGCCGGAGAGAGCGTTCATCAGGTAGTGGCAATGTAGCCCAGAACGAATGCACCGGCGTCGCGAACAACGTAATCGGCGCGTTCGTCAGCTCGGATCAGGAGACCGCCCTGTTCGAATGCGTTGTAGCCGTCAACGGATGCGGTCTTGGACTGCATCAGAGTTACACGACGACGGTCAAACAGTGCGATACCTTCGTTCAGATCGCCCACGATGAAGGGGATGCCCTGAGTCAGATTCGGGAAATCGGAGTTAGGCAGAACCACGATCGGGACAGCGGTCGGGCCACATGCGAGAACCATCTTCATAGGCTCGGTGGGAGAGGGAGCCAGCAGAGGACGATTGTTACCGTCGATCAGAGTGTCCAGGAACTGGAGACCGTTGTCGTTGGTATAGATCGCGGAGGTTGCGCGGAAAGCCTGACCGAGAGTTACGTTCAGAGCTTCCTTAATACCCTCGAGATCCTCGAAATTGACGGGAGCGGACTTCGCAGCCTTGATGGCCTCGATGATCTCAACGTTATCGGTTACGCGGGATTCGTCGCCGATCAGAGCGACAACCTCGTTCACCAGGTTTGCGTCGGAATCTTCGAGAACTTCATCGGACAGGACAAAATAGCCGCCGAACTTATTGATGTTATAGGCCAGACGCTCGAATTTGGGAGTCGCCTTCTTAGCGAACTTGCCGTTCTCAAGAACCTTGGAGAAACCGGTCACGGTTTCACGAGCCTTGAAAGTACGAGCACCGGACATAGTCTGAACGGGAATGACGCGGACATGCTGACGGAGAGATGCCTTTGCGTCGCGATAGTGTTCGATCTTGGTGATGATATCCTCGGGAACGGTATAACCGCCGTCAGCGTTGGAACCTTCACTCATGTCCTTCTGGAAACCGTTACGAGCGGCCTCGGCGAATGCCTTGACGCTATCAGTTTCCTTCTTTTCCTCGGCCTTCTTTTCGGCTTCGGGTTCGACTTCGGCCTTTTCAGCCTCAAACAGACGCTTCTCGGCTTCAAACTCAGCCTTGAGAGAGTCACATTCATCGAGCAGAGTGGTTGCCTTGGTTACGTCCTTGTTTTCACCGTTCATGTAGGAACGGGCTTCCTTCTGCTTGGCTTCGATCATTGCAAGCAGTTCACGCATACGCTTATTCATATTTTCATTCCTCCTCGGATTTGTTGTTCTGGGTAAACAAAAAGGACTCAGTCGCTCTCAGTCGGAGCTCCATGTCCTTAGTGTTGTCAATGGATTCGACAGTGGGTTCACCCACGGTCTTTTCGGGTTCGACCACCGTCTTTTCGGGTTCGGGCTTGACCGGTTCACCGCCGTAGTGCTTAGAGACGCCGGCACGACGCTGTGCGGGAACCGCAACGAGACTCAGCTCGTACGCATCCTTTGCACCGTCGAGAGTGATCAAACATACCTTTTTACCCTCGGCGTGATCGTACTCTCTGCCGGGATAATGGGGACAGTATGTCTTCGCGTTATCCATGCCGCAGATATTACAGATCGCACGTTTGGGACTCATGCCGGTTGAAACTTCTTTCTTGATGCCGCCTTGAATCTCTTTGATCAGATCGGCATTTCGAGAGGTCTTAACCATGTAGCACTTTGCCACGAGCTGCACATAGGCTTCACCCGCTGCCGTGGTTTTCGCCTCAGAGACCAACTCGGTATCGTAGATACGAGCGACCTGATTATCAGCTCGACGCATGTGATCCTTGATCACAGTCTTTCCGATGTACAGATGTTTGAGATCTTTCAGCGCAGCCAGGTTAAACGGTTCGTAATTGCGGTCATCGGTTTCGTTATCACCGAGAACCGCCTTGAAAACAAACACGTCGTCAGCCGTCAGCGGAGCGAGCGTCAGTTTGTTGATCTTTCGGAGATCGTCCTCGGTGACGGCGGATGCACTAACTTCCGCAGCCTTGAACACCATGCCCTCGGGCATGTTTTCCATGAAATCATCCTTCATTTTCGCTTTCTCCTTCCTCCGGCTCTGTTTGTTCCGCCGGTGATTGAGCATTATATTGAGTGCCGAGCTGATCGAGGAATACGTTCGCACCCTGACAGATCAGTCGATCACCGTGCTCCACTGTTCCGAGGTCGAGACGTTCTCGAGCCTCGTTAATGCGCATGATTGAACCGTTGACCGCACTCTTGAGAGTTTCGACCTTGGTTTTGAAATCAGCGCGGAGAACTACGTCGACATTAAATTTCCAGAACAGACCATCGTCGATCTCTCCGGTGGAGAGGATTTTGTAATCGATCTCCTCCTCGTAATGCTTGAGGATATACAGCATCGTCTCGACGTAGAAAACGAGCTGCTGATGCTCACCGGATGCGTATGAGGATTTCTCATAGTCGTTGATCTGATTCGGCTTGATACCGAACGCTGCTGCAATCTGGAGAGCGGAATATTTCTTGATCTCGAGGAACTGACCGTCGGTGAGCTTGACGTTCAGCGGAGTGAGCTGAGATCCGACCGGAATCGGGATAATCGTTGAGATGTCGGATCCACTGTCGTCGAGAGGAGCACCCTTCGCATATGCCTCGATACCCTTGATGTACGTCTTGACGAGATCGTCGCTCAGATCACCGGTGTACTGGAGAACCGCTTTTCCGGTGTACCCGTTGCGATACATCTTGTTGAGCATCTTCTGAGCATCCACGTTGCCGTCAATCGTTGCTTTCAGACGATCACGCACCGAAACGCCGGTGATGCCGTCGAACGTGCTCGAGGTCTTGAAATGGAGAATCTCCTCATCGTGGAACGTATAAACACCCTGGGCTCCGGAGTAGACGTAATAGATACGCCCCGCACCCTTTTCAAACAGATCCTTGTCGTCGTTCAGAATCGTCACCTGATCGGACGGAAGAATCCACAGCGTCATTTTTGCTCCGGCTCCACGAATTAGCACGTACGCATTACCGAAATGAGATCGGTTATACTCGACCGTACTCCAGAACGTCGTAGCAGTCTGATAGGGATTCGGACGGCTCCCGAGAATCCGATAACGTGGATCTCGACGCATCGTCTGAACGCCTTGCGCATCGGTATATCGCATCAGCTTGAGTGGGAGCTTACCGACCGATTCACTCAGCAGTCGGAGACATGCAAAATACGTCGCCTCGTTGATTGCTTTCGGTTTCGAGTTATCGACTCCGAGAAACGTCAACAGCCGATCGACCTCCGTGCTCTGAGAGACGGCTTTCCGCGAGAATCGTTCGCGGATCTTCTTAAAAACGCCCATAGCCTCACCTCTTGGTTACTTCTTCCAGTTCATCATCTGGAGATATTTTGCGAGCTCGCTTTCGACATCGACCTTGACGGTTTCGCGAGTCTTGAGATACATCGTGTGTGCATCGACACAAGCGTCGACCGGGTCGATTCGAGATGTTCGAGCCCCGGGTTTCTTGTCCACCTTTTCCTCGTCGAACGAGTTACGAGTGACCGCCGCATCGAGGAACGATTTCGCCATCAGCTCATTTTTGCGATCGTATTCGATCTTCTCAGACTTTACGAGGAGTCGAATGTCCACCGTCGCATCGTTGAGGAATCGAGCCGACTGCGTGACCATCATCAGCGGAACGCCGAACTCCTCCAGGTCGGAGAGAATGCCGTCGGCGTTGTGTGGGTCGTATGCGATGCCGAGAGGCTTGATCTCATATTCTTCGATTAGGTCTCGCAGCGTCTTCACGATGAATTTATAGTCGTTTTTGAAATCCATTGCTCCGCCGGTGACGGTGATCAGACCCTCGGCCTCCCACACATCATAGGGCTCGAGGTCGCTTGCGATGTGCTCGTCGAGTCGACCCCTCGGCATGAACGAATGTGTCCAGAAATACGGCGAGCCGTCGTCCTTGATGAACTCGAGAGCGATTGTCGTGAGGTCGCCGCCGGAACTCAAGTCGAGTCCGACGTAACACTGACGGCCTCGGAAATGCTCGAGCCCACGATCGGAACCGCATCGGGCGAACTTCTCAGCGTCCACGAATGCATCGTCGGAGGACGTGACCCACATGTTCAGACCCTTCGTGATAAAATCTCGGAGGTCTGCACCGCCCATATCCTTTGCGGTCTGAGCGTCTCGGGCGATCGTCTCTCGACCGTGACTCGTGGAGCAGAGGAACGGATTCGCCTTTATCCAGTTCTCAGGATTCCATATATCGTCATGCTCATCGAGACAATAGATGTCAATGAAAAAATCCTCGGCGGTTGCTACACCGGAGAGGATTGAGATACAATAGTCGTCCATCTCCTTACAAAAGGAGTTGAGCTTTTTACCTCGGGTCGTGATCATCGAGACGAGAGCCTCGGGGAGTGATCGCTGACCGTTGTATATGGTTTTATAGATCGAATTGTCCGGGTGTTGGTGGATTTCGTCCACGCTTGCAAATATCGATCGGAAACCGTCGTCGAGGGATCGCTCTTTCGAGAGAGCCTCGATTGTGCAAAACGTCTGGAGAGCCGTGATCATGAGTTTATAATCCTGAATGCGGAATAACTCGCTTAGATCCTTATCGGCTCGGATGAATTTTGCGATTTCATCCCATGCCAATTTCGCCTGGGCTTGTTTCGTTGCGACGGTGAACAACTTGCCGTATTTGTACCCGGAAAAATTCGAGATATACGATCCGATGATACCGTTCTCGAAGGTTTTGCCGTTCTGACGGGCGACGGATTTGTATCGGCGACGGAATCGTCGGTTCCCGTCGAGCTTCTTCCAACCGAACGTCGCACCCACGTCGAACGCCTGAAAGTCGAGCAACTGCACCGGTCGAGGCTTTGAACCCTCGAGGACAGTCAGCGTCTCGGAGTATCGGAGTATACGTTCGCTTGCTTTCTCATCCCATACATACGGAAACTCGCTCGAGCCTTGACGCTCGAGGTCTTTCAAATGTCGTTTACACGCAAGGACATGAAGACGTCCAGCGTTCTCCGCTTTCGGATCAGCGACGACTCGACTCGCATGTTCGGTAACTCTATCCATCACGATTCACCACCAGCAGCGAACACGGCGAATTTATTCTCAGGCGGCGTCGGCGTTTCCTTGATCGGAGCGACGATCTTTCCTCGAGAGGTGATCGTCAGCCCGAGATCGTGGGCTGCGCTACGCATCTGCTTCCGGTATCGATCCTCGATTTTCGTCCACTTGTCGAAGATGAACGGATCGTTCTTCGCATCTTTCGAGCGGAGTTTCTTACCGGCCATGACCCACCCGTCACGGGCGACAATGTAACCGGCGAGCGCATCACAGTCGAGATTCGTCATGATCTTGAGATCGATGAGGATCTTTGCGATTTTGTCGAACTCTTCTCTCTGCGCTCTCATCAGATACGACGGAGCCTCGATCGCATCAGTGGGAACGTCGAGCTCCTCGGATTTTCTTTGTTCGATCTCAGCTTTCGTCAGGTGCTTTTTGCCTTTCGCCTGAACGAGAGCTATCGGTTCTTTGTTGCGTCCCATCAGAAAAGCACCTCCATTTCTTTTCGAACGGACGTTTGTTTTTTTTTTAAAGGGAGTTTTTGCTACAGCGT
>JAEIGA010004987.1_pt1 | contig 20381 bp, 18 predicted proteins | sample 9270691 | NCBI WGS metagenome assembly JAEIGA01 (sample SAMN17057246, study PRJNA624740) | gut metagenome | biome: biome; isolation source: fecal sample | host: Bos grunniens | place: China: Xizang | collected 2019 | reverse complement strand
GTGTCGTTTTCGCTGAGCCCGAGCTTGTGGCGTATCTCACCGCTCTGGATATAGTGTCTTGACTGATGGGTGTATGTCTTGATGTCCTTTCCTTTAAGGCCTATTACATATAGGCAGCAGATGTTGATTTCGTCATCAGTCAGGTGGTGCTCCTTAAGTTTGGAGATGAACTCAGGATTGTTGCTTTCGATGGTCAGTCTTGTCGACTCGATGAAGGATTCTGTGTCAGCCACAAGTGCCTCCAGCTTCTGATATGCAACCTTGTTTGCCGTGCTTGTGTCTGTGATATGTGAAATGATGACCTTATTAAGGATCTCAAGCCGTTCCCTGATGACTACTTTTGCCACATCCTTCACATTCGCATCTTCAACCATCTTGGTCAACGCATCTCTTTCTGCGATAGCATCAGAGTATAGCTGCTCGTACCTTTCTCTTTCCAGCTCTGCCTGTCTCTTCTCTTCAGTCCGCACAAGAAGCTTTCTTCGGATCAGATATATGACTATGACGGCTGCCAATATGACAATGATGCCTATAAGTCTCTGGCGTTCCTTGCTCTGCTGCGCATTCAGCAATGCAAGCTCTTTCTGGTGACGCTCTTCGATGAACTTTGTGTCAGACTCGAATATCTGCATGTCGGTCTCCTCTGTGATCTCGATATACCTTTTGTATGCAGATAGGGCAGCATCGCTGTCGCCGATCTTTTCGTGTGCCAAGGCTATGACATAGTAGTATGAAGCGTCTTTGGCAATTCCATTGTATTTGAGTGCATTCTCAAGATCCTTGATCGCCAGTTCTGGTTTGTCAAGCCAGATGTGGGCATAAGCAATCGATGACCACATGATGGCTGATGAATCCTTGATCTCTGCTATGTATTCGTCCAGAATGCTTTCCTGTGCGTTAAACTGGCACGATCTGTTGATCCAGATTGCATAGCAGCTGCTTTTCTGAAGTTCTGTCAGATGGTTCCAGTTATCCTTCAGCAGCTTCATGCACTCTGTGAAGTTATGGGAGTCATTGATGGAATGATATAATATAGCCAGATCATTTAGCGCATCGAAATATGCTGACTGGTCTTCAGCTTCGATGAAACATTCGGCAGCACGGAGTCCGTCGGAAATCGCCTGAGTGTAGTTGTAGATGCCCTTGTTGATGTTCATCTTGGCTATATACAGTTTGCCTAGGCAGTTCTTGTCACTGCATTGCTCTGCATGGCGTTCTCCCATTACGAACATCTCCATAGCACCTTCCATGTCGCCCTTATTTTGCATCATATAGCCCGACTCGTAGAAAGCTCTGACTTTTTTGTCGGAGCTTTCTGCGGACCTGCTGCATGAAAGCAGTGCAAAAGCCGCCAATGCTACGGCTGCATATTTCGTTATGCTTCTGTTCATTATATGTGGTTAAAAAGCGATGCCTATTCTGTATTGTGCGTGAGGTGCCAGAAATACCTGCGTATTATAGGTGGTTCTTTCTCTGATCATTCCGATCTTAGGACCAATGGTGAACTCGTGAAACCACATTCTTCCGAATGACCTGCGTATGCCGTAGGCAGGAGTGAAGCTGACTTCCCAGCCATTGACAAGCTTGCCATTCAGTCGGATCATAGAGTTGGCCCTTACCCTCATGGAAACGAAATCAGATGAGTTGTTGTATGTGCATCTGCCATAGGCGGCACGTTTTGCAATGTTTGAGTACCACCTTGATTCCAAAGAGAGTCCCAATCCCATATTGCCTTGGAATGTCGTCTGTCCAGGCTGCGATGCCAACGAGAACGAAGTCGGCACCAATCCTGTGCGCCAGATGATGGTCCATCTTTGCGCTACCTTGATTTCGTCGGAATATTCAAGTCCGAGAAGCGTGGTTGAAAAAGATCGGTTTGAGCGGACGTCATATGTGTAGTTTGTCACATCCTGAGGTCTTTTCTCTATAGGTTTCAATTTGGCAGAGGCACTGAATCCAATCAGTGCGAGTACTGCAATCATCATTATTTTCTTCATAGCACTTTGATTTATCTTACTCTGGCAGTGATGTCTTTTACGTCAGCTGGGTATTCCATGTCGATCATATGGTCAGGACTGTATTTGCCTCTTGGAATATCCTCCATAATGAAGTAATTAGCCCTTCTTGCTGCAGCGATATGGTCCGTCGCAGCTGTCAGTATTGCAGATGCAGCGAGGTCTAATACCGCACCTAACAGTCCATATGATGCTCCGGAATCAACGGAAAGGTCGAGATACAGGTCGCAGCTTCTGTCAAAAAGTATGTCATTTGTGTGGGTGGACTTTATGACATATCTGATCTTTGTCTCAATGCCCATGCCTTTCTTTGTCCATGTGTCTATGACCGAGAATACCACAGCGTCCGCTCCGAAGAAGTTTCTGAACATATCAAGTGGTGCATCAAAGAAATTCTCGGCGTCATATGCGCTTTCTGCCTTAAGGATATCCATCGCCAGAAGGGGAGAGATGACATAATAGCCGGCTTCGACCAGGGGACGGTTGATGGATGTGTAAAGAAGGTCTTTTGCTTCGGCATTGCTTGAATTGTTTATCGGTGGCATTACCAGAAGTGTGAGTGGTTTTTCCTCATACATCTTGGCATATTGCGAGACCCTTGTTGTGGTGTTTAAAGTGCCGCATGAAGAAACGATGCAGCATGCCAGTATAAAGTATATGAATCTTTTCATAAGGCGGATCAGTTACAAAGTCTTTCGATGAGTGGCTCCAGGAATTTTGCAGATTCAGGATAAAGTTCGATCTCCATAAGCAGCAGTTTCTTGCCCATTTCAGGGAATGATACTGAATAATCGGTTGACTTGAATGTCCTTCTTTGTGCTGCGGTCGCGTGTTTTGCGAATATCTCCGCGTTTTCAGGATTAAGAAGCAGATATCCGTATTCTGCGCATATGCCTGGAGGAATTGCCATTCGAGTTCCGCCTGGATGTTTGATCATGTCTTCATACATACAGATAAGCTTGCATATGAATTCGGGTGTCTGTTTGTCTGTATGCTTGTAGGCCAGATGGTCATATGTGGTGAATCCGTTTCGTGTTCCTCCCCAGTAATACAGAGATGCTGTGACGCCGCAGGAGGTCATGCATAATGACATTATTGCCAATATAAACAGTTTTTTCATGATGTTTCCTATTTGTCAAGGATGTAATAGATTCCGAGATTGTCAATGTCGATTGCCTCGCCTTCGTAGCTGCATATCGAGAGTTCGTTTTCGATAGTGTCTCCGAAAGATGAGATGATGGTGACGGTTCCTACCTTAGTGCCAGGAAGCTCCACATTCATTCCTGTCTGAGGGTTCTTCACAATCTTGCCCTTCTTATATACATTGAATGTGTCGCCGGCAGTCAAGCCTTGAGAGTCGCCTCCGGAGATGATATATGCACCGTCTTCTGCAGAAAGGATATACGATCTCCATGGCTTGTCCATGCATCTGTCGATGATTTTGTCGACAAGTTTGGAAATTGCGTCTGAGATTGCCTTGTCGCTGAGGGTTGCGTCATATCCGGCTGTGGATCCGAGTCCTAAAGTCTGTTTTGTGGATAGTTCGGCTGATCCTTTAGCCTCTTCAGAATATATGATGAGTCCGGTTCTGACCTCCACGAGCCTGATGCTCACGGCAGCCTCGACGGTCTGTGTCTTTGTTGAGGAGAATACTTTCTGCTGGCCTTCGGTCTTGCGGCCGTACTCGGTTATGGATCCTAGTATGATGTAGTCGGCTCCGATCTTGTCCATTTCAGGACCGGCTTCCGCTACCAATAAGTCAAGGTCTTCTCTTTCCAACAATATGAATTTGCCGCTTGCGGCCAGCTTTGCAGAAAGGATGTCAAGCGCCTGCTTTCGCATCGGATCGTTTTCCTTGTCGTAGAACAATCCCTTGGCATACTGTGTTTCGTTTGAAAAGCGTCCGATTGCTACTTTCCTTTTGATTGTCCTTTCGCTTTGTGCGGCTGCTGGCAGGGCAAGCAGGACTGCCAGAAGGACTGTGATAAGAGTCTTGTAGGTTTTCATGATTCTGTGTTTTATTGACTTCTTTCAGGCCATGGTTATGGCCCTTTCTTACACAAAGTTACTATATTAAAGTTTTACAAAGAATGTTTTCCGTAGTTTTTTGGGGGTCTCAAATCCATGATTATCAATGCTTATAATAAAATTTTCACAATTTTGTGTTTCGCAAAGTTTAACATTTTTTAATTTTGTAATAGTACTATTTCAAGTTGCTTGCGTCTATATGTCAGATCAACAACAAACTTAACGATGAAGCACATACTATTATTTATAACGACAATCCTGACATTGACCCTTTCCGCTGCGGCGCAGACGCAGTCCAAGACGATGAAGTCAGAGATGGAACACCTGCATGATGAGTTTGGAGTCAATTTTGTCTACGACTCTTCGATAGATCTTAATGTACCATATAGGGGCATGCCTGTAAAGGGCTCCAACCTTGAATCGTCTCTCCAGACCCTTTTCGCAGGTACAGGCATCGAATATGAGATCATGAAGAAATACATAGTCCTGACTCAGGCTGACAAAAGGAAGAAACCAAAGGACTATACTATATTTATAGAAGAACAGCATGATACAATCAACGAAGCTATCATAACAGCCTTGGTCCAGAATCCTGTAAACTCGACACAGACCGGTATGGAGCGCATCGATGGATCGAAAATTAACAGAGGGTTCTCATTCCTCAGTTCTCCTGATTTGATCAAGACACTTCAGATGCTTCCTGGAGTGACTTCTGGCACAGAACTTCTCTCGGGACTCTATGTCCATGGCGGTACTGGCAGTGATAACCTATATCTTATGGATGGGGTTCCATTGTATTCGGTAGGTCATCTCGCAGGGGTCTTTTCGAGCTTTAATTCAGATGTGGTTGAGAATGTTGATTTCTATAAGAGCGGATTTCCTGCTCGCTATGGCGGAAGGATGTCCTCGGTAGTTGATGTGACCATACGTGAGGGTGACTTCAATGATTACAGCGGCAGTTTTTCCGTCGGTCTGATAGAAGGCAGATTCCAGTTTGAGGGTCCTATCGTCAAAGGAAAGACATCTTTCAATTTCGGCATGAGGCGTACATGGCTGGATCTGCTGACGATTCCGGGATTTGCATTATATAATATGTTCCGTGATCCTGTCAATTCTGATCACACTGTCATGAGATACGCCATGACAGACCTGAACGGAAAGATTACCCATAAGTTTTCTGAGACCAATACATTCTCTTTCAGTGTATTCGTCGGACAGGATGCGGTCAGGTCAAATTCAATATCAGATCCGACAGATTGGGACACGGACGGTAATGAGGGCGAAATGGAGCTCGGGCTCAGATGGGGCAACATACTGGCATCACTCCGATGGAAATACAAAATATCCGATAATCTGAGTTCAGATGTGAATCTCTATCATGTCCAGTCCAGGGCACGGGTCGGATTGATGAACACCTGGAAGAGAACGGATGAATCTATATCATATGAAGAAACCGACAATGACATCAATCTTTCCATGATATACGATACAGGTCTTAAGGCTGATTTTCTTTGGCATCCTACCGATAACCAGCATATAAGATTCGGCACGGAGGCTATATGGCATGTATTTGCGCCGCAGAGGATATCGGAAAGAAAGTATGTCACTTCTGGCACTGAGCCTATCTATACAGAACATATGGAAGGATTTACATATCATGGTGCTGAACCCTCTGTATATGTTGAAGATGAAGTCTGCCTGACAGATTGGATGACAGCCAATCTCGGTATCCGTTATGCGCTGTTTTTGACTGATGGAAAGGCATACAACCGTCTGGAGCCCAGAGCTGCGCTCAGATTCCGCATAGGTCCGATAGCGTCAGTGAAGATGTCGTACACTGATATGAATCAGTTCAGCCATAGGGTCAAGGCCTCATATCCATTGGATATTCCGACCGGTTTCTGGATGCCTTCGACTTCCAATATTGCCCCTATGCATTCACGTCAGTTTTCATTAGGTGCATATTTCAACTTTCCACACAACATCAAATTGGATGTTGAAGGATATTACAAGACAATGGATAATATCCGTGAGTATGTGGGCATAACCTCATTGTATCCGCCGCTGGATAAATGGGAGGAGGAATATGTAGACGGACTCGGACGTTCTTATGGCATGGAAACGCAGTTGGAATGGACTGGTGAGAAGACCTTCTTTTCGTTAGGATACACACTCTCATGGTCAGAGAGATATTTCCCTCAGATGCACGATGACTGGTTCTACGACATGTTCGATAATCGTCATAAGGTCAACATATCGGGAACTCATAAGCTGGGCGCAAAGACTGAATTCTATGCAGGTTGGACTTTCCATTCAGGTAACAGGATGACCCTGCCGGATCAGATAATCGCAAAACCTGATGGTTATGGAGGATATGACTATAGCATGGTGTACACATCTCCGAACAATGCCATCCTCCCTGCCTACCATCGTCTTGATGTGGGTTTCAACTTCCACAAGACTACCCGCAGAGGAAATGAGTCTATCTGGAACCTAAGTGTCTACAATGTATATTGCCATATGAATGCAATCAATGCCTATGTGTCTTTCAGGTATGACAGTGGCCAGTCTGGAACTGAAGAAATTGCTTCGTATACCGAGATGGAGGGGTGGATTCCAATTGTTCCTACTTTCAGTTACACGCTTAAATTCTGACGATTATGAAGATATACAATATAATTGCAGCCGGCCTTCTTTTGGTCTTGTCTTCGTGCTATAAGGAGATGCCTTTCAGAGGCATGGATACAGAGCCGCAGCTCTTCTTCCAATGCCTTCCGGGAGCACAGGATACCACTGTGTTCTGGCTTCGCGCTACCATCCCTGTAAACAGTGACCTGGTACAGAAGGAAGTCGTGAATCCACTGATGACTTTCAAGGTAAACGGCCATGAAGCGGATCTTCAGCTTAATGCAGGTCAGTCTTCGACTTTTCCTTCTGATGCGTATTTTACGGTTGTTCCGTTGTCAGCAGGTGACAGACTGGAGTTTTATGCTGAAGCAGAAGGTTTCAAGCCGATCTCAGCCAGGACGGTGATCCCTCAAGACATTGAGGATCTCACATTTTCGGTAGATATTATCGATGCTCCAAATCCTGATTATTACGTGGCGGCATTGGATAGGTGGGCAAGTCAGGGACTAGGGGAGAGCGTGACTGAATTCAAGGTGACTTTCCAAGACAGGCCAGATGTGAGAGATTGCTATATGGTGGAGGTTAATCAGTATGTATATCATGCCAATGGATCGATCCTACCATATGGAAAGTCTGTTGCATATGTAGTTCCTAAGACAGACACGGATACATTCCAGCAGCCCCAGACAGATGTTCTGCTGGCTAATTACGCCAGTCCTTGGTGTGCTGTTGAAACTGATCGTAGAGGTAATGATTCGCTGGTGATGCTTTTTGATGACCAGGAGTTTGACGGGCAGAAATTCACTAAAGAGATTATGGTAAACCGTTTTGTCGGATCTCACGATATCAAGTATATGTTCCGTATGTATAGGGTGTCTGAAGAATTTTATAAATATGTTCTTGCCTTTGATACTGCTCAACAGGCAGAGTATTCAGGATTTCCATCATCAACTCCATTCATGTCATATAATAACATAGAGGGAGGCAGCGGTATTTTTGCCGGTGTCAGTGTATACGACAGTGGTATGTTTACAGTTGAATAACATCCTTGACAAGAGATAGGATTCCCAAACGACTTGACAATGAAGCACGTACTTTTAAGAATCACAACGGCCATCGCTATGGTCTTTCTTGCCATAGCCCCTGCCCAAGCACAGCAGAGCAGAACTCTCGACTCGGAGATGGAGATCATCCATGAGTCATTCGATGTGAACTTCGTTTATGACTCTGCAATCGATCTCAATGTCCCGTATACGGGAAAGCCAATGTCAGACCTGGTCAAAAAAGCATCCCTTGACCTTTGCCTTCAGACCCTCTTCGCAGGTATAGGCATCGAATATGAGATCATGAAGAAATACATAGTCCTGACTCAGGCTGACAAAAGGAAGAAGCCCAAGGACTATACCATCTTCATAGAGGAGCAGCATGACACTATCAATGAGTCAGTCATCACTGCATTGATAGATCCCGAAAGAAACTCGACGCAGACAGGTATGAAGCGCATCGATACAAGAGCGCTTCATTCTGGATTCGCTCTATTCAGCACCCCGGACGTTATCAAGACTTTGCAGATGCAGTCAGGAGTTGCGTCAGGAACTGAGCTTCTGTCCGGCTTCTATGTCCATGGAGGTGATGGCAGCGATAACCTCTTCCTTCTGGATGGTGTTCCCATTTACCAGTCCAGCCATCTTCTGGGACTGTTTTCCGCATTCAACAGCGATGTCATTTCAAGCATGGATTTCTACAAAAGCGGTTTTCCTGCAAGATATGGCTCGAAGATGTCTTCGGTAGTAGATATAACAACAAAAGACGGTGACTTTAAGGAATATCATGGATTGTTCTCAATCGGTCTGCTTGACGGTAGATTTCAATTGGATGGACCGATATGGAAGGACAAGACTTCTTTCAATATAGGCCTGAGACGCACGTGGACGGAAACAGTGACATTGCCCTTGTTGGCATATCTGAACAAGCAGAATGCCATCTATGGTGATAAGATGAACTTCCGTTATGCATTCACGGACCTTAACGCCAAGATTACTCATAAGTTCAGCAGCCGAAGTGTACTCTCAGCTAATTTCTATACAGGAAATGATGTGTTCAAGTATTTGACTGATGATTCTTCCCAATATGTGGTTGGTGGCGAGAAAGAAGATCGCAGAGAAGTTCTCGACATAAACCTGGGTTGGGGTAACATGGTTGGTTCGTTGAACTGGAAATATGATGTCAGCGATAAATTTTTGATGTCAAATAAACTATATTATAGCGGTTCATTCTCGGGTTTTGGGTACAAGGAAGAAAACACTATAAATGACAGCTATGATATGGTTGGTGTCTATTATAATAACAAGGTTCATACGATAGGCTTGAAATCCGACATCTTCCATTCTCTAAATTCAAAGCACAGGCTCAGATATGGTGCGACAGCGCAACTTCATTACTATAGACCGGACTATGTCAGTGAGGTCGAAGAAAGGAACAGTTATGAGTCATTCAAAGCTAATCCTTACGTTGATTCGTTGAAATACAACACGTTAGAGGCTTCAATCTATGGTGAAGATGAGATTGCTGTATCGGATGCTTTTTCAGTGAATGCCGGACTGAGATATACTCTATATCATTCGGCAGGCAAGACATGGCATTCTCTTGAACCACGCCTTGCGATGAAATACTCTTTCAATGACAAGCTTACCGCTAAGGCATCCTATACGGAGATGAGTCAGCCATCGCATCTGATTTCATCACTTTACCTTGACCTCCCGACCAATATGTGGCTCCCTTCCACAGAAAGGATACGTCCTTCGCGCTCCAGAGAGGTTGCAGCCGGATTGTATTCCAATATTTCTCCGACTGTGCACATAAATCTGGAATGCTGGTACAAGCATATGTACAACCTGATTGAATATGCCGGTCCATATACCATCTTTCCTCCATTGTCAGACTGGGAGAGAGGATTCAAACCCGGTCAAGGAAGATCTTGGGGAGGCGAATTTGATTTCGGATATAATAATGGCAGGACAGAAGTCAATGTCTATTACACCCTGTCTTGGTCTCAGAGAAAATTCGATGATTTCTACCGAGGCTGGTATAATGACAGAAATGACAACCGTCATAAGATCACCTTTATGGCCAAGCACAAGTTCAGCAAACGTTTTGAACTATATGGAGCCTGGAACTACCATTCCGGAAACAGGATTACGTTATCGTCGCATCAGACCACTGATGGCTCATATGTGTACCTCGAACCAAACAATGTGAAGTTACCGGACTATCATAGACTGGATGTGGGAATGAATTTCGTCAAAAATACCAAGAGGGGAAATACAAGCATCTGGAACTTGAGTGTTTATAATGCCTATTGCCGCACAAATCCAATCATGGCGATGGATGAATACAAGTCTCTTGACGGAAAGGTAATAGCAAACTATGGCTCGGCGATGGGTATCATCCCGATCATTCCGACTTTCAGTTATACCCTTAAATTCTAAAAAAGATATGAAGAAATACATATATGCATTGATGGCTGTACTGAGTATGGTGACCTCCTGCGTAATTCCGTTCGATCCACAATATGATGAGACTCCGATAATTTACATCGAGTCCTTCCCAGGTGCATCGCCAGACTATATTGACATCAGGATAATGCCGGCGTATTCTAAGTCCAATACCCCTGCAATGCCCGCTTTTAAACCAGATATCACTTTCAAGGTCAACGATAAAGATATACCTGTCGAATGTATTGATACAGAGGAGGGATGGTATAGAGCACATTATAGCTCGCAGTCAGGAGATAAGATGAGCATTACGGTAATAAGTGATGGCTTTGAAAGTGTATATGCAGAAACTACCATTCCGAATCCTTTTCCAGAGAGAAGAATTGACTATAGAAAGGTGGAGAGTGGAATTGATTCATACGATAATGTCCTCTATGTGACAATATCTGAAATAGATGCAGCTTATGGATATGGACTCCAGATCTGTAATGAAACTATATATGAGTATCCGGATGAACCGAAAATATGGATCAGCAGATATTCAGGCAATCTTTATCCCTTGATTGATGACTATGACGGAATGGTTCCGGTCTCACTTGAGGCTGTCAGCATCAGTTTATATGGAGAATATCTGTGGGCATGGGAAGGAAAGTCTATCAATGATGCTGAAACCACATTTTCTGTTCTACCGTATAATTATGGCTTTATGAGTGACAGCTACGATTCCTTCTTTGTTAATGAAGGTGAGAGAATGATGTACGATGAACAGGGCAATGAACTAGGTGTATTACCTTACCTTGATAGAAATAAACTTATTCTTTATACGATGTCTGAGGAATTCTATAAGTACAGGGTCGCTTATGAATTCCAGGCTGATTACGATGGATTTACCGGGTTTGTCGCACCATCAAATTACTGCTATTCAAACGTTGATAACGGATTCGGAGCGTTTGCAGGAATCTGCATCGTAGAAACAGATTGGATAACAAAGGAATTCATCGAAAATAACAGATAGTAATGAAAAGACATATATACGCTGCTATAGCGGCATTGATGCTGCTTGCCGGATGTGATTATCATCCATATTATGATGGTCAGGTTATGCGTGTCTATCAAAGTAGGTATGGACTGATAGAAGAGGATGGAGTCCATCTGAATGTGCCGATAACTGACAGACAGCCGTACACACTTGAGATCTACGGTGGTAAAGGAGAGGCATATAAGGTTACTGTGTCGGATCCCGATATTCTTGACTACACATACACGGAACCTTCAGTGAAATCCTTTCTAGGCCAGGAAATAGTACCTGCAACCGTGACTCTTGATCCGCATCGGCTAGGAGATACTTCCATAGAGATAATGGACGTGGATACTGGTGAGTCGATCCGTATTGAGCTGCATGTGGTCAATGTCTTCTATATGATTCAGGTCTATGATACCCGGAATAGTCTTGATGCCGGAGTTGTCATAGCATTTGAGTATCCTGCCGCTTCGGATGATGTCAAGATGTGCAGACGCGACCATGAGGGTGAACTGGAATACCTTTTCGATGCGAAGTGCAGATTCTATGATTGCGATACCACATTGATAATGGAACTTGATTACCTTGCAGACCAGTTTGGACAGCCGGAGATTGACGGCGATGAAATCACCAGACGATATGTGGTGGAGTTTGCTGATGGTTATTCGTATGGTGGACCATCCTATCTGATGTCAGTCCTTAACCTTGGATATATAACACCTCTGACAAAAATGGTAAAGGATGACTTCTATGAACACGAATATGACACTGACTTCAGATTTGTAGATGTCACAGACGACGAAATGCCCGATCTGGAGTCGCCTGACACGAAAATGTTCTACGCTCGAAGTGCAAGGCTTGAGCCATGGTTATTTTAATAAAAACTCTTAAATTTGGACTGCAGATTTTTTATAGACAAAAGAAGTATGAATAATATCTTGGCGATACATAAATTTGCCGTAGATGGTGATTACGCAGAGAAGATTTACGAGATATTCAAGGAATCGCACTTTGTGGTAAATCAATGGCAGCCTTTTAAAGACAGTGTCATATATGTCGAATTCAATTATGCAGACGGGGTCTTCAGAGTCGAGGAGAGAACCGCTTGTCAGCTCTCCTATATAGCCGAGATTCTTTATTTCTTTGCTGACAGGAATAATATTTACAGCTTATCTGAATATTTGGACAATGGTGTCGTACAGTCATATGATGTTGATGACTGCGAGGGTAAGTATTTTGTCCGTCCTCCAAAGACCGAGTGGGAACTCCGGATGGAGGAACTGCAGAATAAAAGAGCCGCTAAGCGGGATGATGATTTACCATTTTAACGAAGGGGTAGAAGTTTATGAGCACGGATTACGGAACAAGCAGATATGCAGTTAAGGGTGACAATGCTGCAAAGGTCTATGATGCGGTTGTCAATTCCTATTTTTACAAGACTTATTCAGGATGCCTGTCCCTGGATTATCAGGATGGGCTTCTGATAGTCGTAGAAGAGTGGAGCAATTATCCACAGTTCGGTGATTATGTTCTCCCTTTCCTGATCGGAGATGATTTTGAACTGCTCCAAAATCAGTAATGTGAATCATGGAATATCTGTCAAAACAACGTTACGACGAACTGGCTGCTGAGTTGAAGAACCTTATCGAGGTGGTGTACCCTGAGGTGAGGGATCAGGTTGCGGAGACCAGCGCGCAAGGTGACCGAAGTGAGAATGCGGGATACCGTGAGGCCAGGAGAAGGCAAGCGAAGACCATCAGTCGCATCCGTTTCCTGCAGCGCGTGCTGGAGAATTCACGTGTGATTGACCCCAATGCCCTTCCTAAGGATCAGGTGTGCCTTTTGAGTGTTGTCGAATTCACGAACCTGTCGACAGATATCCGTATGAAATTCGAGATAGTCAGTCCGCATGAGATGAACCTCGAGGCAGGCAAGATTTCTCTGAAATCTCCTATCGGTGCTGCTCTTATGGGCAAGAAAGTAGGTGAAACAGCCGAGGCTCACACACCGTCAGGAACCATCCTCCTGAGAATAGAAAGCATCACTCCTGCCTAAGCTTATTCTTGATCGGGTTGCTGGCCGTCATGCGCTTTCCACATGCATTCTGTGATCTTCATGTCAGTGAAGACTGCTGTAAATGAGGATTCTTCCGGCGAACATGCGTAGATTCCGAAACTGATCTCTTCAGCTCCTTTGTACATATGGCAGATACGCATCTGGCTGAATGTGACTCCGTCAGTCGAACATTCGATGCAGTAGTCATCGGCGCGGCGTGAGAAACGGTACCACATGGTCTTTACATCTGCAGGAATTGCAGTCGTTGCCCAATCGGAATAGCCGTTGTTCGTTGCCACACTTCCAAGATGCTGGAACTGTTCATTCTCATATTCAACTGAACCTTTGAGCCAGTTGTCGCTGTCAAGATACATCACGATACCGCATTGGTCGAAGCGGTGATGGCTCTGAGTGAAATCAGTCTTGACGACGAAACTGAAGTACTTTTCCCTGGTCTTCATTTGCAGCACAGGGGCATTGTCATTTCGGAAATGGTAGTACGTCCTCTGCCAGAGATCCGTGTGTGGCGCGGTTGTAATGGTTATAGTGTCTGCGTTTACGTTAAAGCTTTGCGGTTCGCGTGTCCATTCAAGGAGTTCCATATTGACCTTGCCATCGTTTTCGAGAGCGTCTGCCACTCCGTCAACGAATGAGCATTCGGATGTGTTTGTACATGATGCCATGATGAAGCCTAGACATGTTGCAATTATTGCGGTTGAACGTTTCATGATTGTCTTGTGTTTACTGGTAGATGCTTAGTTGTTTTTGGAAACTATCGTTCCTGTTGCCTGGTTTGTCGGCATGACAAGGATTTCCATTCCGGCAGATTTATTTAACAATGCTCCTTTCTTCATACTGATTCCTGGCGATTAGTCCCATTGTCATCCTGAGATTGATTTCCGATACGGGTATAAAGACAGGGGAGATCTCATGGCAGATCATCTGGTCCACCCCAAGAAATCCTTCATAATGTCCTACAAGGGTATCGACAAGGATGGATGTCAGATCTTCGCGTATTGCATTCAGTGTGTCTCGCGGGATATATCCGGCAATGATATCTTCGATATCCTCGTTACTGGCCAGGATGTTTCTGCTGTAAGCGCCGTTCTTGGATTCGAATAAGGAATAACCGATGAAATCGATGCCTTCATGATGGCATTCGAAGAGCATGGCGCATTCCTTTATTATCTGTAATCGCTGTTCGACGATTACGGATCCCTGTTTATCAATGGTTCTTCTGCACCAGCCTTTGTCGCTTTCGCAGAGTTCTTCCCTTACGAAGCGGATCCCTTTTCCGCTGCCTGACAGAGGTGACTTCAGCACGGCACTGCCATGGGCTGATATGAACGCCTCTATTTCATTGAAGCTCGTGGCAACGATTCTGTAATCCGGCCTGATGACCTGTGGGTCTCCACAGTTTAGGCGTGAATGCACATCCAAGGCAAACTCGCGCCTTGAGTGGGTGCGTATGAATTGCAGTTCTTCTTCTGACGGAAGGATGGCAGGATCGACGCCTTCATTGATCAGCCGCTTCTTCAGAGAGTGGTTCCATCCCCATGGGATAATCTGCCTGCGCTGCTTGTTGGGCCGTTTGAGGTATTCGGACAGGTCTCTGTTCTCTTTCGCAAATCCCATAGCGGACCTTGGGGGAACGAAGTTCTCATCCCCGTTGGCAACGCATAGGTCGTGCTCCGGATTGAAGATGTAGCGTTTGTGCACTATAGTTTGCTGTCTATCGAGTTTCTGAATACGAAATATTAAAAAAGGAATGTCCTATGAGAACATTCCCTTTTTAGTGATGTCTACCTTCTGGAACTTGTATCCGAGGCGTTTGAGTTCGAGGGCTGAACCGATCTTGTACATCACGCGGACAGTGCGGGCGAAGATGTGGAATGCCTTGACTGTCTGGTGCTCGATCTGCTCATGCTGGATGAAGGTTGTGGCCTTCTGTGCGCAGCAGAGGAGGATGTTCATGATCTGCTTTGCTTCGATTGAGTCGAGCGACAGTCCGAGGATGTTCTGCACGATGTGCTCGTCCATGTCGTCGAAGCCGCGAGGTCCGTGGAGGCTCTCATACTTGGTGCTGTGGTTGCGGCCCCAGTCTGCGTCCCACATGTGCGCTACAGCCATGCCGGCATATCCTGCACATGCGATTGCAAAGTCCGGGTATGTGTTTACCTCGGGCAGAGCCTCTGCGATGTATTCCGGTGCCCATTCCTTCCATTTCTGGTCAATGTCCTCAGATGCGAGGATCTCTCCGTCAAGCATACCGAGGCTGGTGCACATTCTGAGAATCTCCCTAAGCAGATTCTCCTCATAAGTGTCGTAATATTGTATGTTCTCTTCCATAATCCTGGTTTTGTGGCTGCAAAGATAAGTAAAAAATCCCGCATCACTGCGGGATTTTCCTTGGTTAGTTAGTAGTGTAGTGTATTTCCCTTTTGGGATGATTAATTATTAGTGGTTAGAAACGTCTATGGACATAAATCATTATGTCAAGTGCAAATTTATGTAAAAAATCATAAGAACCAAATAAATGACTTTAAAAATTATTTTTCTTCCTCCAGAAGTCCTGGTCTGAGGAGTCTGGTTCTTTCGATAGCCTGCTCGTCCTGCCATGCCCTGATCAGTTTAGGATTGCCGCTGAGCAGAACCTCAGGTACCTTCCATCCGTTGAACTCTGCCGGTCTGGTGTATACAGGAGGGGATACAAGCCCGTCCTGGAAACTGTCACTGAGTGCAGAAGTCTCGTCTGAGAGCGCTCCCGGAATGAGTCTGATGATCGAGTCTGCCAGGATGGCCGCTGGGAGTTCTCCGCCGCTGAGCACATAGTCTCCGCAAGAGATCTCGCGGGTGATCAGATGCTCTCTGATGCGGTGGTCGATGCCCTTGTAGTGACCGCACAATATAATGATGTTCTCCTTGAGTGACAATTCATTAGAGATGTTCTGATTAAGTATCTCTCCATCCGGAGACATATAGATCACCTCGTCATACTCGCGTTCTGCCTTGAGCTCCTGGATCATAAGGTATACCGGCTCTAGCATGAGCACCATTCCAGCATCTCCGCCATAGCTGTAGTCGTCTACCTGTTGGCGTGGTCCTTTTCCGTATTTGCGGAGGTTGTGGATGTGGATCTCGACAAGGCCCTTCTTGATTGCTCTTCCCACAATCGAGTGGCTAAGCGGACTGTCGAGGAGTTCCGGCACTACTGTAAGTATGTCAATTCTCATGTCTGAAATTATTTCAAAAAATGTTTACTGACTGCAAAAATAGCATTTTGATATGAGTTTTACTAAAAAAATGGTATATTTGCGACTTGTATATATTTATAAACCTATAACTCCGTAATTATGAGTGAAGTGATTATTCCTGATGTTGAAATCGCATCAGATGTACTGGTAGACGAGGCTGTAGCAATTGCAGAAGCGTCAGTAAACTATTCAGAAAAGACATTGGCAGAGCTTGTTTCCCTTTTTGAGGAACTTATGCAGAACGAGGAGAGGATGAAGATGTCCAAGGAGGCTGAGGCCATCAAGGCGGCATTCTACAAGAGACTCCAGAAAGAGAAGGCAGATGCAGGCTATGCGGCTCCGGAAGCTGTTGCTGAAGAAGAGGCTGAGGAAGCTCCAGAGGTTGTTCAGGACAGTCCGTTCGCGGCTATCGAGGCTGGATTCAAGGAGCAGTACAACATATATAAGAAAGAGCGTGCGGCGTATAACAAGGAGCTTGAGAAGGAGAGAGAGGAGAATCTCGCTCAGAAAGAGGCGGTGATCGCAGACCTTAAGGCCCTTCTCGAGAAGCAGGAGGATGTAAACGCGACATTCCCGGCATTCCGTGAGATCCAGGCTCGTTGGAGAGCTATCGGACCGGTACCGGCACAGAGCTATAGAAACCTTACAGAGACATATCAGCTCTACGTCGAGCAGTTCTATGATATGGTGAAGATCAACCGAGAGCTCCGTGACCTTGACTTCAAGAAGAACCTTGAGGCTAAGGAGCAGCTTTGCCAGGAGGCAGAGGCTCTTGCGGCACAGGAGAATGTTGTAGAGGCATTCCGCGAGCTTCAGAAACTCCATGAGCAGTGGAAGGAGTATGGTCCGGTGGCCAAGGAGTACAGAGAGAGCATCTGGGACAGATTCAAGGCAGCTACTGCTGTGATCAACAAGAGATATCAGGCACACTTCGAGGGACTTAAGGAGCAGCAGAACGAGAACCTTGCAAAGAAGACAGTGCTCTGCGAGAAGGTAGAGGAGATCGCTGCAAGGGAGATCGCTGACTCAAACGAGTGGAATTCATGCTCAAAGGAGATCGAGGATATCCAGAAAGAGTGGAGAACGATCGGTTTCGCTTCAAAGAAGGACAATCAGAAGATCTACGACAGATTCCGCGCTGCATGCGACAGGTTCTATGAGCGCAAGCGCGAGTTCTATAACGAGTACAAGGACAGCATCAACGTAAACCTCGATAAGAAGATCGCTCTCTGCGAGGAGGCTGAGGCTCTCATGGTAAGCACTGACTGGAAGAAGGCTACAGACCAGTTCATCGCTCTTCAGAAGCAGTGGAAGGAGATCGGAGCAGTGCCGCGCAAGAAGTCAGAGCAGCTTTGGAAGAGATTCCGCGCAGCATGCGACCATTTCTTCGCTGAGAGAGACAAGCACGCTAAGCCGGAGAACGACTACTACGGAAATCTCAAGGCAAAGCAGCGTCTGATCGAGGAGGTCAAGGCATATGAACTCAAGGGCGACGAGAGCGACCAGCAGGCAATGCAGGAGTTCCAGAAGAGATGGCAGGAGATCGGCTTTGTACCGTTCAAGGAGAAGGACAACATCGCAAAGGCATATAAGGATGCGATGGCTAAGTTCCACACAGCACGTCCTCAGCGCAGAGGCCGTGGCGGACGCCAGCTTACAGAGCAGGAGCGTCTGATCCAGAAGTATCATCAGCTCGAGCAGGACATCGTGACATACGAGAACAACATCGGTTTCTTCGCGATGTCAAAGGCTTCAGAGCCGCTCATCAAGCAGATGGAGCAGAGAATCGCCGAGGCTAAGAAGGAGCTTGAGGCTCTTGCGGCTCAGATCAGAGAGCTTGCTGAGGCAAAAGACCAGGAGTAATAATTTAATTGATTTAGATGAATAAGAATACAATCACAGGATTTGTGCTGATCGGCTTGATCATGTTCGGTTTTACATGGCTCCAGTCGAAGCGGCAGAGAGAGCAGATGGCATATCAGGCCCAGCTTGATTCCATCGCTATGGTCGAGCAGATGGCCGCGATGGCGCTTGACTCGGCAAAGAGGGCAGAGGGACTTATGACCGGCGAGATGTCGGGTGTCAAGGTCATGAACATGCCTGCATACAAAGACAGTCTTCTTACAGAGGCTAGACTTGCAGAGGCTCAGATCGTAAAGATCGGCAATGACAAGGTCGAGCTTGAGTTCACCACCAGGGGAGCGCAGCCGTACTCTGTAAAGATCAATGACTATATGACTTATGACAGTTCAGCGCTTTATCTGATAAAGCCTGACATGAGTCAGTACAACATCGGTATCTACGCCGGAGAGAGCGTGAATACAAAGGATTTCGTGTTCAATCTCCACGAGGCGACAGATTCTTCGGTTGTGATGCGACTTCCTTTCGCGCAGGGCGGATACATCGAGCAGAAGTACTGGCTTGCAGAGGGTAGCTACATGCTTCAGAACGAGCTTTCTTTCGTGGGAATGGACGAGATCATCCCAAGAAACGTCTCAATGCTTGACATTGACTGGTCGTTTGTGATCCCACGCCTTGAGAAGGGTTACAAGAACGAGAAGCAGTACTCTAAGATGAACTACTACTTCGAGGGTGACAAGAAGCCTGAGATCATTGCACGTGCAAAGGACGGATCCAAGAGAGTCGATACCAGACTCGCATGGTTCGCATTCCAGCAGCAGTTCTTCTCGGCGATCATGACTCCTGCCACTGAGTTTGCATCTGCAGACTTCAGTGTAAAGTATTTCAATGAGGACGATCCTTCACGCAACCTCATGGCATGCAGCGCAAAGCTTCGCTCAGATTACACTCAGACTCCGGGTAAGGTGACTCTTCCTTATGAGTTCTACTTCGGACCAAACGACTATCGTACTCTCAAGTCTTACGACAAAAAGTATGAGAAGATCGTTCCTCTCGGAGGATGGATGGTGGCATGGTTCAGCAGACTGGTGATCATCCCATGCTTCGACTTCCTTGGAAGATTCATCAGCAACTATGGTATTGTGATCCTGATCATGACCATTCTCATCAAGCTTCTCATCTCTCCGCTAACAATCAAGTCATACAAGTCGACTGCAAAGATGCAGGTGATCAAGCCTGAGATCGACAAGCTCAACGCGAAGTATCCGAATGAGAAGGATGCCATGAAGAAGCAGCAGGCTACGATGGAGCTTTACCAGAAGGCTGGAATCAGCCCTATGGGCGGATGTCTCCCTATGCTCCTTCAGATGCCTATCCTCTTCGCGATGTTCCGCTTCTTCCCAGCATCTATCGAGCTTCGTCAGCAGAAGTTCCTCTGGGCAGATGACCTCAGCGCATATGATTCAATCGTTGACTTCGGCGTGAATGTTCCTCTTCTTGGAGACCACCTTTCATTGTTCGCCCTCCTTATGGCCGTAACAATGTTCTTCTACTCGAAGATGAGCTCATCGCAGATGTCTGACGATCCTAACATGGCAGGTATGAAGTTCATGAGCGTATGGATGATGCCTATCATGATGTTCTTCATCTGTAACAATCTCTCATCAGCCCTCAGTTACTACTATCTCCTTTCTAACATCATCACTATGGTAATGACATGGTATATCCGCAAGTATGTGGTGACAGAGGAGAAGGTGCGTAACGACATGATGATCGCCGCCAAGCAGCCAAAGAAGAAGTCTAAGTGGCAGCAGCGTCTTGAGGAGGCACAGAGAATGCAGGAGCAGATGCAGAAAAACCGTAAGTAATTTTATTGTAATGAAATTTTAAAACTAAATCCCTCCCACTCCTTCGGAGCGGGCCCCTCCCGTTCACAAGGCCACGGGCGGCCATGGTTTTAAAATTCCATCACAACAAAATATATAGTTTTCAACATTGTCCTACATTATAAAAGGTTAACGCGGAT
>JAEIGA010004986.1_pt1 | contig 20385 bp, 24 predicted proteins | sample 9270691 | NCBI WGS metagenome assembly JAEIGA01 (sample SAMN17057246, study PRJNA624740) | gut metagenome | biome: biome; isolation source: fecal sample | host: Bos grunniens | place: China: Xizang | collected 2019 | reverse complement strand
GTTCATTGAAAATATTGAAATCCTTGCGGAAAACAGTGAACCTTTCCCCACGGGAAGCTCTAAAAAGGGCTTGCAGGTGCAGATGTTTTCGGATGCACAGCAGCTTGGCGTACAGCATACTGTAGTCAATGTTGCCATAAACGAGTATATGCTTGGGGAAAACTCTCCCTCTGCGCAGTCCTTCCATTATAACGGACAAACATTCTACCTTGACAAGAACAAGATAGCAGTACTTGACCACCGCGTTAAGACCTATACCGAGGCTGGAATAAACGTATATTTCAACATAATTCTTACTCCGCCGGAAGCAGGCACACATCAGAATATTCTCAGCTTCTACTGCGACGGTATTGCAAGTGATGCGTCTCTGTATGCCCTTAACACCAGAAACGAAACTGCTATGAAGGCGTTCCGTGCGTTTATGGACTATATCTGCGTGAGATACACAAATCCGGAGCACACCTACGGATTTGTGCCCGGAATAATACTCGGCTTTGAGGTTAATTCCGGAGATGTGTGGAACAACGCCGGAAACACCGATATGGCGAGCTACGTGTATTCGTACTGCACTGCTTTTCGTGTGGCGTACACCGCAATGCGTTCTCATTACAGCGAGGGCAAGGTGTATATTTCTCTTGGAAACAATTTCAGTGCCGGAAGTGCCGATATGCGTGACTATCCTGCAAAGCTGTTCCTTTCAACCTTTAATACAGCCATAAAAAGCTCCGGTGACATAGAGTGGGGACTTTCCGTTAATCCCTATTCCTCCTCGGCGGATATGGTGGATTTTTGGAATGATACCTTGGCGGAGGATAACTTCGAAACTCCGTACATCACCATGAAAAATATCGGTACGCTCACAAGGTACATGAACCAGGAGGAATATCTGTATGGTTCCGAGCCTCGCAGTATAATAATCGGTGAATTCGGAATTTCCGGTGATCCCTCTGACGATGCTTCAATGACGATACAGGCGGCGGCTTATGCTCTTGCCTATTACAGTGCGGCTCAGAACGAGGATATTGACGCGTTTATCTATCACCGCCATGTGGACCATGAAGGCGAGAGACAGTACTACGGACTTTGGACAAATGCGGCAGGAAGCGTTGTTGAGCCTGCGGCAAAGAAGCCCATATACAACGTGTTCTCACTTATTGATACCGAGCAGAGCGAAACGGTGACCTCCTTTGTAAGGTCAACGGTAGGCAGCGGTGCTTTCGGTATGTTTGTTGATTCCGAGACCAAGTATAAAATATTCAACGACCGCACTGTGCTGTCGTCGGTATGTGCCGAGGCATCCGATTATGCCAAGGGTTACTCTCGCCGTAAGCTTTTTGACCTTACCGGCGGTACGCTTTGCAGCTTTTATCCCTCTGACGGAACAGAATATGTGGAGCTTCGCCCCCATGGGGACGGCACTTCTACTATGCTTTACAGCCGTATTACCGATATTCCTACAGAATACAAGGGTATCAGCAACTCCATTGCCGATGATGAGGCATTCAAGGACACCCACTATATAAAGCTTCGTGTCATGGCGGCGGCACCTGCGGAGGCGGATTCGCTCAGCCTTGTGCTTCGTTTGGGACAGCTTGGTGACAGCGAGTCTGACACGGTATTCTATGACGGCGAGACACAGATAAAGCCTAATGTGTGGAACGATATCAGCTTTAATATCAAGGAATTCACCAAGCTTACTGACGGTAATGTGGATATTCTTAAGCTGTGGGTGCGCACCTCAGACAGTAGTCCGGCCGCAGGCGAATACGGCATCTGGCTTGAAACTATGGAGATATACACAAAGAGCGGTATGTCATTTATAGGATGGGTATTTACAATACTCCTCATAATTGTACTGTGTGCTGTGGCAGGCTACGGTGTGCTTTATCTGCGTGCATACCTTATCAGAAAGAAGCGTCGCGAGGAAGCGGCTCGTCGCAGACGCGAACAGCTCAGGATGCAGGCAATGCAGCAGAATCGCGGAATATATCCGCCATATCCAAGACAGCCAGATAACCGTGACGAATGATAAGAATATCCGCCCATCTTAGAGATGGGCGGAATATTTTTATGTTACTTTTGTTATGATGACAGCTTCATCGAAGAATATCATTTTGATATAGGAAAGATACTCCCGTATCATGCTTACATAATGGTGGGCGGCGCTTGGAGAGGGAGATGCGCAAAGCTCCATCGGAAGTGTGTAGCGCGAAGCCAAGGCTTCAATGCGCGGCAGGTGAAAGGCGGTGGAAACACCGATGAGCTTTTTATCATCAAGTGAAAGCTCACCTATAAGCTCTTTTGTAAACCGCACGTTTTCGCTTGTGGAATGGGAGTTTGACTCAGTAATTATACGTTCTTCCGAAATACCCCGTTCAGTGAGATATCGGAGCATTGCCTCGGCTTCGGGGACGGTTTCATTTGAACCCTGTCCGCCGCTGACGATGCATTTGGCATCGGGAAGAAGTGTCAGCAGTTCGTATGCTGTGTCAAGGCGAAGCCTCAGTGTAAGGCTTGGGGTATATCCGTAGGTGCGGCATCCGAACACCATTATTACAGTGTCTTCGCCTGTGTCGGCTTCTGCAAAGGCGTCCACGCAGTCAGAGGGTGCTCTTCCGGGGGCAAAGCCGATATAGCACCAAAAGAGGACGACGCTGGCGAGATACAAGCACATAAGCGAGGTAAATATTATATGCAGAGGCTTGAATGCGCGCCCAAAAAGCATTTTTAGCTTTTCGTGAAGTATAATGGGCAGTGCGGCGCAGGACATTACGAACAGGGCAAAGAGAGACATGAGCCGCGAATCAAATCCGAAGAGGCACAAAAGAAGATATATAAAATAATACAGGCATACAAGCACTGATGCCGCAATTGTAATCGCGCAAAGAGGGGAGATGTTTTTGAGTTTATTTTTCATTTTCACAAATAAGTTTGTCAAGGTACGGTGATACGCCAAGCTCCGTGCAGATTTTTTTGTACTCGTCATATGCGGCCTTTTTTCTTGAAGCCGGTTTGTTCCCATTGTACACGGCGCGTATCATCAAATTTTTCGGTGTGTCGTCCGGGTCGATAAGCTCAAGGGTCGTAACGTTGTACCCTACGGATTCAAGGCGTTTTACTCTCAGGGCATCCGTTGCGGCATCGCAGAACTTCTGCTTCAATATAGGATGCTCAAGAATGAATGCGAGGGTGTCACGCATTGATGCGTTTTTTGCGGCTTCCGAAAGCTGTTTTGACATCTCGTGGTGACAGCAGGGGGTTGAGAGAATAATTCCTGCTCCCCACTTTACGGAATTTGCCAGCACGATATCCGTTGCGATATCGCAGGCATGGAGTGAGATGACCATGTCCGGCTTCTCCGGTGGGATGTATTCGTTGATATTTCCGCTGACAAATTTAAGGCAGTCAAAGCCCTGTCTTTTTGCCGCGGCATTGCAGTATTCGATGACATCCTGCTTAAGGTCAACGCCGTACATTGTAACCTGCCGCTTTTTTATTACCGTGAAGTAGTAATACACGGCGAAGGTAAGGTAGCTTTTTCCGCAGCAAAGGTCATATATAACAGCAGGGCGGTCGGTGGGTAGCTTGTCCTCAACATCGCGGACTATTTCGAGAAAACGGTTTATCTGACGGAATTTTGCCTGCTTTTTGTCGTGAATTCTGCCCTCGGCATCGGATATGCCAAGCTCACGCAGAAATCCGATGTCACGGGAACGCTCAAGTATATACTGTTTCCCACCGTCTGTGATTTTGGCCTCTTTGGCATCCTCGGAGAATTTTCCCGATATGTGAATGCTTCCGGACTTGGAGCGTTTTATTTCCGCATCTCCTGCGGTTGTCAGTATGTTGACCTGTCTGTAATCTTCAAGTGCCATACGCACAAGCTCGGCGATATTATCTGCCGGAATATTTCGGCGATAGGTTTTGTTGTCCTTTGTAAACAGCTCTGAGGCGATGTAAACCGTTCCGTCGGGTTTCTTTGTAAGAACGGCGACTTCTTTTATGGCGTTTTTGTCCTCAGGCTTTGAAAAAACGGCTTTTTTTAATATGCGTCGCTGGGTTGCGTCTGCAATAAGAGCGTTAAGCTTTTCCTTTGGCATTTCTGTGACCTCTTGTTGATAGATTACCTTAATTATACCATAAAGCGAGGACAAAGTACAAGATATTATTGTAAATTTTCATCGTACAGGATAATTCACAAATTGTGGGTTTACTTTTTTGCGTTTGTGGTATATAATCTTCTTATAAATATCTTTATTACTGATTGGAGACTCGGCTTGTGACACTAAAAAAAGCGGCAGGAGCTGTCGGTTCGGCGCTTCTGTATTTCGGAATATATTTTGCATGGCAGTTTGTTGTTGGCTTCTGGGTGGGACTGGCGTATGAAGCCTATGCTTTGGCTGTGTACGGTACTTCTGCGGACATTCAGACAATGCTCGCTGATTTTTCACTTAAATATGCGGTGCATATGACGCTTGTTTCAAATGTTCTTGCGCTTATAACCTTTGCGGTGCTGTTCCGTATGCGAAAAAGAAAGCTTCGGGATGAGGTTCGCTTAACGAAACTAAGTCCTGCTATCTGCGGTATTTGCATACTTTTCGGTGCGGCGATGAACATATTTGTTATGGTTGTGATTTCATCTGTACCGTTTCCCGAGGCTTGGTGGGACCAATATAATTCTATGGCATCGGCAATTCCGGGGACGGCGGCATGGATATCTGTTCTCAGCACGGTAATTGCCGCGCCTATCGTTGAGGAGATCGTGCTTCGGGGGCTGTTTTACGGACGTCTTAAGCGCGGAATGCCCATGTTTGCCGCCATGCTCATATCTTCATGGATATTCGGGCTTATTCACGGTGCGGTGATATGGGTGATATATGCGGCTTTACTTGGTATGCTGATTGCGTGGATATACGAAAAATACCGTTCGCTTACCGCCGCCATACTATTCCATTTCGGTTTCAATCTGTGCGGATTTGCTCTTGGGTACTTTGAGAGTCTCTCGCCCGTGCTCATTATCCTTTCGGCTGTTGTATCTGTGGGACTTTTCGCATATATTCAGTTTTCCGCCCCCGGAAAGATCGAATTTACCGTGCCTGAGGAGGACAAGGCTACTGTTATCGGCGGCGACGGGGAAAATTAAAATAAAATCCCCGAATTTACAATTTACTCTTGAAATCCAAACGCAGATGCGCTATAATATTAGAAGATTTAATATCTTAATTATATAATTTCATTTGGAGGCTATTATGCTTAATTTATTTCTCAGTGCTGAGGCAGGTGCAGCTACTGCGGCTGCAGCAGGAGGTCAGAGCCTTATGACCATACTTATGCTGGTTGTTATGGTGGCTGTTTTCTACTTCTTTATGTACAGACCCCAGAAGAAGCAGGAGCGCGAAACCAACGCTATGCGTAACGGCTTACAGGTTGGCGATGAAATTACCACCATCGGCGGTATTATCGGCAAGATCGTAAGCATCAAGGAGGAAACTGTCATGATCGAAACAGGACGTGACGGTACAAAGATCCGTATTCTCAAGAACGCTGTCAAGAATGTTGACGTAAAGGCGGAGGATTGCTGACATAATCCATGCTTCTTTAGCATATAGATTACTGATAATGTCTGTATGCTAAGGAGGAATCGGATTGAAAAGCAATACTGCAAGGGACGAGTCCCGCGGGGGGACAGATTTTTTGTGGGCGGCACTTCGTGCATCGCTCATAGGTACATTTGCGGCTGTACTGCTTGCGCTTATCTTTTCTGCGGCGGCACTTGCTATGACTGACCCGGATAAGCTTGTGGGCGTATTCGGATACGCGGCGCTGTTTTTGGGTGCTGCTCTCACGGGTATCGTTTCCGTAAAGCTTGATTCGGGGCGGAGCTTACTTGCCGCGCTTGTTGGCGGAGTCGGATATGTACTTATTTTGTGGCTTATCTCCCTCTTTTTCCGTGCTGCTGCCGAAAATGCAGTATCACCGCTTATTATGGCACTTATGTACGCAGGATGTACTGCGGTGTCAATGCTCGGCGGTCTTATGGGACGCGGCAAGAAGCGGAAGATCGGTGTTTCAAAAAATAATCCGACGGATATTGTTCGAAAACAGCTCGGACGACTCTAAAACTGTGTCTCCCGTCCGATGACGGGAGGCATTTTCTTTTGATAAATGAAAGGAACAGAAAATGGTACACACATTCAAATTCGGCGGTCAGCGAATTGCATACGACAGTGTAAGCGGACTTGTTTTGCCGCTTAGTGAGCTTGCATACAAAATGCTTGATTACATTGAGCTTCCCATGGCTAAGGAGTGCTCATCAGCACTGCGCTATGACCTTGCCAAATTCGACAGTGCCGCCATAAGCGCTACATATGATGAGCTTTATTCTCTGTATCGCGACGGCAAGCTTTTTGCCGAGGGTGAGGCTGAGGAGAAGAAGCTTGGCGGCGGTGCTGTTATAGCTGTCGGTGAGGTGCTCTGCACCAGAGATAATCCCCATGTGCTTGATATTGCAAAGGCACTTGCCGACGAGGGTAAGGACACCTGCATACGCATAATTCCTGCCGACGAGGGTGTTTCTGCATTTTGTGAAGAGGAGCTTCACACGCTCCACAAGGAGCTTGAGAAGCTGTCCCGTGAGCAGGCAAAACGCGCCGCGGGAGATGTTGACGGCAAGCCGTTCTGCGCATTTAAAAGGCTTCCTGCCAAAGAGCATTGTGAGGATGTCTGCGTACACTGTTGGGCAAACAGACTGTGCTCACTTTCCTCTGCGCAAAATGTCATGTGCGAGCTTGAAAAGAAGCGTATTGAGTGTGTGATGATGTGTGAGACTGCGGCGAAAAAATAATATGTATTCTACAAAATTCTCCTGCGAGATATCGCAGGGGAATTTTTTTATTCTGTCATTTTTTTGTTTGCTTGTCCGTATATATTACTATACCAAAAAAACGGGGATGCGCTATGACGGAAAAAACACTTTTTGTACCGCTTCTTGAAAAATGCCTGCCGTGGCGTGTAAAGGATGAATTATACAGGCTTGCACAGCGTGGGATAATATCAGGGGAGAGTGTAAACGAAATAAGGCTTCGCGCCTGGCGACCGGCATCAATTACCTGCGGTGGAAAAAATACGGTGTTAGGTATAAAAATCACTGCGGCTGAGCTTAGCGAATGTGTAACAAAATTATGCCACGGGTCGGTATATGCCCACAGCGATACCATCAGAGCCGGATACATACAGCCGGGGGAGGGAATCCGTGTGGGAGTCTGCGGAACTCTTGCGGCAGACGGACGTGCGGTGCGCGAGATAACCTCAATAAACATACGAATCCCCCATATTATACGTGGGGTCTGCGAACAGCTTATGGGAATATGCTGTGGGTCAGAGAGAGTAAAATCCACGCTTATCTATTCACCGCCGGGGGTAGGAAAAACCACGGCACTGCGTGAGATAGCATCACGCCTTGGCGGTCCGCTTTCCCGAAGAGTCGCACTGATTGATACGCGCGGAGAGCTTTACATTTCGGAAATGTTTTCGGAAACCATATGTGACGTGCTGACAGGCTACAGCCGCGCCGCAGGAATCGAGATAGCGACACGCACACTTTCACCGGAGGTAATTATCTGCGATGAGCTTGGAGACTCGGAGGAAGCCTTGCAGATTCTAAGCTGTGCAGGTGCAGGAGTGCCCATAATAGCAAGCGCTCATGCTTCAAACCTGCACGAGCTGCTGGCAAGACCTAATATAAGGATGCTCCACGATAACCGCATATTTGAGGGGTATGCCGGACTGTCGCGTGAGTATGTAAACGGCAGTCTGTCAACCTGCTTTTCCTGCGATTATACACCTCACTGTGAGGCGTTGGAGGGTGAATGACTGTTCGTTTAATGGGTGCGGTGCTTATACTTACGGCGTCTTCAATGGGCGGAATTATTACTGCCGGTATGTGGAAAAAGCGAGTTTTACAGCTTGAAGCCTTTCATGAGCTTATAGTGCATATTGCAAGGCAGATTGACGGATACCTCACGCCCCTTGAAAAAATATACGCCGAGTATGACAGCACGGTGCTGTCACGGTGCGGTTTTCTTGAGGCGCTTCGGGAGTATGGCGGCGTGATGGCACTTGAAGAATGCAGGAGGAGCCTTTGTGTTTCTGATTCAGACATTTCGGAGCTTGCAGAATTCTTTAGCGGACTCGGACGGCACAGTGCCAAGGAGGAGGCTCGTCACTGCGCATATTTTGAAAGGCAAATAGGCGATATTGCAAGGAAAGCGAAAGATGAGCTTGCCGCCAAAACAAGACTGTGCCGCGGATTCGGTATTCTACTTGGAATTATGCTGGCGGTAATCTTAATATAGTGGAGATACATATGGACGTAAGCTTAATATTAAAGGTAGCCGGAATAGGATTAACGGTCAGCATAGCATATCAGCTTTTATCAAAGTACGGACGGGAAGAACAGGCTGTGCTTGTGTCGCTTTCCGGTATTATTATAATAATGCTTATGCTGACTGACAAGCTGGGCGTGCTGTTTTCAAGCATTAGATCGGTGTTTGGGTTCTGATATGATAAAATACTGCGGAGTAGCGTTGTGCGCCCTTGCGGCTATACTCATACTGCGCGCCGAGAAAAGCGAATTTGCCGGTTATGTCAGCCTTGCGGCATCGGTAATACTTCTCGGTGCGGCACTTACAACATTTTTGCCCATGATGGAGTACATAAAAGGCATAATGTCAAAAACGGAGTTCGGACCTTATCTTGAAACGCTTACAAAAGCACTTGGAATAACGCTGTGCGTGCAGGTTGCCTCGGATATATGCCGTGACTTGGGTGAGGGTGCTCTCGGTGCAAGGCTGGAGCTTATCGGCAAGGCGGAAATACTGCTTCTTTGCCTGCCTCTTATCAGTGACTTGCTGGAGCTTGCGGCACACCTTATTAAAATATGAGATATACGATAAAATTCTGTGTTTTTATTACGGTTATTTTGTGTTTTTCTTTTGCGCTCAAAGCGACGGGCGAGAATGAAGCTGCGGCTGAGCTTTACAGTGCCGACGAGTTTGATGTGGAGTCTATTATTGATGCTATTCCGGATGAAACAGCAAAAAAGCTTCCCATGGGAGACATTTTTTCCTCGGAGGACATTTATGAAAGCTTTTCCTTTGAATATTTCTTCACTCTTATAAAAAACACGCTTTTTTCTGCTATATCCGATAGCGTAGGCACACTTTCTTCGGTCATGGGACTTATAATAGCCGCATCCGCGCTGTCTGCGCTGAAAGGGGTGCTTCGTTCTGATTCGCTGACCGTACTGTTTGAATTTTTGTCCTGTATATGCCTTATGCTTATGCTGTATAACAGCATATACTCGCTTGTGGAGAGTGTACGCTTATATCTTACACAGCTCACCGGCATTGTGGGCGCAATGATACCCGTAATGATAGCCATAGGAACGGCAGGGGGGAATCTGAGTGCATCCGGAGTATCGGCGAATGCCATGATGCTTGGTATTGCCTTTGTGGAATCGCTTGCTGTGGGAGGGTTGTTCCCCGTATTACAGCTTAGCTTCGGGATTTCCATAGCTTCCGGATTCGGGGGACTCAGACTTAGCGGCATATCGAAGCTTGTGCGCGGCGTTTTTACATGGATACTTGGACTTATATCGGCTGTTATCTCCGCTGTCATGACTTTCCAAACATCAATTGCCTCACGTGCGGACAGCCTGTCAATGCGTGCCGTTAAATTTGCCGCATCCAAAGCGGTGCCTGTTGTGGGAGGGATAGCAAGCGACGCGGTTTCGGCGGTGGCAGGCAGTCTTTCTCTTGTCAGGACAACCGTGGGATGGGTTGGAGTTATAATTATAGCTGTGCTCACTCTGCCTGTTATTGTGAAAATAATTCTAATGAGGCTTTGCGTGAATATATCCTGCACTGCCGCGGATATTATCGGACTTGAACGGGAGAGGAATCTTCTTTCCGATATGTGCGGATTGCTTGGCTTTTTAGCGGCGGTATGTGTAATTTGTGCGCTTATGTTTGTATATGCCGCCGCGCTGTTTGCTAAAACCGCGTCTGCACTTATGTAAGGGGGACACTGTGGAAATAAGGGGATTTATACTGTCGCTTGTGGGTGCCGCGGCGGCGTGTTCGCTTGTGGAGGGCTTTTTGCCGGACGGCGGAGTGAAGAAATATGTGAAATATCTGGCATCCCTTGTTATATTGGCGGTACTGCTGGCCCCTCTTGGCGATATTATTGAAAAGTTGCCGTCGCTTGCATATGCCGGTGAATTTTCATATGACAGCGTAGATGCGCTGGCACGTGCCAATTCCATTGTTGCCATGCACATAGAGAAGGCACTTTGCGAGAAGTTTTCAATCGGGGAGGGGGACATCGAGGCGAAATATGACGGAGAGCGGATTGTTGTAAGGGCGAGAAAAAGACCGTGGCTGTACGAGGGGGACATTGTACTTTATATTACAAATAACTTCGGTGTGGAATCGGAGGTGAGCTTTTATGAATGAGTCAGGTACATTTAGACGTATGGGGCATATCATGCGTGAAAAGAAAAGTATATGGCTTATCGGGGCGGCACTTTTACTTGGAATATGCCTTATGTTGTACGGCGGCGACAGCGGAGCATCGAGGGCACCTTCGGGGGGGACGGAACAGTTTCTTGATACTGCCGCACTTGAAGCGGAGGTAAAGGAGTTGTGCGAGCGAGTGAGGGGGGTGTCCGATGCCGCAGTGATGATAACACTTGACACCTGTGCTGAGCAATTGTATGCCCGTAATGTGAAGAGCACGAAAAGCTCAGATGACAGCGATGAGCGTGTGGAGTATGTGACAACCTCTGACGGTCTTGTACCCGTAGGGCAGGTCATGCCGCGCATACGCGGCATTGCCGTAGTGTGCGGTGGGGGAGATGATGCGGCGGTAAAATTAAGGCTTACCGAGATGCTGTGTGCGCTGTTTTCGGTACCTGCAAGCTCGGTAAGCATTATTGGCGGAAAATAATTTTGCCAAGGTATAACGGACGGATGTCCGGCATATGTATGTAACAGTTCAATTTATGAAAGGGGAACTAAAATGGACGAAAATATGATTCATGAGACAGATGAGAGTACAGGTACGGAGCTTGTCTGTGCAGAGACTGAGACTCGTTTTGCAAGAAGCATAAAAAAGGCTAAGAGTATTGCCGGGAAGATCGGCACACGCAATATCGTTGTTGCCTGCTCCGTTGTGCTTATCGGTATGGCGGTAATACTTAACTTCGTGATGTTCGGTAACTCTAAGCCGTCACTTGGAGAGGGCGATATTCTCGGTACGGGACTTAACGAAAACGAGGATAATGGTACATCACAGCCAAACGATGCTTACTTCGCATCGGCGCAGTTGTCACGCAAGCAGGCGCGTGACCAGGCGTTGGCTGTACTTCAGACTGTGGTGGATAGTGCAAGTGCCGACGCTACGGCAAAGGAACAGGCATCAAGCGACATCAGCCGCATAGCTTCTGAGATACAGATAGAGTCAAACATCGAAACTCTTATAAAATCCAAGGGCTTTGAGGACTGCGTTGCGGTTATAGGAGAGGGAAGCGCAAGCATAATTGTCCGCTCGGACGGACTTCTTCCCAATGAGCTGTCCCAGATCAAGGAGATAGTTTACGAGCACGCAGGAATTGACCCTGTAGGAATTAAGATCATCGAACAGAACAGCGAAGCATGACTTAGTCTTGGTAAAACAAAAACGGCGGGAGATAACCCTCGCCCTACGACCGAGATCATCGGTATCCTGTAGGGCAGGGGCTTGCTCCTGCCGTTTTTAATATCAAGATATATTAGTTTTTGCCAATAGTCTTAGCAACGTCCATGAGGTCCTCAAGCACTGCTCTCTTTTCAGCACAGCGAACCTTCATAGCGTCAAGCTGTTCTTCACTGAACTTTTCGAGGTCGCCATCCTTCAGCTTGTTCTTGTACATACGGTCAACAACAAGCGCCCAAGCGATATCGGTTGCAACAAGCTTTCCGTCGCGCTCACATACAACAAGGTCGGACTTGCCCTCAAGGATGAGGTCTACAGCAAAGTCACCCATGCGTGCCGCAGTGAGTCTGTCGCGAAGTGTGGGAGCACCGCCGCGCACCATATGTGCCAGACGGATAAAGCGTGAATCAATGTTAGCTTCTTTATTCATACGCTCGGTGAGGTTTTCACCAAAGCCCTTAGGCATACCCTCGGAGTGCATTATGAGGAAGCTTCTCTGACCCTTTTCGCGAAGCTCGATGAGCTTTGCAATGCAGGCGTCCTCGTCAAAAGGAAGCTCTTTTACAGCAACGGCATTAGCACCGCACGCAATTCCGCATTCAATGGCGATATAGCCTGCATCACGTCCCATTACCTCTATTACTTCGCCGCGCGCGTGGGACTCACAGGTATCTCTGAGGCAGTCAGCCGCGTGGAGAACAGTGTTCATAGCGGTGTCAAAGCCTATGGAATAGTCGGTTGAGGTGATGTCGTTGTCAATGGTGCAGGGGATACCAATTGTGGGAATGCCGCGCATGGAGAGGTCAGTAGCACCGCGGAACGTACCGTCGCCGCCGCAGGCGATAATTCCGTCGATCTCGTTATCCTTACAGGTCTTTATAGCCTTTGCCATGCCTGCTTCGGTTGCGAACTCGTCACAGCGGTCGGAGTAGAGAATCGTGCCGCCCCAACCGGAGATGTTGGCTACATCGAGGGAAGTGAGACTGCGAAGCTCGCCGCTGATAAGACCGGTATAACCCTTGCATATACCAACTACTTCAACGCCGCGTGCAAGAGCGGAACGAACAACTGCGCGTACCGCCGCATTCATACCGGGGGCATCTCCGCCGGATGTGAGCACACCGATTTTTCTGAATCTTGCCATGATATTTATCTTCCTTTGCATTATGAATTTTTTGTGATTTCGTGAAATTTTTCACCCAAACTATATTGTAATATATTTTAGGCGAAAAATCAAGAGGTTATTCGACATTTTTTACATTTTTTTCTTAATGATTGCCGTAGTGCGGGCAAATAGGGCGGTACATGGCGTCAAAACAGCATAAAAGCTGATATTTTACATATCAAAACCGTCACACTGAATCTGTGTGACGGTTTGAATTTACTTAAAAAAGTTTCTCAGCCCGAGAAGCTTTCGGAATTTTATAAGATATAAGGTTATAAGATGGGTTGCCGCGATATCGTAGAGCAGAAAGGTGAAATTGCATATAGCAAACAGTGGCAAAGTAAATCCAAGCCCCGTATCCGGAATGTGGAGAATGTAGTTTGCGAAAATCACGGCAATTATCATCATAAGGTTGAAGCAGCTGAATTTGAGTATCCATGCCACAACATAGTGAAGCCGCTCAAACATTGCCTTGAATATGGGATAAACGCCGCCGAATATAAGATACAAAAGAGCTCCGAATTTATCGGGGACGATGAGCATTGAAAGTATACCTGCAACAAGCCAGATAAGATAGGGATAACCGCCTCTAAGCTCTATTACGGCTACCATTATGAGAATGGACGCGAGAGCCACGGAAGTCAGATCAAGCACTGTAATTACTGAGCCAAGAAGAAGTATAACCACGCTCAGTGCCGCAAGAATGGCTGAAAGAGCCATTTTTTTTGTTTTTTTCATGGCTTATTTCATTAACAGCAGGAGATAAGGTCTCCGCCGCAGCACTCACACAGACAGTCGGCACAGATAAGTCCCGTGCAGATGTCGCAGGGAGATGAGGTCACATTGCGTGCGGTACGGTATCCGCCGCCGAAGCTTTGTGTGTTCTGACGTATGCGATCAAGGGTCGTGCGGTATTCGGTGTTTTGCGGGTCAAGATAGCAGGCAGTTTCAAGATATTTCTGCGCATCGTAATACCAGCCGCGCTGAATAAGCACGCATCCCTTTAAAAAATTCCATTCGGCATTTCGGTTTGACTGTGCAACTGCATCAAGTATCAGCTCCGCATCGGAAAAACGCCGTGCATTGATAAGCTCACGCACACGGCTGTAGTCGCTGAATGCTCCGCCGGACGAATATGTGCCGGAGCCGCCCTGCGAGGAATAACCACTGCCTGCGGTGCGCTCTTTCTGTATCTGATCGTATGCCTCGTTGATCTCTTTCATTTTTTCTTCTACGAGATCGGACAGGGGATTATTTACATAGTTGTCGGGATGGTATTTTCGTGCAAGCTCACGGTATGCCTTTTTTATTTCTTCGTCAGTTGCGGTGCGCTCAACGCCCAGCACCTTGTAAGGGTCTATCATCGTTTCATTTCTCCATCTTCCGCAGGTTTTGCGGAGTTTTTATTAAGTATTTCGGAAATAACTCCGGGAAGTCCCAAATAGATTATGTTTCGTATGATCTCACCGTATTCGGGCACTGCCGAAAAATCAATCAGCTCTGCAGCGGCTTCAACGCCCATAAGCTCCATTGTAAGTGCGCTTTCAAGCACCTGAATGTTACGTTCAAGCTCTGATGTCGGATCGCTGTACATTGCCGAAAAAGGATTGTACGCTCCGGACTTTATATCGGACCTAAGATCATCTATAGCATCAATAATGTAGATGAATCTGCCGATATGCCGCCCGATTTCATAGGCTATGCGGCATTTCTCGCTCCCCTCGGTGAAGCCGTAAGAGCACACATATGCCATAAGCTCGCCGAAAGGCTCTGCCGCGCGGTCAAGCGAGGCGCAGTTTTCTTTTTCAAGGTGAGAAAGGCATGACAGCTTATCTCTAATAAATTCTTCGGTGCTGTCCTCCATTTTTGCCCGCTTTCTTATAAGTGAGGCGGCAGGGAGAAGCAGATATGAGATAAGCCGCTTTGTGCCGCGGTCATCATTTATATCGTCGCGGATTTTGTGGTAGGTAAGGACAGATGAAATCCTTGCGCAGTAATCAAGCTGATTCGCTTCCGTCAGGACGGAGCGTTTTTTTGTGGGGTGAGTAAGACAGCGGCGTTTTTCAATCTTTCCTTTCTCAGAGGATAACGCCATGCGCACTACCGCAAGGAAAACGAAGTCATAGCTTAGCGACAGACGTGATATGCAGGTGGTATTTCGCCCCAGTGCCGCGCACAGTCCGCAGTATACTGCTCGGTAAAGTTCGTATTCCTTTACCTTCAGTTCGGCGGCAACAGGCTTTATATATCCGAACACTACACCACCTCCAAGCGTATCACTCTAATAATTTTACTCCAAAGTCATATATTACACCTTACGACAGATTGAACATTTTGTAAATCTTTTTGGGTTTCGGTGTTCATTTTTACGTATTGGCACAAAAAGTGCCGCGCAGGCGCGGCACTTTTTATATCAGTCTTCGTTATTATCTTTTTCATCAGACTCGCTGTCAGGAATTTTGATGATCTTAACTTCCTCGACCAATTTATCATCGACCTTGGTGACTTCAATATGGAGATTTTCAAAGTCGAACTCCACGCCTTCCTCCGGAAATTCGCCAAGCTGCATGGTGACCCATCCGCTGACTGTCTGGGGAAGCTCATCCTCGTCATCGGCGTGCATTTCAAAGAGCTCAAACAGCTCAAGAGTCTTTGTATCGCCGGTAAGCGTTACTGTTCCGTCGGAATGCTCTGTTACCTGTTCTACAACCTCATCGTGCTCGTCCCAGATGTCACCCACAAGCTCCTCTATAACATCCTCAAGTGTAACAATACCCATCGTTCCGCCGTAGTCGTCAAGAACCACTGCCATATGGGCTTTGGACTGCTGGAACTGTGTGAGAAGCTTTGATATCTTAATATGACAGGTAACAAGGAACGGCTTTTTCAGGACAGACACTATATCAGAATTTCTTTCCTTGCATATATAGAAGAAATCCTTTTCGTGGAGTATACCGATAATATTATCAATGGTTTCCTCGTACACGGGCAGACGTGAGAAGCCTGTAGTGTGGAATATTTCTGTTATCTCCTCAAAGGATGCATCCTTTTCTACAGCAATTACATCCACACGGGGGGTTATTATATCAGCCGCCTCAGCATCAACAAACTCTATTGCCGAGCGGATAAGCTCGCCCTCCTGCTCGTCTATGCCGCCGTCCTGCTGAGCTTCGTCAACAATAGTCATGATTTCTTCATCGGTCATAGCCTGTGTGCCGTCAAGATTGAACATTTTGGCAAGAAGCTTTTTCCATGCGCGGAAAAAGAGGTTGAGCGGAGTGAAGAGAATCATTATTGCTTTGATAAACGGTGCTATTGTCATTGCAAAACCGTCGGGTTTTTCCTTGGCGATGCTTTTAGGAGAAACCTCACCGAATATCAGTACGAGGACTGTGGTTGCCGCCGTGGATATAGCCGCTCCGCTTGTGGGGAACCAGGCAACAAGCATAACCGTAGCGATGGCGGTGAGTCCGATATTAACTATATTATTTCCTATAAGTATGGTCGAAAGCAGGGAATCGTAATCCTCCGAAAGCTTCATAACAAGTTCTGCGCGCTTGTTGCCGTCAGAGGCTAAGTTTTTCATTCGCACGCGATTGAAAGTATTAAATGCGGTTTCTGTCGCCGAAAACAGGGCGGACATAGCGATAAGTACGACTATCGCAATTATCATTGATATTGTATTGCCGTCAAGCATGATCTTCTCCTGAATTAAATTTATCTGTGATTTTTTGGTTCAAGTATACAGAAAATCATGGCGGCGAAATATGTGTTGCTGTTTTGTTAGCTGTAAAGCATCGTCGGGCAGGTATGGGGTTATCGCTCATTTGTGAATATCACTCCTTATGTGTATATTACTACCATTATACATTACATTTTACAATTTTGCAAGCTTTTACGGAAAAAATCTTTAAATATACTGATAATTTTGCTCTTTTGCAGGTACAGTTGACAAAAACGGACGTGTGTTGTATAATTTAATTACGGAATCGAAATTTCAGAAAGGAATCACATAAAAATGAAATTTTTAAAGCTTATGCGCGTGCCTGCGGCACTTTTGATGGCGCTGTTTATGCTGTTTTCTGCTTTCGGATGCAGTGTGGACGAGCTTAGCGACGGTCTGTCGCTCGCCGGAGATATAATAGAGCTTATTGATGAAATCGGGGCTGAAAATACAGTATCGGCGGACATCAGTGGAACGCCTGAGGAACTGACAGATGAGCAAACCCAATCGCCTATTTCCGAGGACGGATATTATTACAGCCGTGACGAGGTTGCGCTGTACATTCACACATACAAAAAGCTTCCCGAAAACTTCATCACTAAATCTGAGGCAGAGGATCTCGGTTGGAGCGGCGGATCGGTGGAACGCTTCCTTGAAGGAGCGGCTATCGGCGGAGACAGATTCGGCAACAGGGAAGGAATACTCCCCAAAAAAGACGGGCGAGTTTATTATGAGTGTGATATAGACACAAACGGTGAACCGTCGCGCGGAGCAAAGCGCATTGTATATTCAAACGACGGTCTCATATATTACACGGACGACCACTATGAGAGCTTTGTGCGCTTATACGGCGAGGAGTAACGGAGGTTTTGTATGAGAGTTATCGTACTTGACGGCGCATGCTTTACAAGTAAGGCGGAGACCCATGAATACATAGCAAAAATGCTTGGCTTCCCTGCGTATTACGGAAAAAACTTGGACGCTCTTGACGACAGCCTGCATGAGCTGCCGCGGGACACGGGCATTATTATTGTAAATGCCGCCGCGGCAAGATGTGCGCTGTCCGATTATGCCGACGGCATATTTGAGGATTTTTTCGATGTGCTTGGCGGCAGATTCAGGGTTTGCATATTTGAATAAGCATGACGAAATCAATAAGGTTTATTATAAGAAGTTGGAAATTGCGGTTTAACGTAAACTGCCCGAACAATCCGGATTACTTCCGGATCGTTCGGGCGTTTTTGTCTTCAATAATATAAAATACTGTTTAACAGGGGTTATGATGATTGTTTTGCCCCGACTACTTAACCGATTATCCCAACAGAGCACGCGCATTCGGGTAAATTGGGATTTCTGGAATAAGCCAGCAGTCTTGCCCACATAAAGAGGGCGAATGCGGCTTCGATTGCATAGCGCAGTGTATTGTCGGATGCACCTATGGCAAGCTTGTGTGAGAAAAGAAGATTAGGGATGGCTGACGTAAGAAGCAGGATAGGGGCAACAGAGGCGGTTATAAGATACAGTCTGTGGGATATGATTCCCAGCTGTATACGGGATTCGCCGAGAAAATACACCATTGCGGCAAGAAGTGCTACTTGTCCTATTATTTTATTTGGGGAGGTCATGAGTATTGAGTTGTCAAAATAGATTCTGATAAGGCATACTGCACACCACGCGGTGGGGAAGAAAGAAGTAATCGCCGTGGGGAGTGCATATTTTTGCTTTTTGAGGGTAAGAGCAAAAAAGTATATTATTGCCGGCACGCAGAAGCACATTTCAACAATATCGAATTTTGAAGGCTCGATGTTTTTAAAAAATACACCGTACAGTGAGGTAAGAAGATCAAACATAAGAAGCAGTGCCGATGCAAAGGCCGCAAATGCTGTAAAATCGGTGTGCGGGAAGGTGTAATCGCCGGTACGCGGCATAGCTTTGATAAAAGCGGCGACCGCAATAGCCGCGCATGCTACGGCTAATATAATATGGAAGAGATTCGGCAGAACGGAGCCGTGATAATAGACGCCGTAACGCGCATCAAGGAAAAATGCGCTGAGAATGCAGCGCACTGCGGCAAAGCAGAGCGCGCATATGACACTTACGGCAAGAAAAATGATGGGAGTGGTTTCATATCGCTTCATAGGTAAACATCCTCACTGTGATATAATATTGTTTATGTGTATTATAACTCATATATATGAAGAAAATATTAAGAAACGCCAAGTTTTCAAAAAATATCCCTCTAAGGTGTATAATGGCGGCACAGCAGAGAATAATGTACAATGTGCACAAAAATATTCACTTAAATTCTACAAATATTTCTTTTTGGCGGTTCGGTAAAAAACTGTGAAATCTATTGACAAATTTGAAATAATGTAGTATACTATAGGAGTTGACGTGCGTTTAATGGCGGGAGGTTGCAGCAAAGCAGTAAACGAAGCCTGCTTTTGCTGGGTAATTTCCGCCGGAGTATGTCCGATATTTAACCGGGCGTTGTCAATCAGGCATTTGTGCCGTATGTTTCTATGCTTCGCATACCCGCGTTTTTCTCGTTTTGAGTTGGTGCGGTTTTTGTATGGGGAGTAAAGAAACACCCGACACAGTGTTTGAACAAAATCGCCCTCCAATTACTAAAAAGGAGGCAAAAGCAATGGCAGTCAAGGAAAAGATCAGAATTCGTCTGAAGAGCTACGATCACACACTCGTTGATCAGGCCGCTCAGAAGATCGTAGAGACCGCAAAGAGAAACGGCGCAGCTGTTTCCGGTCCGATTCCGCTCCCTACCGAGAAGGAGATCGTTACGATCCTCCGTGCTGTTCATAAGTATAAGGACAGCCGCGAGCAGTTTGAATTGAGAACTCACAAGAGACTCATCGACGTAGTTAAGCCCTCGCAGAAGACAGTCGAAGCACTGATGGGACTTGAATTACCCGCCGGCGTTGAGATAGAGATCAAGCTCTAATCCCATACGGCAGCTCGAAAGAGCAACCAAAGGTCATGTTGGCGTAATCACGAAAGTGAAAATTCAAAGCGTCAACCAATAATCTTAGGAGGAAACCAAAATGAAGAAAGCCATTATCGGCAAGAAGATCGGCATGACTCAGATCTTCGACGAGATCGGAAATGTAATTCCGGTAACCGTAATTGAAGCCGGCCCCTGCACTGTAGTTCAGAAGAAGACCGTAGAAAATGACGGTTATGAAGCAGTTCAGCTCGGATTCGGTGGAGTCAAAGAAAAGCATATGACCAAAGCAGAGATCGGTCATTTCAAAAAAGCGGGTGTTGATAACAAGAAGCACCTGAAGGAATTCCGTCTTGATGACGCAGCTTCCATGAATGTCGGTGACGTGATTACCGCCGATACCTTCGCCGCAGGCGAGAAGGTCGACATTACAGGTACATCCAAGGGTCACGGCTATTCGGGCGTTGTTAAGAGATGGGGTCAGCATCAGATGCGTATGACACACGGTAACGGTCCTGTTCACCGTCACATCGGTTCTGTTGGTATGAACTCCACACCTTCAAGAATCTTCAAGAACAAGCACATGCCCGGTCAGTACGGTAACGTTAAGTCCACCGTTCTGAATCTGGAAGTAGTAAAGATCGACGCGGAAAAGAATATTATTGCAGTTAAGGGTGCTGTTCCCGGTTCCCGCGGCAACATCGTATTCATCCGCGATTCTGTAAAAGCATAAGCGGAAGGAGGAAACATCACTATGCCTAACATGAAAGTTATGGATATGGC
>JAEIGA010004985.1_pt1 | contig 20387 bp, 16 predicted proteins | sample 9270691 | NCBI WGS metagenome assembly JAEIGA01 (sample SAMN17057246, study PRJNA624740) | gut metagenome | biome: biome; isolation source: fecal sample | host: Bos grunniens | place: China: Xizang | collected 2019 | reverse complement strand
TCCTTTTCCAGCAGCATCGTGCAATGGGTCTTGTTGGCCGGTGTGTTGATGGTGAATACTTTCCCGGCTGTGTTGTGGGCGGGAATCATTTTGTTTGCCTTTACGACGCTCTTTTCCATTGTGACGCTTCCGGTGGAAATAGATGCCAGTTCAAGAGCGGTCATGTGGCTGGAATATGCCGATGTGGCTGAGGGGGAGACCCGTGCGATGGCAAAAGACGCCTTGAAATGGGCGGCCTACACCTATGTTATTGCTGCCTTGGGCTCATTGGCGACCTTGTTTTATTACATTTCCCTGGCTAATAACAGACGTTCTTAAAACGAAGAGAGGGAGGAAGAAAGAGCATCATGAAGAAGAAATACGAGGTAGTCATATTTGATTTGGATGGTACCATTTTGGATACCTTGGGGGATTTGTGTGCGGCGGTGAATCATGCGCTCCGTAAACGTAATTTGCCTGAACATACGATGGATGAGTATCGTCAAATGGTGGGTTCCGGCATCCGTAATCTTTGCCGTCAGGCGTTAGGTGGAGAAAGTGAGGAGGTTTTGGATCAGTCTTTGGCGGATTTCAAGGCTTACTATGTGTCTCATATTGATGTTTATACCCGTCCGTATGAAGGAATGGTGCAGTTGATGGCGGATTTGCGTGCGGCGGGAGTGACGGTAGCGGTGGCTTCTAATAAGTTTAGGGAAGGCGCACTGACGCTGTGTCGAAAATTTTTCCCGGAAATTTCGGAATCGCTCGTATGGGGTGATGTGGAGGGCTTGCCCTTGAAGCCTCGCCCTGATATGATAGCCCGTGTGATGCAGCAGTTTCCCCAAGGGACGAGCTGTTGCATGGTGGGGGATTCCTGGACGGATATTGAAGCGGGCAAAGCCTATGGTTGTCAGGCTTCTGTCGGTGTGAGTTGGGGATACCGCTACACCGAGGCGCTCTATAAAGCCGGTGCCGATGCGGTGGCTGACAGCATGGATGATTTGCGCTCATTGTTATTAGAGTAAATTTTTGTGTTCCGAAACAACTATTAATTTTTATTATATGAGTATGAAAAAACTTTTGACGACAATTGTTTCACTTACTTTTGCCATGGTTGTTATGGCCGGTGAGTGGGCTCCTGCCGGGGATTTGATTAAAACCCGTTGGGCCGATGAGGTGAATCCTAAAAATCCTCTTCCTGAGTATCCTCGTCCCCAAATGGTACGTAGTCAATGGCAGAATTTGAACGGATTGTGGAATTATGCGATTCTTCCTGCCAATGATACTTACAACAAGGCGGATGGACAGATTTTAGTACCTTTCTGTGTCGAGTCTTCTTTGTCAGGTGTGCAGAAAAGAGTCGGTGTTGATGAGGCGCTTTGGTATGAGCGCAGCTTCAAAGTGCCTGCCCAATGGCGCGGTAACAAAATTTTGCTTCATTTCGGTGCGGTGGATTGGAAAGCCGAAGTGTGGGTAAATGGCATCAAGGTCGGCGAGCACACCGGTGGTTTTACGCCTTTCTGCTTTGATATTACCTCTGCGCTGAAACGTTCCGGCCGTCAGACTTTGCGTATTAAGGTGACTGACGCCAGCGACCACTCCTATCAGCCTCGCGGCAAACAGACTTTGCTTCCCCAGGGTATCTGGTATACGCCTGTGACCGGTATTTGGCAGACGGTTTGGATGGAGCCGGTTTCTGCAAAAGCATCTATTGAGTCTTACTATCCTGTATGGAATGCCGATAAGAAAGAATTGAATGTGGAGGTTACCGCCAAAGGTGAGTACGATGACGTGGTTGTCAAATTGTATGATGGTGAGACCTTGGCCGGACAAGGACAGACCATTACCGTGGCAGAGCCTAAACTCTGGAGTCCTGACAGCCCTTACCTTTATAATCTGGATATCGCTTTGATGAAAAATGGCAAGGTGGTGGACAATGTAAAAGGTTATACCTGTTTGCGTACCATCAGCATGGTGAAAGATCCCAAAGATCCTGCCCGTCGTAAAAACCACTTTGCACGCATGGGCTTGAATGGCGAAAGAATGTTCCAGTTCGGTCCGCTCGATCAGGGCTGGTGGCCGGATGGCCTTTATACCGCCCCTACCGATGAGGCATTGAAATATGACATCGTCAAGACCAAAGAATGGGGATGGAATATGATTCGCAAGCACATCAAGGTTGAGCCGGCTCGCTGGTACTATTGGTGCGATGTCTTGGGTATCGTTGTTTGGCAGGATATGCCGAGCATCGGTGACCATAGCAAACGTGGCGGCAACGATATTCGTCCTGCAGAGGTGCAGAAGAATGTCCGCAACGTGTGGTCTCGCGACAGTTTCTTGGGCGGTACCGATTGTACCATTCCCCAGGAGTGGCAGGCTAACTATTATAAGGAGTGGGGCGAAATCATTGATGCCTTCAAGATTTTCCAGAGCATCGTGGTTTGGGTACCTTTCAATGAGGCGTGGGGACAGTTTGATACGCCTGCAGCCGTTGAATTTACCCGTAAGAAAGACCCTACCCGTTTGATCAACGAGTCTTCCGGCGGTAACTTCTGCTTGAAAGGTGATATTTTAGACGTGCATCATTACGCCAGCCCGGCTATCAATGCTTTCGAAGGCAAGATGATCAACACCATCGGAGAGTACGGTGGTTTGGGATTGCCTGTTGAAGGACACTTGTGGCAGAAAGACAAAAACTGGGGCTATGGTGAAGTTTGCAAAGACGGAGACGATTTGCTCAAGGTGTATGCAGATTTCGCGGAAATGTTGAAATACTACATTCCTGTAGGCTGCTCCGGTGCTGTTTATACGCAGACAACCGATGTTGAAATCGAGGTAAATGGCATCATGACCTATGACCGTGCTGTCATCAAGGTGGACGAAGCCAAATTTGCCGAAATCAACAAGGCGGTTATCAATGCGCTAAGCAAGTAATTTTAAATCAGGGCGCTTTAGAAACTGAATTTTACGCCGGTAAGCAAGATGCCTTGCATTCCGGCACCCAATTCTACAAAACCCCGCACCCACGTTCCGAATTCAATGCCGACAGCTGACAATTGGGCAGCAGGCAAGAAAAGAGGCGTGTATGTGGGGTTTGTTCCGTCTTTGGGATCGCTGTAGGTGCCAATCATCATTGCACCCAAACCCACACGGCTATACATGGCGCAGGCGGGCTTTTTAAACCAATAGGCCTTCATGGTGGCCATGGCAGCTACAAAATCCATGGACATATAAGAAGAGGTGAAATGATTGCTTACACGGGAATAGTTGACAACAGCTCCCAAAGAAATGGTGCGGCCCAGACTGCGGTTGTATTCCAGACCAATGGTACCAAGGGCTTTTGTATCAACCACTTCGCCGGCAACAGAACCTGCAATATGTGTCGCAATGCTTGCGATTCCTCCCACAAAATCCTGCAGAGAAAAACCGTAGTTGACTGAAATGTCATTTTTTCGATTATATACTGACATTTCATCATTGTTTTCGATGTTGGTTGCAGCCAGAAGAAAGTTCTGCGCAAGAAAAACACTTACACAAAGCGCAAAGAGTTTGGTTTTCATAATGGTTAGATTCTAATGGTTATTATTGCTCTATTTCAGTAATTCGGGACGGAGGGCGGCGGTACGTTCAATGGCTTTTTCGTCTTGCCAGGCTTTGATGAGGCGGGGATTGCCGCTTAACAGGACATCCGGGACTTTCCAGCCGTTGTATTCGGCGGGGCGTGTGTAAATGGGGGCGGAAAGCAAGCCGTCCTGGTAGCAGTCAGAAAGGGCGCTGGTCTCGTCGGTGATGGCGCCGGGAAGAAGGCGTACAATTGCGTCAGAAACAATGGCGGCAGGGATTTCACCGCCGCTGAGCACATAGTCTCCTACCGTAATTTCGCGAGTGATGAGATGTTCACGAATACGGTGATCGATGCCCTTGTAGTGACCGCACAGAATAATGATGTTTTCTTTGAGGGATAATTCGTTGGCGATACCCTGGGAGAATTGTTCGCCGTCGGGAGTCATGTAGATGATTTCATCGTACTTGCGTTCTGCCTGTAATTCGCTGATCATCTTGTGGATGGGTTCAACCATCATCACCATTCCGGCATCACCGCCATAGCTGTAGTCATCCACCTGGAGGTGGGGACCTTTGCCATATTTTCGGGGATTGTGTACGTGAATTTCCACCACGCCTTTTTTGATGGCGCGTCCTACTATGGAATGTTGCAACGGACTTTCCAAAAGTTCGGGAACGACCGATATAATATCAATTCTCATCTTTTTCTTAAAATTACCTGCAAAATTAACCATAAAGCGCAAATTAAAAAACACTTTCTCGTCCCAAACCAAAAAAACTGATTATATTTGCAAGAATTACTATTTTGTGCCATAGGCACATATCTTTACAAATAGATATGGAAGAAAAAAACCTTATTCCCGAAGAAAATTTTTCGGATGTACCTCAGGGCGTGGAGGAGGCCGTAACTCCCCAAGTGAATTATGCCGAGATGTCCTTGGCTCAGATTTCAGCGCTTTTTGAAAGCTTGACGAAAGCGGAAGACAGAATGGAGCGTTACAAAGAGGCAGAAGCCTTGAAATCTGCATTTTACAAGAAACTCATCAAAGAAAAAGAGGCGGCTGGTTATGGCTCCAAAGTCGATGAGCCGGCCAAGTACGAGGAGGAGGCTATTGCAAGCGACGAAGAAAAGCTCGCAGAGGGCGAAGCTGTAGCGGACACCCCGGCGCCCGCCGAAGCCGCGGCGGAAATAGAAAATCCTTTCGAGGCCATCGAGCAGGGTTTCAAGAGTATTTATAACGGCTACAAAAAGGAAAGGGCCGATTATAATAAGCAGATTGAGCATGAGAAAGAAGCTAATCTGGCAAACAAAGAGGCCATTATTGCAGATTTGAAAAGTCTTGTGGAGCGCGAGGAGGAAGTCAATGTGACTTTCCCTGAATTCCGTGAGATTCAGGATCGTTGGAAAAAGGTGGGTCCTGTACCGGCTCCCCAGGCGCGCAATATCAACGACACCTACCACTTCTATGTGGAGAAATTCTATGATAGAGTGAGCATTGACCGCGAACTCCGTGATTTGGATTTCAAGAAAAACTTGGAGCTGAAGGAAGAGTTTTGCGCCCAAGCTGAAAAATTGGCCGAAAGCAACGATGTGGTGGAGTCATTCAATCAGCTCCAGAAATTGCATGACCAGTGGAAAGAATTGGGTCCTGTGTCCAAGCAATATCGTGAGTCCATTTGGGAGCGTTTCAAGGCTGCTACTGCACAAATCAATAAAAAATACCAGGCTCATTTTGAGGATTTGAAAGCTCAATTTGAGGCGAACCTGGCTGCAAAAGTGGCTCTTTGTGAGCAAGTGGAAGAGATTGCTTCCCGCGAAATGAGTCATCGTGAGGCGTGGAATGCCTGTGCCAAAGAAATTGAAGAGATTCAGAAGCGTTGGAAAGAAATCGGTTATGCTACGAAGAAAGAAAACCAACGCGTTTACGACCGATTCCGTGCTGCTTGTGACAGTTTCTATGGTGCCAAGAAAGAGTACTATAGCGCGGTGAAAGAGGATATGATGGCGAATTATGCCGCCAAAGAGAAAATCTGTCAGGAGGCCGAAGCCTTGAAGGATAGCACCGAATGGCAGGCAACAACCGCCCGTCTGATTCAGCTTCAGAAAGAGTGGAAAGAAATCGGAGCCGTTCCTCGTAAAAAATCGGAACCCCTTTGGAAGCGTTTCAGAGCCGCTTGTGATGCGTTCTTTGAGGCAAAGGAAAAAGATTTGAAAGCCAAGAGAGCTGCCCGTGCCGCCAAACACAATCGTGCTGCAGAAGCAAATCGTCCCCAAAAGAATCCTAAGGCTCGTTTGGTGGAATTGTATAAACGTAAACAACAGGAGTTGGCTACCGCCGAGAACAATATCGGTTTCTTTGCCAATTCCAAAGGTGCCGAGGCTTTGTTGGCGCAGATGAACCAGAAAATTCAGGCTGCCAAAGAGGAATTGTTGGATATCGAGAACCAGATTCGTCAGATGGAAAAGATGGAGGAGCAGAACAATGGATAAGAATTCGATTATTGGATTTACCCTTATCGGTCTGATTCTGGTAGGATTTAGTTTCTTCCAGACCCGTCAGGCCCGTGAGGCTGCCGAGTATCAAAGACAACTTGATTCGGCGGCGGCTGTTGAGGCGATGATTCAGTTTAAGGCTGACTCTATTGCCCAGGCTCAAAATGCCACCGTACAGGCTGCCACCCAACAGGCAGGCAACTCTCAGCAAGAGACTTTGCGTCAGACTGATTTTAAGGTGTACAAGGATGCAAAGTTGGAGGAAGCCAGCAGAATGACAGGGGAGTTGGTTACCCTTGAAAATGACAAGTTGGAAGTGGTGCTCAATACCCGTGGCGCGCAGCCTTATTCTGTGGTCGTCAAGGATTATCAGACCTATGATTCCACCGCCCTCTATTTGGTGCAGCCCAATATGGCTTCTATGGAAATGCAGGTGTATGCGGGAGAATTTATCAATACTTCCGATTTTGTGTTCGAGTTGGCAGAACAGAATGACAGCGTGGTGATTATGCGTCTTCCTTTCCAGAATGGCGGTTATATTGAGCAGAAATATACACTTTCTAAAGGCAGTTATATGGTGGAGGATACGCTTTCCTTTGTGGGAATGGAGCAAATTCTTCCTCGCAAGGTCTCCTCTATCGATATGACCTGGACCAATACGATTCCTCGTCTGGAGAAAGGTTACAAGAACGAAAAACAATACAGCAAAGCAGCCTATTGGTTTGAGGGTGAGAGCGGTATTGAAGAATTTGCCAATGGTAAGGATGAATCCGAGCAGATTGAAGCCAAAGTGAAATGGATTGCTTTCCAGCAGCAGTTCTTCTCTTCTATTTTCTCTGCGGGAAATCAGTTTGCTTCCGCCCAGGTGGATGTGAAATATGCAGATGAGAAAGATGAGGCGCGCAATCTGATGTATTGCAAGATGAAGGTGAAGAATGAGCTGAATCGCAGCAATCCTGATTTGATTCAGGTGCCGTTGCAGATGTATTTCGGCCCCGATGATTACAATCTTCTCCGTTCTTATGAGCAGAATTACGAAAAATTGATTCCCCTCGGCGGTTGGATGGTCGGTTGGATCAGCCGTTTTATCATCATTCCCTTGTTCCGCTTCTTGAATGATTTTATTCCGAATTATGGTATTATCATCTTGATAATGACTATTTTGCTCAAATTGGTGATCAGTCCTTTGACCATACGTTCCTATGTTTCATCCGCCAAGATGTCGGCGATCAAACCCGAGGTGGACAAAATCAATGAGCGTTATCCCAAGCAGGAAGATGCGTTGAAGAAACAGCAGGCGACCATGGATCTCTATAAGCGTGCGGGTATCAGTCCCATGGGAGGATGTCTGCCCATGCTTTTGCAGTTCCCTATTTTGTGGGCTATGTTCCGTTTCGTCCCGGCCTCTATCGAACTTCGTCAGCAATCGTTCTTGTGGGCCGAGGATTTGAGTACCTATGATTCCATTCTGGATTTCGGTTTCAATATTCCTTTGTACGGAGACCATGTTTCTTTGTTTGCCTTGTTGATGGCGGTTTCCATGTTCTTCTATTCCAAGATGACTTCTTCGCAGATGTCTTCGGATCCGAGTATGGCCGGAATGAAATTCATGACGGTATGGATGATGCCTATCATGATGCTTTTTATCTGTAATAATCTTTCTGCCGGTTTGACTTATTACTATTTCATTTCCAATCTCTTGACCATGGTGCAGACCTGGGTGATTAAGAAATGGGTGGTAAAACCGGAGAAGATTCAGGCACAGATTCGCGAATCCTACAAAAAGCCGCCTGTGAAGTCCAAATGGGAGAAGCGTTTGGAAGAGGCCCAAAAGATGCAACGTGCCCAGGCAAAACGCAAATAAGGAAAGTGAATGCGCGATAGCGTAAAGGCACAGCGCAAAACGCACGAATAAAATTCTGGCGAAATGAATCGCGACTTTTTAAGAAAGATGAAAGAGCAACTGCCACCACAGATAACTTTGGTGGCAGTTTCCAAGTTTCATCCCTTGGAGGCCATTCGTGAGGCTTATGCGGAAGGGCAACGTGTCTTTGCAGAAAGTCGTCCCCAGGAATTGATGAGCAAAGTGGAGCAGGCTCAGGATATGCCCGACTTGCAATGGCATTTTATCGGTCACTTGCAGACCAATAAGCTCAAGATGGTCTTGCCGTATGCAGATTTGGTACAATCGGTTGATAGCCAGCGACTTTTAGATGCTATTGAGAAGTGGGGACGGGAGCATGGCAGACGCATCAATGTGCTCTTGGAAATGCATGTGGCTCTTGAGGAGAGCAAGCAGGGATTTTATGAAGAGGAGATTTTGGATATTCTCTTTCGCGTAACCCAAGACAAGGCTTATCCACATATCTGCTTTAAGGGCTTGATGGGGATGGCGAGCCATACGGATGATATGGAACAGATTCGTGCCGATTTTACCCGTATCAAAAGTTTTTTGGATTATCTCCAGGATTTGTTTCCTGAATTAGAATCCTTTAAGGAGTTATCTATCGGAATGTCAGATGATTATCAATGCGCCATCGAATGTGGCTCGACCATGGTGCGCATCGGTAGTGCAATATTTGGAGAAAGAAACTATGAAAAATAGATTGTTTTTGCTGCTTTTAATGGCAGTTGTTTCCATCCCGGCTTTTTCACAAAGCAAGGCAGAGGTTAAACAGTACGAAAAGACTTTGGCCAAACCATCGGTAAAGGCCTACGAGCGTTTTTTGAAACGTTATCCTCAATCGGTATATTACGACCAGATTGCTTCTCTTCGCGACTCTGCCGATTTTGAGACGGTGGATAAAAGCAGTTTGAAAGCGCTTCGTGATTATAAAGGACGCTGTAAGACCCACACTTGGAAGGAAAAAGCCTTGGATGCCATTGATGTAGTCGAAACCTCTCCGCTTACTTCGGAAGAGATTTTGTCGGCCGCTCAATCTCTGAATCTTTATCAGGAGAACGGGCAGTATCTGGCTTATCGCAGCGAGGGAAAAGATTATTTGCTTGCCTTTCGTTTGGGGGACAATCTCGTCTTGACTGTGTATGAGAAAAACGGGGCTGAATGGACTCTGCACAATGATTTCCATATCAATAAGGAGTATATTCAGGATGGCTTGAACCCTCGTTTGATTGCCCAGGCACAGATTGTCAGGGTGCAGGAGTTGCGTCTTGTCAGACTTCGTTATTTGAGCGAAAAAGATTTGTATGCCGAGTATGTACAAATGTTGCTCAATCCCTTGACAGGAGAGTCTGACGCAGTGATTTTCTATGGCCACAATGCCAAGACTTCCAAAGATAAACAGGCGTATAAGATTGAAGGACAGTCTCCCCAGGCACTTTCCAATGCGATTGTGACGGCTCAGATGCAATATCTGGTCAATGATCTCAACCAGGATGAAAATCTCTCTATCATCAGTGAGGAAGATGCCCTTACCGATGACAGTATTCAGTGGTGGCTGCAAAACAATCCCTCCGCCGGTGACGGAAAGAAACGCTCTGTACGTTTCGGTACCCTCGACCCTCGTTGCGGTCTGGTGGCAGCCTTCAAAAAAGCCAAGAAAGACAAATCATCCCGTTATAGGGCAGCTTTGTTTGATATTCGAGGCTATACGGTCATTTGTGTGCAGGATTTGTCGAGCGGTAACTATTCCTTGGCTTGGTGCGAGCGTCAGTGCCAGAATAAAAAACGAGACCGCTTACTCAATACCATATATTTTGAAAATGAGACCAGTCTGGCTCTTTTCTATTATCATGGTCGTAAGAGTTTCAAAAGACATTTATCATTGGCTGCGAAGAAAATTTCGTAGGCAATATTGAAAATATTAACTTTGTCGAATAAACAAAGCTGGGACGTCCTGTCGCTCTTTATTTAGTAAAGGGAGGAAAGTCCGGACAGGAAAGGACACCCCGCTGTGGAAAGCACAGGCAGGAGTAATCTTGGGTGGGTCGTAACAGAAAACAACCGCCTTCGCAAGAGGGTAAGGGTGAAAATGTGAGGTAAGAGCTCACAATCGGCGGCAGTGATGTCGTCGGGGTACGATACCGGGGCCTGCAAGACCAAATATATCGGTGATATGAGGGTTGTCCGCCCGATGCCGAGGGGTAGGTTGCGTTAGATAAATGACGGGATTAAAAACAGAAACCGGCTTACGGTCCCAACTTTGTTTTTTTATATTGTAGCAACTATGGCTATTTGTGAACACGATTTTTCGAGGTTAGAGCTGAATTTGACGAATTGCCTCTCTAATTATCAGTATTTTCGTTCCAAACTTAAAAAGGAAACGAAAATGTTGGTGTTGGTGAAAGCCAACGCCTATGGCCATGGTGCTGTGGAGTTTGCCAATATGATGTGCGAGGCCGGTGCGGATTATCTGGCTGTCGCTTATCCGGTAGAGGGCGTTGAGTTGCGAAAGGGTGGTATTTTGAAACCCATTATGGTACTGACAAGCGGAACTGATTTTTTTCAGGAGATAGTCGATCATCTGCTTGAGCCCTGCATTCCCAATATGCAGACGATGAAAGCTCTCTGTGAAATCCTGAAAGAAAGAGGGCTGACTCATTATCCCATTCATATCAAACTCGACAGCGGAATGCATCGTCTGGGTTTTATGGAGTCTGAATTGGACGAGTTGATTACTTTCTTAAAGGATTGCCCTTGGGTGCGTGTGGAAAGTGTTTATTCCCATCTGGCTGCTGCCGATGAGCCCCAACACGATGAATTTACCTTGTCGCAGATTGCTTTGTTCCAGAAGAGTGCCGATAAAATTTCCGCCGTCCTTCCCGTCAAACCTATGTATCATATCTTAAATTCTGCCGGTATTGAGCGTTTTACGCAGTACCAATTTGATATGGTCCGTCTGGGAATTGGAATTTATGGGGTAAGTTCCGTAGAAGGCGTGCGACTTTCTCCTGTGGCTTCTTTTAAGTGCAAGATATTGCAAATTAAGACATTGTCGCAACTTGACGGCACGATAGGCTATGGACGTTGTGGGAAAATTTCTCCCGAAGGAACCGTTGTAGCGACCATTCCGGTAGGTTATGCAGATGGTTTGGACAGACATTTAAGTCAGGGACGTGCCCGATTTATGCTTAACGGTCATCTGGTGCCGACCGTTGGTAATATCTGTATGGATATGTCTATGTTGGATATTACCGGGGTGGATGCCAAAGTGGGGGATGTTGTGACGATTTTTGGTGAAAATCCGACAGTGGAAGAATTGGCCAAGACGCTCGGCACGATTCCCTATGAGATTCTCACCTCCGTTCCTCGCCGTATCGCCCGTGTGGTGATTCGTTAGCTTATTCGCGGTACATCATTCCGTTTTTCAAGACGGCTATTGCGCTTTCTGTTGTGAGAGCCGTTGCGATGCAGTAGCCGAATTCCATGGCACTGCCCGGTCCGTTGGCCGTAATCAAATGGCCGTCGCGGCAGCAAGATTCACCCGTATAAACAGCTCCTTGCGAAAGGGGATTTTCTTCAAATCCGGGATAGCAGGTGAATTTCCTGTTTTGGATATTACAACCCTCCAAGCGGGGCAGTATGGTGCCGGGAGCTGCACAAATGGCACAGACTATACCCTGTGCTCGGAAGTGTTCACCGGCAAGGGACATCAAAGCCTTGTGGTTGGCCAGATTTTCTGCACCGGGAAGACCGCCGGGAAATATCAAGGCTGTATGTGCGCGATTGTCGTTCAGGCTCTCAGCGTATTGGCTGACAAAAGTCTCCCAAGTCATATCCGCCTTGATTGTAATCTGATGGGCAGATCTTACTTCCAGCGTATTGGAAATGGATACAAGTTTGACTTCGCGAATGCTTCTTCGGAGAATGTCGCCCGGAGCAATGGCTTCGATTTCCTCAAAACCTTCTGCCAAAAAGATAAATGCGCGCGCGTGCATCATAAGTGTTTAATAAGTTCGTATAACATAAATCCACAGCATATCAACTTGCCGATAGTGCCGATGAGAAATCCTATAAAAGTGCCTATGGCTGCCTTGATGGCTGTCCAAATGTCAGATTTTGCCACCAAGAGTTCTCCGACGAGTGCGCCCAACAAACTGCCTGTAATCATGCCGATAGGGGTGAAGAAGATGCCGGCTATCATACCGATCATGGCACCAGTAGCGGCTTCTTTATGCCCGCCGGTCATTTTGGTCAGCAGGGCAGGGACAATATAATCCAGCACGGTGATGCCTATGGTGATACAACCCCAGGTGACAAGGGTCGATATCTCAATACCTTCGCCGGCTCCGTTGCGATTTGCGAAATAGATGCAAATCAGACCGATATAACTCAAAGGAGGACCGGGAAGAGCCGGCAGAATACAACCCAGCAGCCCGACAACAGAGAAAATGATAGCAACAATTTCCAACCAATCCATAGTCTGTCTTTTTTTTGTACCCCCTAGGCGAATCGAACGCCTATCGTAGGAACCGGAATCCTAAATTTTATCCATTAAACTAAGGGGGCTCGTTTGCTCGGAAATCGCCGAGTCATCTATTGCAAATGTACGAATAATTTTGTTATTCAAGCTCCACCTTTAAGCCGTCGTACGCCAATAATACACCGTGGGCGGCTAATTCTTTGGAAAATTCCGCATAAGGAGGGAGCAAGTGGGAAATATGTGTGAGGTAGGAGTATTTGGCTCCGACTTTTTGAAAGAAATTCAAGGCTTCATCCAAGGAAAAATGGGAATAGTGCTGGGCTCTTTTGACGCAATTGACCGTGACAAAGTCCACGCCTTTCAATTTTTCGATTTCGCTTTCTTCAATAGAGGCGATATCGGTCATATAAGCCATGTTTCCTATCCTGTAACCCAATACAGGCCAAAATCCTTTGCGATCATGCCAGCCTCGAATGGGCAGGATTTTTACGGTTTGTGGGTGTAAGGCTTTCTCTTCTTCGCTGGCAGGGAGATGCTGGTAGCCCACTCCGCTGACCCATTCCAGACGGTCTTCCCAACTGTTTGAGTGGACCTCAAAAGTCTTGCCGGCTTCAATTTCCCTCACCATCCATTCCGGAGCTCCGGGGTAGCGCGGCTCGGCAAAAGCATAAGCGTATTCGCGTTTGAGCGACTCAATGACATATTTTTCACAGTAGATATTGACGGGGTGTCCCTCCAAAAGGTTGAATGAACGGATGTCGTCCAAGCCTCCTGTGTGGTCTTTGTGGTTGTGGGTGAGCAAAATCGCATCGAGGTGGTCAATGTCTTCCCGCAACATCTGCTGACGAAAATCCGGACCGGCATCAATCAGTATGCTCAATCCTTCATGCTCCACGAGCACGCTGGCGCGCAATCTTTTATCTTTGGGATCCAGGGAACGGCAGACGGGGCATTTACATCCTATCATGGGGACGCCTTGTGAGGTGCCGCTTCCTAAAAAAGTAATTCGGGTCATGCTTCTTCTCCTTCGTGGCAAATGTTTTCTTTATTTATGCGCATGGACACCATACGATTGACAAGTCGGGCATCATACGGCGCTTTGATTTTGATGTAATTTTCAGTAAACCCATACATGAATCCGTTTTTATCCGATGACTCAAAAAGAACGGTGCGCGTCTGGCCGATTTGTTTTTCGATGAAATCTCTATGCAGGCGCTTGCAGAGTGCTTCCAATTCGGCTACTCTATCAGTCTTGAGGCGGTCCTGAACTTGGTTTTTCATCGTGGCTGCCGGAGTGCCGGGGCGTTTGGAGTAGGGGAACAGGTGGATAAATGCCGGTCTTATGATCTCTTTGAGGAATTGGTATGTCTCCTGAAAATGGGCATCACTCTCTCCGGGAAATCCGACAATCACATCAATGCCAAGGAACACATCTTCTCCCATTTTCTGACGGATGTAGGCGATTTTATGGGCGAAGTCCGCTTGGCTGTATCGGCGTCCCATTGCACTTAAAATATCGTCAGAGCCGCTTTGCAGGGGAATGTGAAAATGCGGAAGGAATTTATGAGAGCTGGAGGCAATCCAATCGATGATTTCCTCTGTGAGCAAATTGGGCTCAATGGATGAAATACGGTAGCGTTCAATGCCTTCCACCTCTTCCAATGCTTTGAGCAGGTCGAAGAAACTCTCATTCGTGGTTTTTCCGAAATCTCCGGTATTTACGCCCGTCAAAACAATTTCCTGTATGCCTGTTTGCGCTATTTCACGGGCTTGACTAATAATGTCAGCAATAGGCGCATTGCGGCTTTCTCCTCTCGCATAAGGGACGGTGCAATAGTGGCATTTGTAATCACATCCGTCCTGCACTTTTAGAAAGCTGCGGGTGCGTTCTCCGGAAGAATAAGCCTTGAACATCGCGCTATTCGGACATTCTGCATCGCAAGCTGTTGCATTTGTGGGCCGGTTCTCACATGCTTGGGCGCTTGTGGACTGGCTCGTACACGCTTGCACGCCCTGGTTGTAATTTTGTATATAACGGACGATTTCTCCCTTTTCCCAGGCACCAAACACACGTACCACGCCATCAAGGGCTTCTAAACTCTCTTTGCGGAGTTGGGCGCTGCAACCGCAGACAAAAATCGGGGCAGTGGGAGCGAGTCTGTGCAGTTTACGGACAATGTTTCTGCATTTCTTGTCAGAATGTTCCGTTACCGAGCAAGTATTCACCAAAAAAGCCTCTGCTTCCGCTGAATTCCAACTGACACTCCTATGTCCCAACTTCTCCAACTCACGTTCGTAAGTAGAGCTTTCTGCGTAGTTAAGCTTGCAGCCAAGGGTAAGGTAGGCAATGTTCATGTCGTTATAATGAAAGGGTTACGCTGGATTTCTCGCAAGGGCCTGCCAAGGGAGGATTGCATTTGCTAAGCTTGACTTCTACCGATTTGACTCCGTCAAGGCTGGCGAGGGATTGTAAGATACGCCCTGCCGCATGTTCGATGAGATTGGAAGGGATGGCCATTTCTTTGGCAACCAATTGATAGACCTCCTGTACGTCCACGGTATCTTCCAATTCATCGCTTTCAATACAGCGGGACAAAGCCGCCTCAATCTTTACATCCACCAAAAATTGGTTGCCTTGGGTTTTTTCTTCCTCAAAGCAGCCATGGTAGGCTTTGAATTTCATGCCTTCCAGACGGATTATGCCAGTAGCAGGAATACGCAAGGACGTTTCCCTATTTCCATTTTCTCTTGTTTCCATTCTGCAATAGTCCGGGTTTTGATTTGTTGGTCGGGACAGGTGAGATTGACGGCAATACAGAGCTGTGTCCGGGGAGAACAGGCACCCAATATGTCGCTGAGCATCGCATCGTTCCGATACGGAGTTTCAATAAAAATCTGGGTCTCTTTTGCGGCCAGAGAACGCTTTTCTATATTTTTCAATGCTTGTTTTCTCTCGTCGCTTTTTGCGGGAAGGTAGCCTTTGAACGCGAAGCATTGGCCATTCAGTCCGCTCGCCATCAAGGCCAACATCAAGGAAGATGGCCCTGTAAAAGGTACAACTTCAATCTGGTGTCTATGACAAAGTGCCACCAGAGCGGCCCCCGGGTCGGCTACGGCAGGAAGTCCGGCTTCAGATAACAGGCCGACTGAGTGTCCGTTTTCGAATAACGAAAGATAGGATTCTATGGTCGCCGCATCCGTATGTTCGTTGAGCTCATAGAGACCGAGCTGCTCAATCTGCCCTCTATGGCCCGCTTTAGACAGAAAACGTCGGGCGGTTCGTAGTTCTTCCACCACAAAGCAATCCAATCGAGTGATACATTCCAAAAGTCCGGCGGGGAGTACCTCGCTCAATTCGCCTTCTCCCAAGGGGGTGGGGATGAGATATAATTTTCCTTTCATTGTATAATCACTCTTTTGGTTCCTGCATTTTCGTTGATTTCTTTTTCCTGCTGTTCCATCACGCCTCTATCTTTTTTATTGGAGAAAATCTGTTTGATATAGGAAACGAAACTGTTGAATTCCTGTTGCCAGGAAATACCGATTCCGGTGCGTTGCAGGTTGTCAAGGTAGTTGGTGTATTGGTCGGATGAATGGGAGAATGCACTGGCGCGCAAACTACCGGAGGGGTTGATTTTCACCTCAATATCAATATCTCCGACCACTTCGTTGTTGGAACCTCCATTCTGTTGCTTGTTGCCGATAACGCCATTGACCAGCACACGGTTGTTGAATAGTTGGGTGGAGACCGCCACGTCAAACAAGTTGGCGCCGGTCGAGGTCATCTGGTAATTGAATCCGAGGTCTAACGGGATATTCAACTTCATAAAGATATTATTCAGCTGCGTCGTCATCAATTCGGATACATTACTGAAAAGCACGGCAGTATTGTTGGCAATTCCACTCTGCTCGTCCGGCAGGAAGGTGCTGGAAAGGAGTAGGGCGAGGAACTGTCGCTGAACCTTGTCTTCGGTGGATAAAGCCGACTCTACACGCGTCTTGTAGGAAGGTTCCAAATCGGGAACATTGATGGAGAAAGCAATTTTCGGGTCTTTCAATTTGTCTGTTACCCGAATGCCGCAATCTACAGTTCTACGTGTGTTGATGGCGGTACTGTCTGCGATAATGGTTGATAAGGAAGCCTTGGTCTTGTAGGTGGCGTCGATATTCAATTGTGTGTCCCAGGCGTCCCCGGCAAAGCTGACGCTACTTCCGCTGTTCACCTTGAAGTCTTTGGCGGTCAGACCAAAAGCGACAAAACGTACGTTGCCGTCTGCGATGTTGTAGTTTCCGTTGATTTTGAACAAATCTCGGGTCGGGCGGATATTGATAAGGATGTTGCCATCTCCCTGGGCGGTAATACGGCTTCCGTTGAATTTGTCGATATCGATATTGGCGGTAATATCTTGGGTGACGTCCAAATCAAGTTTGATATTCAAATCCGTGTCTTTTTTCCTCCTTGATTTGCGTTTGCTATGTGTTTTCTCTTCTTCCTGGTATCCTAAACCTTTGAATTGGAGCAACTTGCTGTTTTTCCTGTCTTTGGAGAGGTTTTTAAGCGTGAGATTGAAATCACTCTTGACGCCGCTGGTACTGGCTTTAATATCCAGCAAGAGCGCGTTGAAAGGACCGGTAATGTCAATGGCTCCACTTCCAAAAAGATGTCCGTAATAGACATATCCCTCTTCCTGCTCTTTGATGTTCAGCGCTTCAATTTTATTGACCTGAATGTGCAGGTCGATGCCCATCTGTCGGAAGTGATTCCATAAAATGGCGCCGTGGGCCTGTCCCGTATTGCCATATCTGTCTCGAATGACTGCGTTCTTGAAATGGGCTCCTTGGTTGTTGATTTCCAAATCCGAATGAATGTCATACGCAACCTTGGTGTATTCAAGCCCCAATTTTGCTCGCGCTACCTTGAGAGAGTAGCTGGAAAGTTTCATATCCCGTATATTGCGAATGTTTCCGTTGGCCGTTACCAGACCGCTGAGTTCGCCGTTGAGTTGGTGGAAAATATCTTTGACAAAATAAGAGGCAACGCCGATTTCAAATTGATTGAAGTCTCCCGAAATGAAGAAATCATCGGTAAAAGGCGAGTAAGAGGCACCAAGTTCGAAAGTGGGCTCACTATTATAGGAATTGTCAATCAGGAAGTTATATCGTTTGAGGTCCTCATCCCACTCGCTGCTGATAAGCAGGGTTCCCATGTCATAATTATTGAAATGGGTGTTTTCACATACCACATCGGCTTCGATACCATATTTCCCGTTTTTCCGGCTCAACATGGCCTCTCCGGATAAGAGTCCGCTGAAATCAGGCAGGGTATTGTTCAAAAATCCGCTGATGAGTCCCAAATCAAAATTGTTCATGGAGAGAGTCATCTTGTCATTCCAGTCAGCGGATGCAAGGATACCGTCTGCGAAAATTCCTTCGTTCTGGTGGGTGAGAGAGAAATTATGGATGTGAATTCCTTCTTTTCCTTTCAAGTCAATCTGGCAGGGCGTAATGTTCCAAAGGCTTTCTCCGACTTTGAATTCAGAGGCACCAATTCCGGCCACGCTATAGAGGGGGGTACTTAAATCGGCCCATAGGTTGAGATGGATATCATTGACTTTGAATTGTCCCAATTCCACTTCATTGCAATTGAGTTTTCCGCCAATCCGTCCGTGTCGGTTGTCTATCTCAAAGCGTATGTTTCGGATATCGTTTTCGGAAAAGCGGATTTTATCTGCCGACAAGAGTCCTGTCATGAAACCTGTGCTGTCAATATGGATATTCAAGGCACTTTGTGGCTGAATGGATACGTCGGGAGCGAAAAATGCCAGCAAATCCCGTGAATCTTTCGCGGCTAACGAAAGTTTGTATTCGCTCTTGTCCCATTCCTCGGTCTCTCTTTGGATGATTTGATTGAGATTTTTTCCTAACAGATGAAGTATGGAACGGGAACCTTCAAACTCTCCTTCCAAAAATTCAGAATTGATGCGGATTTTATGTTGGTCTTTTTCAGCATAAAACAAGGTGTTCAAATCTCCAGCATTGTGGATGCCTTCTTCGTTTTCCAAGAGAATCTCGTTGATGTCCAACGAACCTTCAATTTGTCTGTTTGCGTTGATTTTAAGTTCGCTGTCCAATGCCAACTTGATGCGCGCCAAACCATTCGGGCTCAATCCTAATGCTTGGAAATCAACATATTCCAATCCGGCATCGAAGAGGTAGCGAATATCTTCTTTGTCGCGAGGCAAGAGGGTGGCCAGTCCATTGAAATAAAATTTCAGGTTTTCATCATCTATGACCACACTGCCTTCATAATCCTTGTTCTGTATGGTTCCGCGCACATCGATCGGGCCATAGTCGTAGCCCAACAGCTGTACTTTTTCAACGTGTATGCTGTCAATTTCTATTTCGCCCGCCAAGGCGTCGTTTCTGTCAAGGCGAGCGCTGATGGCGCTTTCCAGGCTTAATCCGCCCAAGGACTTGTTGTTGAGAATGCGGTCCAGACGCAAATCATCGGTGCTGAGCTGTGCCTCGATTCTGGGGGATTCGCGTTGGTCGATCAGTTCGGAAATTTTTCCGTCCAATGCCAGTTTTCCAAGATCGCTATGCAGGGCTAACTTAAGTGCAATGTTGTTTACGTCTCCGTCAAGATGTGTATTGAAGTGGCGGATGTTAAACGTCGGCAGCTCCATTTTCTTTCTGCCAAATACGTGCAGAATCTGCTCTAGACTTTGGTCGTCGCTTTTGAGGTTTTTGATATCCACCTCAAAACGGGTGCGCTGAATGGCAGGTAGTCCGGAGACTCGGCCATTGACGATGGCGGAAAATTTCCCCTCCGGCGTATCTATTTTGATATTGTTCAGTTTGAAATCCTTGACCGTGCCGTCAAATTCGCCGTTGAGCCTCAATTTGATTCCTGCCGAGCCGCTGATGTCAGCGAAGTAATCCAAGGTGCGGGTGTCAATCTCACTATCCTTGAGCAGGGCGCTCATACGTACTTTTCCGATGTAATCCTTGAAGGCTGCGGCTCCGTCGTAAATCATTCGGAAATAAGGGAGGTGTAAATCCGTGTATTTGTCTTTGATATGGATGTCCATAATGTTGACATAGCCCTCACGGATGTTGAATTTGGTGCTCACGTTGTCAATCTTGAGCCCCGAGCGTGCCTCCTGAAAACGGCAGGATTGCAATTCTCCACTTACGATGCCATTCTGGATGTGCAGATTTTTTCCTCGGGCATAGACGTTCACACAGTCGAAGTCGGACCAGATGATGGAGCCTTCCCGTATTTTTCGTTTCGTTCTTCTTTTGAAATTATCCAAAGAGAAAGCCATGTTATTGACTTCTACATGGTCTATATTGATGCTAAGCTTGTCGTTTTTAGGGAGGTAGGAAATGAAACGATCTTTGAAACGGTGGATGACGCGGTCGAGGGAACTTCTTCCGTCTTCGATGGTCAGTCCGAAAAATCCATTTTTCACCTCGGCTTTCTCGATGTGAATGTGGGTCTTGTCTTTATCCAGCAAACCCAAGATAGAGAAACGGACAATCAGATATTCGGCGTTGAGAAGGGTGTCGATGCTTTCCCGGTAGTCGGGGATTGTCTCCAATACTTCAGGGTAGGGGGTGAGCGGATGCTTATCCTTGACTACCAAGTTTTTAACGATAATGGTATTGAAGGGTTTGAAATGGATTTTTTCAATGCTGATGCTGCCATCCAGATGGGAAAGGTAGTTCTCCACGACATGTTGGCTCACGCGTGTCTGTATCCTCGGGTCTTGCAAAAGAATGAGCAAGGTGAACAAAAGGACAGCAATGGATACCAAAAATATCCACGAAATTCTAAATCCTTTTTTGAGGTATTTGCTCAACATTTTCCCAATCTAAATATAACCTACAAATATACGTATTTGTTTTGATACTATCAACCTCTATGAATTCGGAAAAAATCTCTAACTTTGTACCCTTAAAAC
>JAEIGA010004984.1_pt1 | contig 20392 bp, 15 predicted proteins | sample 9270691 | NCBI WGS metagenome assembly JAEIGA01 (sample SAMN17057246, study PRJNA624740) | gut metagenome | biome: biome; isolation source: fecal sample | host: Bos grunniens | place: China: Xizang | collected 2019 | reverse complement strand
TGCTTTTGTTACTGTTGGCATAGCATTATATATCTTAGTAAGTTCTGCTGATGTAAATGTAAATGTCCTTGTTAAATCCCCTGTTGTTGAGCCTGTTACATTGCTTCTTGTTGCTATTACTGTTGAGCCTATCTTTACTGTCAAATTATCTGTACCGTCTGTATACTTATTGACTTTGTAGCTAATTGCACTTGTGCTTATTGTGAAAGCAGATATACCGTATATCTGACTTTCATTTCCTCCTAATGATGCCATTTTTAACCTTCACCTCCTGTATAAACTAGAGATAAATTGCCGTTTTTTCTAGGTTTAAAAGCAAAGTTGCCTATTGTTAAGCTATTTAACACTTCCATATCATAGTTGTAAGCCTTGTTGTTTTCAAAATATGCAACTGTTACTCCATTTTCAACAATTTTCATTCCTGTATTTGTGTATTTCGTCTTTACAGGGCTTTCTGTAGAACCTAATTCAACTACTGGTAAACCGTCTTCGCTAGTTGCCCTTATCATCGCTTCCCTTTTGTCTATCTCGTCTGCTATCTCACCTGTTAGCTCATTTACAAGGTTTGTTGTTTCCGTGAATGTTACCTTAATCTCGTTCTGATCTTCTATAATTGTTGTTACTTGCCCTTTAACTACTGTAAGCTCATTTGCTACCTCATTTGCTTTTGTGTCATCTGTGTACTTTGTAGCTGTTATAAAATCGCCATCTACATATGTTTCGCCAAGTGGTCGCCCCACTTGACAAACATATAATTCCTCATTGTTTAGCCATAAATCTCCGCTATCATATGGAGGCGTAGGCGTAACTAAAAAGACACGACGTTTATTATCCGCCGTGTCTTGTGCTGCATTTGCTACTGCAAGTGCCTCTGTTACGTCTGTATCTACTATTTCAAGCCATAAAAAAGTATCGCCTTGTTTTGCAAATCTATAAGCCCTGCCTGTGTCAGTATCGTAATACAAGCTGCCTAAGTTTTTGCAATAATCCGCTTCTGTCCATTCCATAGCTGGCATGTTTTCTAAAGTAGGAATGCCACTATAAAAGAATGTATCAATACTTCCGTCTATTTGTTCTTGGAGATTATTAATATCGCCTACTGTAGCGTTTATAAAGTTCTCTAGCTCTGCATTTGTTTTTGTAAGTGTATTCTCGTGTTGCTCTATTGCTTTTTTCATTCCTGTAAGGTTATATTTACGTTCTAAATCTGTTGCCGAACGTACATAACCTCTATCTGTCTTAATACTCATTTTACACCTCACTTAATCCCACCAAATTCTACTGCCTTCTACTTTCATGTCTAATTCTGTTAGTATTGTTACCATGTCCTCGTAGCTTATATCTTCTCTGTCATCTAAATATTCGATAATGTCATAGTTGTAACTATTGTCGCTTGGGTATTCCATTTTGTATAAGATAATCTTTGCTCCATAGTCTGCATCTAAGTTGTTTACGTAGTCTAGTACTTTTTCTTTTCTACTACCACTAATAGACTTACCTTCGCTATTTTTATCTGCCTTTATATCGTTTAACTCACTTGCATACCTTCTATAAGTAACTACATCATCAGCAACCGCTTTTGATATTGTATACTTCTCAGGGTTATTGAACGCCCAATTATAAGCTTCTCTGCTTTCCTCACTAGCGGTATATTTGCTGTATGGTATATTGTTAGCTTGTAAGAACTCGTATTTTTCTTTGTTCTTAGTAGCAAAGTCAAACTCTTCATAGCTTCCAAAATCGCTGTAATTACTCATATCAACGCTTTCTTTTCTATCGACAACATTGTTTATCATGATATTTTTTTGCCTTGTTGTAACATCTAAGCTATCGATGTAATTGAATTTATCCTCTAACTTGCTTTGCTTAGCTAAGCCTTCTCTATAATCCCAATAGTCCTTAATAGGCATGTCTAAGTCTGCATACTCTTGTATTTGCTTTTCTTTTAAAGGCGCTCTCTCATTGTCAAAGTAATCTCTAGCATTTTCACTAGCGTACTGTCCAAATAAGCCTGCTTGTATTCTATTTTGTACTGTATCTTCTACTGGAAATCTCAAGTTACCGCTATTTGTATAAGATCCGCTTACTGGTAAGTCTTCATCGAACATACCTAAACCTTGAGTTGTTTTCTTTATCTGATTACCACCTGTTGGAGGTACTAAATAAAGAAGTTTCTTCATTTCTCCGCCAAGTGTTAGCTCATTACCGTACTCATCTTTACCGCCTGTAGCTACACCAACCAAATTAGGAATACCACTCGCTACTGGAATACGCCCACCACCTGTTAAAGTATTCACATATGGTAAAGCATCAACTAGCATATCTGCTGCTTTTTTTAGTCTTTCTGATGTTGTTTTCTCTTCGTCCTCTTCATCGCCTAGTCCTAATGCTGTTGCTATAATTCCTATGATATCAAACGTTGGGTTATATCCTGCTATTGCTTTAAATGTTTGTCCAAATACATGAGTGAAAACAAACAACTGTCCTAGCGTAAATGTCATGCCTTTTGCCATCGCTTTCGCATTACCTTGAGCATTTTCTTTAGATTCATGATACGTATCGTAGAACATGCTATATAATTGGTTGTTTACCTCTAATTGGAATTGAGTAACTAACCCTATTAGCTTTGAATTATATAATTGTGGGTTAGCTCCTTTTGTTCTATTTCCCATTATTCTAGCTGCGAATTGTCCTGCTTCTGCATGTGCTTGTTCTTCGCTCATTCCTTTAGCTCTTAGCTCATAGTATTTACTTCTTACAATCTGATTAGAAGAGAACCAATCCATGCCCTTCATGAATATATAACCTGCGTCTTGTACCTTTTGCCATGCTGTTCTTGAAAGCATATCAGTTCCCATACGTGAAGTTAAGAACTTGTTTTTACTCATGAAGTCATCTTTTATAAACATGTTCTTGATTGTATCTGCTGTTCCTTTTGCTACTGCTAGTTTATTAGTCTTTGCCATTGCTTGTACTGGCGCTATCAAGTTAGTTAATGATGATGATAAGTTAAATCCAATCATATTAGCACCAACTTGTTTTCTAGCTGTATCTAAGAAACTAAATGCTTTTCTTCCAAACATTGATTCAACAGAACGGTCTATCTTGCTTTTCTTTCCTGCTACATTATTAGTCCATTCATGTACCCATGCTGCATAGTTAGATAAGTGATTGTCTTGTATCTTCTCTATTCTAGCTTGTTGTAGCTCCTCAGGTAGGTTTGCTAGGTTATCAAAGCCTTTATCTTCTCCGTATGTTTCTCTAATCAATTCCTCAAAAGCTCTACCACGTTGTATATCCTCTGTATGATAGATTAAGTTAGCAATTCCACCTATATACCCATCTATACCTGTAATAGCGTCATAAGTTGTTTTTACGCCTTTTCTCGCTTGCATATTAGCAAAGTAGTTCTTTTGTGGACTCCAAAACTCAGTTAAGCCGTTAATGTCTGTTGGTAATGAATGCTCTTGCATATTTTGAGCGTTGAATGGAATACCATATCTACTGAATACATCGTTAAGCTCTTGGAAGTGCCTCATGTAGTCATTTCTCTTTTTAATCGGATCAAATCCAAGCTTAGTTAATACATTGTTAGCTTCATCAATGTAAGTATCATATTTGCTACGTATTACTTTAGCTGCATTTTTGATTTTCTCTTGTGTTGCTACATCAGGGAACTCCATTGCTAACTCTTTATCGCCATACTCAAATACTTTGCCTTCTTCGTTAGCGTATTGCTTTTCACCGTATTTTTGTACCGCTGCTGACTCTTTACTTCTTGCTTTAATGCCTAAATTCTTTATTTCTTCTCTTTCTTTGTTTTGCCATGCGATACTATCTGACTCATTGTCAATCTCTTTTTGGAATATCTTTTCGTTAATTATTTTAGCGTTTGCTCTTCCAAATACTAGCTCTGTATTTCTTATAGTGTCTGTATTATTCATTAAAGCCATAGAACGATTTTTAGCATTATCTAAAGCGTTTATAAAGAAGTCGCTTTCGTCTATCAATAATGCTTTCCTTAGCTCTCGTTTTGTCTTTTTAACTAGGTCTTCGTCTTTCAAGCTATCAATATCTTTCTTCTTAGAATCGTATTCCCAATTTAATACCCTTCTTACTTCTTTTTCTACTTTTGAATGCTCGTTTACAGTTTGTATAGGGCTTCTAGTAACGTCTTTTAAAGCGGTTGTAACTCTTCTCCATATTGCTTTTCTTATCTCGTGTGCCTGATCTTCTGTCTTTCCTTTTATATGCTCGTCTATATGTGCAAATGCTACGTCTAATACACGCCCTAGCTCATAAGAAGCTTTTACGCCTTTTCTAAGATGTTTTACTTCATCGTATAACTCATCAGCTCTGTTACTTATATAATCTTCTTTTTTGCCTAGTTTCTTTAACTCTCTAGCTTTCTTCTTTTCTAGCTCGCTTACTGGCTCATCTGTTAGAACTTGATTGTCAAAGTCTATTCTTCTTTGTGTTGCTACGTCTTCAAATGCTGGTATTTCCTCTTTCACATTTTCCCTAGGAGTTTGGCTATCTTTTATCACATTTTCCGCAATCCTAGGTGGGACAGCGCTTTCGTCTATCGGCATATTGCTGTAATAATCGTTATACTCTATTCCTTCTATAACGCTTAAATACTCTTGATTTGGCGGTATAAACATACCCATGCTCATTTCTGTATAGCCTTCTCTTAAACGTTTGTCTAAGTACATCTCTATACGTTTTGATGCTGCGTTATTCTCTGCTCCGTGGTCTTCTATAATAGCCTCTAAACCTTTTCTGATGTCTTTATAGCTTAGCTTGTATTTACCGTCTATTCCATCTAGTAACTCTGCTATATCCTCTGCTGTATGCCTTGTAGTACCGTAAAATCCTTCTTCTCCGTTTGTGTCATAATATAACTGATCGTTGAAATTACGCTCACCTTTAATACTGTTTTCTAAGTCGTATAACATTCCTTCCGCTGCTTCTTGGAAGTATGGTCTTACTTCAGGATGTTCGTATTGATATGCTTTTACTTTCCTGTTTCCTACTTCTGCATAGTCTCTTGTCTCAAGCAAGCCTTTTGTAGGAGCGTTTGGCTCTGTTTCTACGTTGTCATTCTCTTGCTCTACTGGAGCTATATTATCATCTATTGTATTGAAGCTGTCTGTATATTGTTGCTCTAACTCAGGCAAATTTGCTTCGTTTACTGGCGCATAGTCTTCTCGTGATGTTATTCTTTCCTCTATTCTTGTTAATTGCTCTGACAAATTATTTATTGTTTCCTGTATTGGAGCTATTGCTTCTTGTAGCCTTACGTCTTCGCCTCTTGTTCCTTTTTGGCTTGTTTCTGCATAGTCTGAGTCTGACAAAGACATTGTTATATCAGGGTTTTCGGTTGGGTTGGTGTTGTCTATGTTTTTTAATTGATTAGGATTGAAAACTGTGTACTCGTTGCCACTAGGATGTTTCCATATTATTCCGTCGTAACCCATTCCTTGTAATTTCTTTAAATCGTTACTATTAACTATAAATGTTGCCAATCCCTGTTTTGCAGCTCTTCTATTGTACACAGTATCGCTACCATAAGCAGCTTTTAATATCTGTTTGTCTGGATTATCAGAAGTTACAATTAAAGGATTTGTTATATTTGCATATACTTCTTTTATCATTCCGTAATCGGTATATCTCTCAGCGTTACTTTTTTCGTCAGACAAATATATTGATGGTCCTAAGTAACCTTTTTTACCTTTTTTGAAAACATTAAAGTCTGCATTAGTTCCATGATATAAAGTTAAAAGATTACCATTCTCATCTCTAGCCTTACTATCCTTGAAATAGACTTGTTGCTCTTTTGTTAGTTCTCTGCCCTTGTTATCACTCAACGAATATCTTATATCAGGGTTCTCGGTTGGGTTGGTGTTGTCTACTGATTTTACTTGGTTAGCATTAAATATCACATACGATAAACCTCTACTTTTTACTTCTTCGCCATAGCCTCCTGTACCACCTTCATCTAAAATCAAGCCATCATAATCGTAACCATTTTCTATCAAGAACTCTCTTAAATCTTCTCCTTCTGTCCAATCAATGGTTTTTATCTTGTCATACTCCGCATCTGATAGATACGGATTGATACCCATTGCATTTCCACCTTTTATATATTCGTTTATATAAATATCTCTTGCTTCTGCATCGTTAATATCAAATGGCTTTTTAATATTTAAATATACTTCAAATGTTTTAGGATTAGTAGCAACTTTGCCTGTACTTATACTACTTGCGCCTTCGTGTTGGTATGTATCAGCATACTCTTTATTATCTGTAAAATAAGTGCCATCTCTAAAAACTGTAAAATCCCCATTTGGTGTACCATGATAAACCACCAACAAATTCCCATTCTCATCTCTTACTTTACTATCCTTGAAATACTCTTGTTGCTCTTTTGTTAGTTCTCTGCCTTGATTGTCTGTTAGAGAATATTTGGTGTCTTGTTTAGCTAATACTTCTTTATCGTAAGCATCAGAACGCTCCATATACTCTTTTAACGTGCCTGATTTGTTTTTATTTATTGGGTTAATGTCAACTTTAACTCCGTCAATATACATTGGCTCTTCATTTAGTATGTCAAACAAAGTATCTTCTCTAATGTCGCCATCATATTCTACAACTATATCTAAGTCCGAATCTGCTTTTGCTGTTCCTCTGCCTCTACTACCATGTATTGCCGAATCTATAATTGTTACACCTTGTATTCCGTTTGTCTCTAGTTTTTCTTTGATATAGTTAGTTGATTGTTCTTTTATTTCATCGGTTGTATAGTTCTCTAAGCCTTGTATAGAATACTTAGTATCTGTTTTCTGTCCGGTTTTCTGTGCGCTTCTGTACGCTTGTTCAAATCTGTATTTAACCTTCTCTAGTTGTCTTGCTTCTTTACTTCCTGCTGTAAATTGCTTAGCTAGATGCTTGATGTAGTTATATACCTTTTGGAATACGTTTGGTTGCTTCGTTGACAAGTGATTTACAAAGTCTTGATCCGTAAATAAATAATCACCACCTAAGTCTGAGGTTATTTCAGCATCTATGTTAGCGTCTGTACCCTCATACATTTTAGTTAGTGATTGTAATCTTACGTTATATTCGCCTTTTCTCATTGCATATTCTAGTATTGCGTCTTGAAATGCTTTATATTCCTTTGTACCTTCTAGTAAGTGTGTTATTTCATGCCCTATAATCTTTTCTAGTATTTTTGGTGATTGTACGTTTATTAGTACTTCACCTTTTTTATTTACTAGTCCGTTTATTATAGCTGTATCACTTTTTGTATATTTTTTTAAGTCCTTATAATGTCTTTTTAGCATTTCATTGTTTACAAATACATACTTTGTGCCTGTATCTTTTGACAATTTCGCAACTGTATCTGCTAGCTCATGTGAACGTGTTGTATTATTCATTACTCTTGATGCACTATCATATACTACTTTTTCTAGCTCACTCATCTTTTCGTTAGCTTCGTATGTAAACGGCTTTCTTTTTTGTGCCTTCTCATAATAACTACGTTGCAGAAACGAATCAGAAGCTGTTTTTTGGGCAATTTCTTTTTGTAGTTGAGATTCTATATCAGTTGTGCTTATTTCTTCCAATTTTGTCCTAATCTCGTCCAACCTTTCTCTTTCTTTAACTGTTATTTCTGCATTGGGTTTATTTTCTAACTCGGTTGCTTCCTTTTGTAGTGTCTCTATCTCTGTTTTAGTGTTTTGTAGTTTAGTATATGTTTCTCCACCTAGTACACTCTCTATTGTGTCTGTATCAATTAAGCCACGCTCTAAGTATTGTTGTACTTCTTCTGTTATCTCGTTTATCTCTTTATTAGTTAGCTTAGTACCGTCTTTTTGTTGCTCTGCTACTCTTTTTTCTACAACCTTATCTACTACTGTTTGTTCGTTTTGAGTGTAGCCTGTTATAAAGTCTCTACCTGTTTTATTTGCTTCTCTTAGACTTCCTTGTTGCATGCTTGGTATATAACCTGATTGGGCTATACCACTTGTTACTGCTCCTGTAATAAATTGCTCAAATAGGTTCTCATCGTCAATAATTTGCGATAGTTCTTCTTCTTTCATGTATGTAACTTTCTTACCTATAGCTTGTAAAACGCCTGCCATTACTTCTTCTGATCCCTCGGCTGTTGCTTTAACTCCAAATTCTGCGAAATTCTTAGCTAATTGATTTGAAAGTTTACTGCTAATCTTCTTGGCTAACATATCATCAGCACTAGATAAACCATGACTTAAACCTGTTGCTTTAAATGTCTTTCCTAGTCCACCAAAGATAAGCTCTGTTCCTGCTTCTGCTATACCTGATATAAGCCCATATGTTACTGCCTCACCATCGGTTGCTCCACCTTTATATGCTTCGCCCATGCCTGATCCCATCGCACTTAAACCTGTAGTAGTTGTTGTAAGTGCTGTAACTCCTGCTGTACCAAGCCCTGCCGATGCTCCTAAGCCACCTGTAAGCAAAATGCCTCCTACATAACCTAATCCCTCAGCTATAGCATCTCCTTTGTCTCCTATCAAAGAACTTCTGTCAAAGAAATCTGATATAGGCGCTAAACCTTCATTTATATACTCTTTTTTTGCAAACTCTTTAACTCCACTAGTATCAGCTCCAAATAAGCTCCCTACTCCTGCTACTCCATATGCTCCTAAATCTACAAGCCCTTCTGCTAGATTACCTGTACCTTTAATAACACCAGTACCTATATCTCCTGCTGTTCCTAAAATTGTCTTTGTAACATCTCCAAAATCGTAACCATCAGAGAAAGCACCACCTTTGAACCATGTTCTATCTTCTTCCTTCTCCTTTGTTGGCGCTATATTTTGACTACTTGCCTTGCTACTCGGCAACATGTATTCCTCAATTTTAGAGGGTTGAAACGTGCCTTCCAACATACTTTTTATGATATCTTCCGTTTGAGTTTTCTTGTTCCCATATCTACCACTTAACATGCTTTCTATAATCTCTTTACTGGTCATCGCTCGCCCTCCTATCTGCTATTAGCTTCTTCTACTAATAGTTTAAGGTCTGACTCATTGATCTTGCCTGCGTTATATTGTTTATAAATTAAATCTAATGTAGCTCTCTTAGTAGCTAACTTTTCATTCGTCGACATTTTTATCCCTGATAGTCTATTTATTGTTGTAAGTAATTTTTGCCCTGTTGCGCTTAATTTATTAGAACTTCCACTTGTGCTAGTAGATTTATTTGTACTTGCACTTCCACTACTTGAAGACTTGTTTACTGTTGTTGAGCCTCCTGATGAACCACCGCTAGAACCACTAGAAGATGCTTTTGACTTTGCTAATGCGTATTCTTTCTCCCATTGTGATTGAGATTGTGCCATTTGTTGTTGTTTCAACTTATACTCTTGGTCAAATTGTGCTTGTGCTTGTTGTAGTTGTTGTTGCTTTAATTTGTAATCTTGCTCGTATTGTTTCTTCTCTTGCTCTAATTGTTTAATCTTTAATGCGTATTCTTTAGCGTCTTTCTCTTTGTAGTAAGCAATTTGAGTATCAAACTGTCTAATATCCTCTTTATATTGTTTCTCTTGCATTGCCATGCTTTGATTGAATTGTCTAATGCCTTCGTTGTATTCTTTAAGTTGCAATTGATAAGATTGATTGTATTGACGTTTTTGTTCTGCTAATGATTCATTGTATTGTCTTATTTGTTCTGCCATTGCATTTTCTGTATTCATTTGTTGTAATACATCTTGGTATCTTGCATAATATGTATTCTCTAGTTCTTGCTTCTTGTTCATTTGCTCCAATAATAATGAGTTCTTATATTGGAATCCTTGTAAACTTAGCTCTAGTTGTGTTTGTAAAGCATTAAATGATATCTCAGCCAATTTTGCATTGTTTTGTAGTTGAGCATCTTTTATAGCGTTATCATAGTTTAATACTGCCTTATTAAATGTTTCCCTCGCTGTTGCTACCCTGTTTTGATATGTGTTATACATACTTACTTGCGAACTCTCACTATATCCTGTGTTTGAAAGTCCACTAGCTGCCATTTCCTCTGCGTTTGCTCCGTATTGGTTAGATTGCTTTTGCCAATCTACGTATGCTCCTGATTGCTCTTTCGTGTAGTCCTTCTCTGCCTGTCCCTTTTGTTGGTTTATTTGTTCTATTGCAAAGTCAGTATTTTCTTGCTGGATTTGTTGTTGAGTACTAGCATAGTCTTTTGTAGCGTTTATTTGGTCTTGATAATACTTGTCTGATTGTGAAATCATTTCATTATAAGTATTATTCATCTCATTTAGCGCTGCTTGTTTCTCTGCTTCTACTTCTTGAAACTTCGGATCGTTATAATCTATGTTGTAGTTTTTACTTGCCATTATTTAGCCTCCTTTCAGCGTTTTATATATCCACCTATGAAGCATTCTAATGTTGCTGACTCTAAACTGAATCTCTTATTAGAATAGAACTTCAATTGGATATCTTTGAATTTCTTTCTTTTAATTCTGCTTACAAAGTAATCTGTTATATCTGTATATGTCCCTATTAGCTCCCAATCTGTCTTATCTGTCTTTACGTATACTGTTACATCGCCTACCGCTTCTACCACGCAACCTCTCTTATTTGTTGTCTTTTGGTAGTTTGCATAGTTGAACTTATCCAAAGTAGTAGTCCAATAGCTCTCTACATCGCTTTCGCCTGTCAATTTATAAATACCGTCTGCTGTTCCCATGTATAACACGCCATCTTTAACCTTAGTACAAGTTATGTTTTTCCCTAATTCCCAATACACCCATTCATACTCGTTATGGTTGCCGTTTTGTGAAAGTTGTCTTGAATCTGCTAAATATACTTTATTGTCTATGATTACTAGCAAATAGCCTTCCCACTCTTCTAGTATCATGTTCTTGTAGTTAGCCTCAGATAATAATTTGCTATCTATCAAGCTACTTCTATGCGCTAGTACTTGCTCTGTTGTTACATCTCCGCCTATTGCTTCCATACCTCTTTCACTAAAGAAGCATATATCATCATTGAAGTTGATTCCTGTTGCTATACAGCCTGTTGAAATACTTGAGTGTGAACTTGGATATATTTTGCCGTACTCTGCATCTACTACTGGATTATGATAAAACACCGTTGTATTTGCTTGTGAAGGCTCTTTAAATACCCATAAAGCATTATTACCTGCTACCATGCTCTTAACTGGCGCTAAGTCTAAGCCCTCATTGTAATAATCTAAGTCGCTACAATAACTCGGATCGTTCAAGCTACTGTGCCATACCACATTTGGATAGTCTACGTTTCCACTAAAAAACACCCTGTTATCGAATACTGCTAATAGAGTGCATTTATTTATTCTGTCGCCATGTCCTGTTACTGTTTTCTTAAATGTAATCTCTACATTGTCTTGTCCGTCCGTTAAAGGCTCATTTGGGGCTTTTACAAACGTTACCGTACCATTTGTAGGGTCATAATTAAAATCGGTTAATACAGCCAATTTCGTGCCATCTACGTATACTATTGGAGCTTCACCATCAATATCCTTAGCGTCTAAATGATATACAGTACTCTCACCATCTGCTAAGAACGTATTCTTACGCCATGCTGATAACATATTTACATCTTGGTATGTTGTACCTCCACCATTTGGCTTACGTCCGATAGAAGTTGTTGGAATGAATCCTACTACTTGGCTACATGTTCCACCGTCATATTTTAAGTAATTTATACCGTCCTTGATATAAAACATGTTATTATACACAAATGCTTGGCTTCTAGCTGGCTTCATACCTGTAAATAGCTCTTCTTTTACGCCATCTATAACTCTATACAACTTAGTACCGCTATGTACTATTTGCATCTCTGTATTGCCTACTTTATAAAAAAATAAGCCCCAAATCGTATTGTCGTATGTTTCGACTAATTCCAATTCGGGGCGTGTACTTATTCCATTTGCCTCTGCATAGTTCTTCCACATGTTCAAACTATCAGGGCTTCTTGATATATTTACTTCACCTTCACGGTAATCTACACCACGAAAGTCTCTATAATTTCTTGTTACTAATGTTCCTGAAACTGCCATTTTATCACCTCACTATACATCAATACCACCTTCAAATGATATGCTGCCTAAATTAACTCTTGGGTCTAATGTTTGTAACATCTCTTTATATCTTTGTGCATATATTTGTCCGTATCCGTTTGAAACATCACTCTTTAATAAGTCTGCTGCTACGCCATATGGTAGAATCTCCAACGCATCATCGCTCAATTCAAACTCATATGAATCCTCTGTGTCTTCGCCTATCCTTGTTGGATACTTGTAATAATAAATGTCTGCTATACCTGTTTCTAAGAATGTTATAAACTGCTCTACTGAATCAAAATCAACGCCTCTTATTACATTTAGTTGGTAGAAGTTATCTAAGGTCGCTAAGTCTAATGTTTCGTTCACTCCTACTACTTTTGTAGTCATAGCGTTTATTTTCTTCATTCTTGCTAGTTCAAATTGGATCTGATTGATTACATGAGGTAATTTAGCTTCTATGTCAGGGTCATTCGTTAATGATGTTTGGTTTGTATCTATCTCTTCGATTAAAGATAGTACTTTCTTCTTTATCTCGCCTAGATTCATCTTATACCTCCTTTATATACCCTAGCTCCTCTATCGCTTCCGCTACTGTTACAAATTCCTCTACTGGCTTAATATAGCCTCTGCCTTCCTCTTCAAATATAAGTATGTCGCCTTCTTTTAAGTTGATTACTGTATGGTAGGCGCTTGTATATGTCTCGCCTTTTACTGTTGTTATAGAATCAAATACTAAGTCTTTTAATGTCTGCTTAACGTTCTCATTCTCATATTCAAATGCTGTGTCTTTTGTTACTTTAATTCCAGCATACATGTCTATGCTTGGCTTTCTAATAAATTTTTGCATATTATCACTCCTTTAACCCCAAAAGGGCTGGTTGGGGAAGATGGACTCGAACCACCGCATGCAAGAATCAAAATCTTGTGTCTTACCAACTTGACGATTCCCCAATAAAAAAAGGGAGCTGTTACGCTCCCCCTGTAACTATTCAGCTTTCGCTTTAGTCTTTTTTGTCTCTTTTACTTCTTCTTTTACTTCACCCAATACTGTAATGAAGCTTTTGTTGAAGTTTTGTATCTCGGTAGCTCTTTCTTTTGTTATAACTACCTTCTCATTTGCTGTATATAATTTGCCTGTATATTTATCTGTGAAAGCTATATTAATTAAAACTTCTACCATTTAGATCACCCTCTCTTAGGCTGTTGCTGTTAGAGGTATTTTAACAACTTGGATTCTCTCTTCGTCAATTACTTTAGCTCCGAATGTATCTAATCCTCTTACGATGTCTTTGAATCTTCTTTCAGAACGTAATGCTTCAACCTCATTGATTTGTCCAGCAAATGCAATTGCTTTCTTACCTCTGATATCACAGTAAGCATGTGTAGAGTCTTTTGCCATGTTGTTTGACATTATTACTCTGAAATCATCGTATACACCAACAATACCTTTTTTGATGTATTCAGGGTTGTTTGTAGATAATGTGATTAAGCAATTTTTGAATACGTTATAAACGGCTGGAGTAATCTCAATTACACCTTCCTCATCAAAGTCTCTTTCTCTTAATTTAACGATAGCTTCGTCAATAGCTGCTTTAACTGTATCTTGTGTTAAGTTTGCAGCTGTAGTTTGGTTTGTAGCGCCTTTGATTAAGTTAGCTACGTATGTATCTCTTGCTACTGCTAAGCCATGTACAGCTTTTTCTTGGTATCTTTCTTTCAATCCTAGTACAGATTGTGCTTGGTTGATATCGTCAACGTAGAACGCAAAGTAATTAGCTTGGTCGATTGTTAACATTTGTCCTTTGTCGCTCATCTCTTCGATATCAATATCTTTTGTGCTATCGTATTTACCAATTGTAGGCTCACCTACTCCTAAGATTTTAACTGATTGAGCGTATTTTACATCTCCCTCATACTCTCTTAAACAGTTATCTACTAATTTACATTTTAATTCAAGATCATCTTGAATCTTTTTACTCCATATAGTTTGAATAAAATTTGTTACTGCCATAATTATTATCTCCTTTCATTTCCACAGGAGCATGATTACCATTTAGACATTGATCTTTCTACTGCTTTAAATAATTCAGGGTTCTTGTCAAAGTCTTGTTTAGTAAACTTCAACGCCTCATCTCTTGTATAGAAATCTTTTACTTCATTTGTATTTTGAGTCGTGGTCTTCATGCTTCCTATTGGCTCTATTTTCGCTTTTGGCTGTGTTTTTGCGTATAGCTCGTATACATCTCTAAATGGCACGTTAGCATTGAATTTACTAGCAAAATCTTTGAAATCTGCGCTATCGTATACATCTTCTCTAACACCGATACTTGAAAGCTCTTTCTTTCTCTCGGTTGTTTGTCTGTATTCAGCTAACTTCTTAAACACTTCCCTCTCTCTTAGTGTCATGTTATCGACACCGATATTAGCAAGACGATCTACTTCCTCAATAACTTCATCAAAGCCACTTGAAATAATCTCGTCTGCCTCTGCTCTCGCTAACACTTCCATATCTCTATCTGAGTATGTTGGTGTAGCTGGTATTTTAATACCTTTCTTTGTGTAGAAATCGCTTAGTTGAGTGGTCGCTTCCTCTATTGATTCTACGCCTAATCCTGCTTTTAAAACGTTCTCTACATTTCCGTATTTGCTTTCATACTCTTTACGTATCTTAGCTTCTCTACGTGCAATCTTTTTGGATAATAGCTCATCAACTTTTTTATTCAAGTCTTCTTCGCTATATATCTTTTCAGGTTCTTGTATAACTTCTTCAACCTGTGTTTGTTCTGTAGTTTCCTCTACAATTTCAGCACCTTCATTTGGTACTAGGTTCTCTTCTAATTCCATAATTAACCTCCTATTTGTTTTACGTCAGTTTGCTTCTGAACTATCCATAGCTTTTATACTCTTCAATGCTTGGAGTGGTTACATTGCTCGAAAACCCCTAAAGCCAAAGAGTTGCAATGTACGGCTTTTCCCTAGTCTATGACTAGCACCCTAATTTGCAAGGTAAGTAATATATAAAAAACATCTCCGTCCGCAATAGAGATGTCTTTTACCATTAATATATTGGCATTTCTTCTTGTGGCATCCCTGTTGCTTCTAACATCATACTTGATTGTGCATCAGGGTCTTCCATTAAGAATTGCATTGCCCTTTGTTCCATTAACTGTGCTTGTGCATTTATTTGTGCTATTCTTTGTTGCTCTGCCTCGTAGTCCTCTATTACTTCTAATAGCTTCTGTTTAGGCATTACGCTGTCATCGTCTAAAGCATTTACATACACCTTTAGTTGTCCTATCATTTGTGGACTAAAGAAGCCTTGTTGTAATAAGTTCTCCATTGATGATTCTTGAGCGAATTTATCAAATGCTCCTTTTGGTGTTATATCTACTTTTGTATTAGCTTTTAACTCTTGTAATGTTACTTGTGGTACTTTTACAACCTCGATGTATTTCTCACCTGTTGTTGGATCTGTTATCTCATCTTCTAAATCTATACCATCAGGTGAATGTACTGTTATCATATCTAGCCATATTCTAGCTAAGTCCTCTATGAAGTTCTTTAATGCTCCTAATTGTTCTACTAAAGGTTGTTGCGCTGCTTGTTGTACTGCCAAAATTGCTCTACCACTTGCGCTCTCAGGGTCTACATCACCTGTTGCTATATCTCCTGCTCCTGCTAGTTCTCTTGTAGATTGTATTAACTCTTCTTGTAATTGCTTAACATCAGGCGACATTTGAGCTGGTGGTATATTTGAAAAGATTTTTGAAACATCATCTACTGACATTCCACCTTTTGTTTTAATTATTCCTCCAACTTCATTTAATGCACTTGGATTCGCTATCTTTTCTACATTAGCAACCTTTTGTGGGTATGCTGTATTCTTAACTGCTAAAAGCCTTCTCATAGCTGTTTTATTAGTTTCTAATTGGTTAGGGATTAAGTGTCTTACTTCTCCTTCACCTCTTGAACTACCTTTTTTCTCTTCCCAAATCATGTGAGCTATTGGGTATAATGTATAACCTGTGTCTGTATCGTCTTTTATATCTACGTATCTAGTAGATTGTGTATAGTGTACTGTACCGTTTTGCTTATACATCTTTGTTACCAATGTACACATGTTGTTTAATTCGTATTTAGCTTGCTCGCCTGCTTCTTCTAAGTTGTTCTTGTCGCCTATGATGTACTCTAGCTTGTCTTCACTTACTCCGTTTTGTCTAGCATATTCTATACATTCTGATACTGGTATTCTCTTCTTAATTATGATATATGGTTGTGTTTGTATGTCATCGCTATTCTCATTGCCGTAAAATACATCTGTCTTGTTTAGAATCTCATTTACTGGCAATAATCTCTCTTCGTCATAGAATACATACATTACGCCTTCATCGTTTATCGCAGCATCTTTAGACAAATTACGCACCTTTCTGTCCAAACTGTCTTTGTCCCATATCCTAGCTGCTCTTTTGTTTAGCAATTCGCATACTTTATTAGCGAACTTCCTAAACTCTTTGTTTTCAAAGTTCTCGCTTGAGTAGTTTATAGCCCATAAATTAGAATTGATTGTACCTACTTTGTACTTAACTATTGGTTTGATAAAGTTGTATTGTACTGGCTCTATTCCTTTGATTTTTAGTCCTTCCCATTGGTTGCCGTTATACATTCTGTAATTCAGATCCGTATCTGTAAAGTATCCAAACATACGGCAATAACTTACTGACTTGTCATACAAAGTCCATAAATCCGTTTGTTGTATCTCTTCTAAGTTCATAATTCACCTCCCTATACGTCTTTTTGTCCGTTTGCTGTTCCGTCATACCTGTCTATATTATCCATCATCGTATTTAGCTCTTCTTGTTGCTTCTTATACTCTTTCTTTTCAATAAAGTTATCTATTACCTTTGTCGGTGTTGGTATAGTCAAGTCCTCGCCCTTTGATGTCTTTTGTCCTATCTTAGCACCTAAATAAAAGCTAATTAAATTTAAGACCGCCCACAATATAGGCATTATATTAATCGTTAAATCAAATTCAATGCTATTCATTTCTCACCTCTATTTTATCGCTATATGCAATTTTCTCAGTACTCAGTATATAGATAATTTGCACATAGTGTCTTATATTACCTCTATAGTCTCACCGTAATCGTAGTATGTTTCTTGTTTCTTTTCCAAGTTGAATTGATATTGTGGTGATACAATTATTGGCTCGTTATCAAATACTACTTGCTCTCTTATGTGATGTGCTATTGCAAGCCCCATCATCATATCGTCATGTCCGCCCTCAGGAGCTTCTATACGCCCTTTTTCATTTCTAATGATAGTTAATAGCTCCTCAAGTGTTTCTTTGTCATTTAAGCTTTCTGTGGCTTCTCTGACTACCTGTATTAGCCTTGATATAATTGTAGGTCTTGTAAGTACTGTTGTCTTGAATCCAAATCGTTTTTCTGTTCTACCTGTGTATGTGTCTGTTGCTTCCCTTACGTATTGGTTCATATATCCTAATCTTTGTAGCTCCATTATTGGGAAACTATCAAAGTTAGCTTCTATACCTATTAGTGCATTGCCATAGTACACGCCTAAACAATACATCTGCTTAGTAAATAAGTCAGGATCAAATTGTTGTCTCAATACTGCTACTTGCTCACCTGTCTTTGCGTTTAATACTTGTCCTACAAAATAGTCTGAGCCTTCGCCTGCTGTATCTCCACCAATGCAATATTTAGTCATCTCAGGCACGTTTGGAGCTTTGTATATCTTTATATATCCATTCTTGTCATTGTGCCAGCGTATATTTGTTATCTTTAAACCATCATAATCATATGAAAAATACCCAACCTTTATAGGGTTAGGTATGTTATCTAATCTCTTTGTTATTGCCTTTGCATCAAATACGGTTTTACCGATGATTCCCCATTTTCCTAAACAATATACCTCGTAAGTGTATTCATCAGTATATTGCAAGTCCTCTAGGGCTTTTCTATCATCGTCTGTTAAGAACTTATTATCCTTATACGTACTAAAGCATACTGTAGCTAGTTTACTGTCTATAAAGTGCTTCTTAATCCAATGTTGTATGTTTATAGGGTTAAAGCTAAGTACTATTTGTTTCTTAGTCTTACCACCACGTAAACGTACTTTTAACTGGTTTATATCAGCCTCTTGACACTCTGTAGCTTCCTCTACCCATATATCCGTTAATTCGCCATTCTCGAACGTTATAGACTTAATCTTTTCAACGTCATCTAGTCCTGCAAATGCTACTTCGTTTTTGTTTAGTAGGTTCTTAATACGCATATCAGATTCATTTACTTTAAAGTACTTGCCTAAGTTCCAATTACTTATTACTTGTTTTAGCAGCGGGAATGTAGATTTACGGTTTGTATCGCCTGTTTGACGTACTACTAGCAAATTACATCTAGTCGGTTTTAATAGCTTGTATATATATCGCTGTGCTATGAAGTAACTCTTACCTGATGAACCGCCTCCATAAAATAATAAATACCTGTCCGTATTGTCTAAGTACGGCAGGTATACATCGTTAAATACTTTCTTTGATATCTTTATATTTACATTCATTAGTCATCACTCAGCTCTATGTTAATCTCTACTGAGCTATTTACATCAGCTTCAATCTCTTGTTTGTCTTTCCAATTGTAATTGTTCTTTAAATTGAATATTGCTCCTGTTGGATTATACTTTCCTGAAAGCAACCCTTTCTCTACATTTGCCTCGCATCTAGCCCTTGCTCTTTTTATAGTGTCCAAAAAGCTTATATCGTCATCATCGTTGTAATCGCAATAATTAAGTAATGATTGTCTACTATCAAAATCTAGTGCTAATGCAAGTCCACTCATAGTATACGGATCTTTATTCTTATCACATTCTTTAAAGTAATTATCTATGGCTTTTTGCATATCTTCTACTTTATTATATTTTCTTGGTCTGCCCATATTATCACTTCCTATTTGTTTTAAAAGAGTTTGACTTCTCTTTAATATAGAAAAATAGAGCCATGCTCTTATGAACCTAGCTCCGCAAAAGATATTTCTTTTTCTCAATTAATCAAATTAATTGTACAGTTTGTTGTTTGTTGGTTGCCACAGGGAGTGGCTGGTCTCAGTGATTGGATTTGCACCAATATCTCATGTCCCTTATGACTTGCGTTCTCTGATTGAACTACACCGAGATAAATATAAAAAGCCTGTAATAAATATTTAAGGAGAAAAGGACAGGCTTTTTACGTATATAGAATGAAGGGATTTCTTTAATCCTTTACATCGTATATTAAATCACATGTTGTTACTGTCTTTCAATGTCTTTTTTCCTTTTTTTGTATAATTCTAATGCCCTTTTATGTACTTTCCTGCAAAAGTATATATAATCATAACCATTATCTGCTGCAACGTTAGTTAAAGAGTTACCTTGTATGTATATTGAGTATAATATGTTTCTGTATTTCTTAGGTAAGCTCTCTATAATGTTTTCTATCCTTGTAAGAGTTATGATAGAGTTTGCTATGTAATCGGCTTTTTTGCTAGTTAAGTCTATAATTTGAGCAACACATTGAGCCATTTTATCCTTAACTGGTGAAGAACCTATAGGCATATCAGATATCTCTTTTGTAATAGCCTCTGCTTTGCATCTAAGCTGTTCTATTTCTTCTTCAATCTCTTTAATGTACTTTAACTCATTTATGTACGATCTAAGTTCTTCTTTAACCTTTTCCATAGCGACACCTCTTGAAACGTTTTTAAATAAAAATATTCTTTATGAAACATTTCTAATAGTGTTTTATCATATGTATTAACAATTTTCAAGAAGTTCTTTTATTCTTTTTACTAAAATTTCTTCATCTTCATATAACATGACATCTTCTTCTTTAAATTCTTCTAGCGCCTCTCTTGTTGAGTAGAATATCTTTTCTCCACCTATCACAATTTCGTTTATATAGTCATCATATACACATATTTCACCACGATTTTCATATAATACCCATACATGATCGCCTATATTATATTTAGTCTTTATTTCCATATTACTCACCTTTAGCTTTCTTTTCATAATATTCAATTACGCAATCGCTACATGCGTTATCATCGTATATATGAGCGTAACAATCTTCTTTTTTAGGGTCTTTAACTTGTCTACATATATCCTCATCTAGTTTATGTTCTGCTATGTCTTTAGCCATAAGCCCTATTATTATTTGTTGTTCTTCCGATGTTTTTACTAATTGATCTAAAACTTGATTAAACAAAGTAAAATCGCTTAGGGTTGCATGTTTATATAAAACGTC
>JAEIGA010004983.1_pt1 | contig 20394 bp, 28 predicted proteins | sample 9270691 | NCBI WGS metagenome assembly JAEIGA01 (sample SAMN17057246, study PRJNA624740) | gut metagenome | biome: biome; isolation source: fecal sample | host: Bos grunniens | place: China: Xizang | collected 2019 | reverse complement strand
ATTAGAAATTGACGAGGATGAGTAAGATGTTAGAGTTTGTATTATGTTTAATTATAGTTTTAAGTGCAATTCTTGCTCTTATTCAGAAAGATTTGCTAAAGACAGCTATTTTAACAGGATTTTCTGGTGGGGCCCTTGCAGTTCTCTTCCAAATATTATTGGCGCCTGATGTAGCTTTAACTCAAGCTATTGTTGGTGCAGCAATTATTCCTGTATTCATTGCGTTGGCTGTACAGAAAACTCAAAGGGAGGATAGCTAATGGCACAAACACAACTTGCGATATTGTTAACATCAGTTGCTTTGGTTGTCATTGGACTTTACTCAGCAATTTTCGTTGATAATATCATAAAAAAGATAATTGGTATTAGTTTTATTGAAGAAGGTGCTAATCTATTCATTGTTGCTATTGGTTATAAGGCAGGTGGCGTAGTGCCTATTCTAATGCCTGGAATGGACACATCATGGTTCGCTACAAATGCTGCTTATCCATTGCCTTTTGGTTTAGTACTTACCAGTATTGTAATTGGGGCAAGTACTTTGGCCGTTATGCTTGCTTTAGTAATGGTTCTTTATAGAAGATATGGTACTTTAAGCACAAAAGTAATGTTGGCGGATACATCAAAACAGGAGGAATACAATGAATGAATTAATCCCATTAATGGTTATTGTTCCTTTGTTGGCTGCATTGTTGATCAGTGCATTTTCAAAGTTCAATAAGGTGACTAAGATTTTCGCATTTGTTGTAGCAATTTGTCTTCCATTGATTCCGTTATTGTCTAATTATGGATTGCATTACTTTGGTGGATATGAGCCTATTTTGGATAATGTGACAAGTTTCGTATATCATCCTGCAATTACCTATTCATTTACTTTCTTACAACAAATATTCATCGCAATGTTAGGTCTTTTAACATTTTTAGTTATATTCATTTATTTAACTAAATATAAGGAAGTTTCAGGACCATATTTATTCTTATTGTTCTTAGGTACAGCTGCAGTTACTGCAATGCTATTGACTGATGATATATTCCACATGTTCGTATTCTTTGAAATACTGGCACTAGCACAAGTAGGTATTGTTGCAGCTTCTTCGATTGATTATAGTTATGAAATGGCTTTAAAATATATGATTTTAGGGTCAATTGGTTCTCCAATCATGCTTTTAGGAATTGGATTCTTATTGGCTTTGACTGGTAGTGTAAATGTTACCGATATTGCAACTGCTGTTCATAAGGGTTTAGTTGACGCTACATCTCCAGTATTTTTAACTTCACTCGGATTAATATTCTTTGGTTGGTTATATGCCTCTGGTTTACCACCATTCCATACTATAAAATCTGGAATTTATTCAAAAGCAGAACCTCATGGGGCAGCATTGCTTCAATCATTTACAGTTATATCCATGATTTCAATTGTATTGATTATGCATAGAATTTATTCTACATTACCAATATTTGAAGTTCTCATAGTCTTCTTCTCTATCTTGGCTATGATATTGGGCGTCTCTCTTGCGCTTACCCAAACAGACTTCAGAAGAATGATCGGATTTTTAGCTGTAGGTGAACTTGGTTTCATAGGTTTAGGTATAGGTCTTGGAACTAATTATGCAATAACTGCTGGTTTGTTCCAAGCATTGAATGAAATTATTATTACTGCATTACTATTCATTGGATTTGGTGCAATTGTAAATGCAACAAATGAAGTGGATACACGTAAGATTGGAGGGCTTTTAGCATATCATCCAAAAGTAAGTATCATGCTTTTGATTGCTGGTTTGGCAATGGCTGGTGTTCCTCCATTAAGCGGATTCCAATCTAAATTAATGCTTGTTCAAGCTTCTTTAAACTGTGGATTCCCTGAACTATCTATTTTGGCCATTATGGTGAGTATAGCTACATTTGTGGTATTTGTAAAAACATTCTATGTGATGTTCTTAAGACCAAAACCAAAAGAACTGGAAGTGGAAGGCAAAGAAGTTCCTCGTGCAATGATTTTTGCAATGGGAATATTATTACTCCTTGTTATAGGTTTAGGTTTATTCCCAGACCTTGTTGTTAATGGAATTTCTAGCTTTGTAGGAGGGATTTTATGAAACTATATGATCAAATATTCGATGTTGTAAAACAATTTAAAAAATTGTTTTCACCAGGCCCTGTAACTAATGCAGATGTTTCCGGTAGTATTACATCTGAAATATTTTTAATCGTTTCATTAGTTTTATCAGCAATATTGCTAAGACATGTTAATGTTTTGCTTGCTGGATTAGTTACATTAATATTGGCGATTTTATTAATTTCTCATATTCCACTTATTCCTAAGTTTAAGATTGAACAGGAAGATTCATTGGAAAAAATGGTATTCTATGCAGTTATAACACTTTCAATTATAGTTGTATTCATGTACTGGGGTGGTAATCTTGTCTGAAAAAGCAACAATTCGCAGTCTAATTGCAGCAGTGTTCGCAGCAATATTTTCTGTTACTTTATTCGATGCGGTATTCCATTTAAGTAACATGATAAATCCTGGTGTAAGCAATATTTATAATGCTTTGGGAACTCAGATAGCTCCAAACCTTGTAACCGTTGTTATCTTTGATTTCAGAGCATACGATACATTAGGAGAATCAATTATATTGTTAACTGCTGGTTTAGTGGTATTACTTATATTTGGTAGAGGATTATTGGGGGATAAACAATGACTCAAGGCAGTGTAATTTTAAAACTAATATCTTTACCAATTTCAATCATTTTAATTTGTTTAGGTATAATGACTATCCTCGGAGGACACATCACTCCTGGTGGTGGTTTCCAAGGAGGTGCAATGATAGCTAGTGGAATTATATTATCTGTTCTTGTTTATGGAGTAGGTAATTCTCCATTAGAATTGTCACACTTATATATTGAAGTTTTAGAATCTGTCGGTGCATTAGGATTTGTAGTCTTTGGATTGATTGGATTGTTCCTTGGTGGATTTTACTTATATAACTTTGGAACTGATTTGCTAAATGTAGTTCCTGCAGCCACTCAAGCAATATTCCACTATCCGGATGTAACTAATGCAGGTATCATTCCATATCTCAATATATTTGTAGGTTTGAAAGTATTTGCAGGTCTATCCGCAATTGTTATTGCATTTGCCGGATTTAAGAAGTTTGTAGAGGAGGGTGAATGATGTTAAGTTTAGGACCAATAATATTTGGATTGATATTGGGTTTAGTTATTGGGTCTCAAATTAAACTTAATGTTGGTGACACAAAATTCACTAAAGCATCATTTATCGTGATACTTATTGCAGGAATTATCGTAGCATGGCAATCTGGTAACTATCCATTTTACACAGATTTACCGATTTCTACTGCATTTTTATCTGCATTAATAGGAATTTTTGTAGGCAAACTACTTTTTGCAAGGAGTAAATAAGGAGTTTTTATAATGTTTTTAACAACTAATACATGTGAAGGAAAAAGAGATTGTATTAAACAATGTCCTACAAAAGCCATTAAGTTTATCAATGGAAGAGCTTTCAGCTGTCTTACTTGCGGAATATGTTATAAGAACTGTCCTAATGGTGCAATATTCCAAAACAGTTATGGTGGTTATGTTGTAGATAGGGCCAAATGTAATGGCTGCGGAATGTGTATGCACAATTGCCCTACAAATAACATCACAATTGAAGAAGGGATTGTTTATGGTATCTGTTCACGTTGTGGCGTATGTGCTGAAACTTGTCCAAATCGTGTTGATGGATATGAAATGGAAAAAGATAAACAACTTAATTTAATTGAGTCCTTAAAAATATTATATCCTCCTTTAGATAATGTTCCACACAAAAGTGAAAGCACTGTTAAAGAGGTGACAAGAAGTTACTTCGGAACTGACACAGAAAAATGTATCTTTTGTGGAAGATGTCAGGAATATTGTCCAACAGGAGCTATTCATGTAAAAATTGATAGGGATGAAGGAATTTGTAGGGAATGTAGGATCTGTAGTGATGTTTGTCCAAATGAGTCTATGAATAAATATCAAATCGTAAATAAGACTTCATGTGCACTTTGTCTTAATTGTATGAAGGCATGTCCTAACAATGCAATTTCTGTCGATGATTTTGAAATAATTGTTAACAAATTGAATCAAAAACCAGAAGGCTCAATTATTTCATGTCTAAATTGTGGATTATGTGCAGATTTATGTGAAAATGAATCACATAAAAATGTTGGAGGCAAATTAAGATACGATCCTTCAAGTGATACTGAAAATACAACTCACGAAATTGCAATCAATTCATGTCCGATTCATACATTACGTGAAGACGATGAAATGTTTATCTATGATGAGTATAATGATGAAGAATTGCCTGCATTGGCTGGATTTTGCGTATCCTGTGGAAAGTGTGCACAAGTCTGTGATGAGGTCGGTGCACGCCAATACATGACTCACACATGGGATGGAAAAGTTACAGATGATTGTATAAGCTGTGGTATCTGTGTTGAAGTATGTCAAGAAGACGCAATTACATTGCACAGAGGAACAATTTCTGTTGATTTGGATAAATGTATCTTATGTGAAAATTGTGCAGTACATTGTCCGGTTGATGCTATTCCAAAATCTACAATGTATAAAAATGAGATTAAAGATGGATTTAATTTCATTGAACAACAATTGTGTATGCATTGCGGATTATGTCATAAGACTTGTTCATATGATGCAATCGATGAAGTTGATGGTCAATTCATAGTAAATGAAGAAAAATGTACCTATTGTGGAGCATGTAAAAATGCATGTCCTGCAAGAGCATTTTTATTCGAGAGAAATTTTAAAGATTCAATAGAGGGTATTTAAATGAGAAATTTAATTAGAATAGCTTTAGAAGGAGCTTTTACCAACTTCAAAAGAATCTTTTTCGCCGCTGATAGAGTTACAGATATGGAACTACGAAGACAGATATCCACACTATCAGTTGAGGTGGATGATAGAGTTGATGAAAAAGCTTGCATTGGGTGTTCTGGTTGTGCTAATGTATGTCCAACAGGGGCAATTGAGATGAAACCATTAGCAAATCCTGTTAAATTAACTGATAATTGGACTAAAGATAAAGTACCTGAAATTAATCTTGAAAAATGTGTGGTATGTTATTATTGTCATGATTTCTGTCCAATATTCTCATTGTATGGACAAAAAGGAACTGTACACCCAAGTTGTGTTGGTGACCAGGAAGTTGATATTTCACAATTCCTTGATCAACCATTTAAGATATCTGATGATAAGCTTAAGATTATTGCACAGTATTTATCAGATAATACTGTATTAAAAAATAGAGAGGAAGGTGATTAGATGGGAATTAAATCATTTTCAAGAGCAAGAGCAATACACGTCATGTTAGTTTATACTGGTGGTTGTAATGGATGCGATATTGAAATTGTAAACTCCATATTATCACCTAGATTTGATGCTGAGCAATATAATGTGTTTTTAACTTGGAATCCTCGTGAAGCTGATGTTTTAGTTGTAACAGGGCCGGTTACACATTTAAATAGAAAACCATTAGAGAAAATTTATGAAGCTATACCTAATCCAAAATTGGTTGTGGCTGCAGGAAGTTGTGCTTTAATGGGTGGTGTTTATAAGAATTGTTATGGTGACATTCCTTCTGAAGAAATTGAGGGACCAGTTGAAAATATTATACCAGTTGCTGCAAAAATCCCTGGTTGTGCCGTAAGGCCGCAGGATGTTTTAGCTGGAGTTGTGTCACTTTTACCTATATTATTAGATGCGGACTGAGAGGGGATTAAATGGATAAGAAAGTACCGAGAAGTGATATAATTGAAACTGAAATTCCAATGGGTACAGTTCACCCCGCTGCATTGGAGCCATATAGGGTAAGGTTTTTTGTAGAAGACGAAATAGTTCAAGAAGCCGAAATAACTATTGGTGTTAATCATAGGGGTATTGAAAGAATCATGGAAGGCCTGCCAGTTCAAAAAGCAAATTCACTTACAGAAAAAATCTGTGGAATCTGTTCTAATGCACATATATGGAATTCATGCAGAACAGCTGAAATTGGTTTAGGCATTGAAATTCCTGAAAGAGCTGAATATATTCGTGTAATTATGAGTGAACTTGAACGTTTGCATTCCCATTTCTTGTATTTGGCTCATGGTTGTGAAGTGTTAGCACACGAAACATTTTCAATGAGGGCATTTTACTTAAGAGAAATTGTCATGGAACTGCTTGCAATGATTGGCGGAAACAGAGTTCAATATGGATGTTCCGTTTTAGGAGGAGTAAGGCCTAGATGTGAATTGGATGAAGCAAAAATCCAAAGAATTAAAGATGATTTAGTCAAAGTCGAAGAAGGACTCACAGACTTTGCTAATAGGTTTACAGCAGATCCTATTGTAATGTCAAGGATTGAAGGTATTGGAGTATTGCCTCAAAAACAGGCTATTGAGCTCGCCGTTACCGGACCAACTTTAAGGGCTACCGGAGTTGCAAGAGATTTGAGAACTACAATGTTCGAATATGACAACTTTGATTTCAATGTTATCACACAACCTGACGGTGATGTAAAATCCAATTTATTGATGAGAGCATTAGAGTCTTTTGAATCAATAAAAATCATCAGGCAAGCTATTGCAAACATTCCTGAAGGTAAATTGGTTAATCATGACTGGGAAATGGTTGACACAGACATTACTCAAAGTTACATTGAAGTTCCAAGAGGAACTTTGTATCATTCTTATGCACTTGAAAGTGGAAGAGTAAGGCACTGTGTAATAAGAACTCCATCAATGGCAAATATCGGTGCAATGCAATATGCATGTATTGGAGATCAAATCACAGATGCCCAATTGTGTATTGTACAATGTGACCCTTGTTTCACTTGTACGGACAGGGCAATTGAAATAATCAGGAGGTAAATCATGTTTGGAAATACATTAATAAATTCAGTCCTTGCAGTAGTTCTTACAGTACTAGTTTGTTTTGTAATTTCAACATTGCTTCCGGGAATTGAGAGAAAATATGTTCATGCAAGAATTCAACAAAGAATTGGACCGCTTGTAATTTCTCCAGGAATTATGGCGCCATTGAAATTCCTATTCAAGGAAAATGTGGAGATTTCATCTCCTGTTCCTAAGTTATACAAAATATTGCCTATAATCTGTTTCATCGTGGTTTTATGTGTGCTTGTTACATTGACTCCTCAAGCTTATAAAATTCCAGCGCTTTCAAGTTTAGTGGCTATTGTTGGATTTTTAAAAGTAGAAGAGATATGTTATGTATTAATGGGATCCTTGTCTAAATCTGTAATGTCTTTAAGAATGCCGTTCCCTGACCTTGTAAAAGGAGGAGCTCATTTAAATGTTCAAAGATCATTTGTTGAAGATATCAGTGCGAAAAGGTCTCTTAGAATGATTACATATGGGTCTTTTCCATTGTATTTAGCATTGTTTGCTCCTGTAACCTTTGCTAAAAGTATTTTCTTAGGGGATATTGTAGCATATCAACAATTGCATGGGCCATTCTTATTCACTGTAGCTGGTGGAATTGCAGCTATTGTATTTTTCATAGGTTATATGATTATATTGAATGAATATCCATTTTCCATAATTAAAGCTAAATCAGATGTTATTGAAGGGCCATATATGGAATATGCTGCAAAATACAGGTCAATTGTCTACCTTACAAGAGGATTTTTCATGTTTGTACTTGGCTGTGTCTTTTCAGTATTGTTTATTGGAATTCCGCCAAGCATATATTCATGGGGAATTTTGGTTAATGTAGTTGTGGCATTGATATTCGTATTTATGATGGGAATTCTATCAGCATTCAGCCCAGTATTTACAAATAGGCAGTTATTGCCAACAATATTGGGAGCAACATTACTTGGAGTATTATCAATCGTACTAGGGTTATTATAAGGAGGAATTATTTATGAAATTTGTTATGAGGCCGTATCATATGGTAAGTCTTGGAGGATACATTGTTGAATGGGATTTTCCTTACAGAAATTTAATAGTTGTAAATAAAACCTCCGAACCAATAAAAATTGAAATACCAGTTTTCCATGAGGAATGGATTCAAGAACATAAAGATTTGGGTCTGGAAGTAATCCCAGTTACTGAAGATGACAATTATTTAAGTATGTGGAAAAGGGCACACGCAGAACTCGATAAAATAAGGCCAAAAAATGAGTGATTGTACATTAACAATTAAAGCGGATGAGAGAAAAGGCGTTTTAGATGATGTTACTGATGTTATCACCGAGCATGGTGCTAATATTAGTTATGTTCATCTTTTCGTTGAAAAGAATAATGTTGGTTCCATCAACTTGGAACTTGAACATGTTGTAGATATTGATAGGCTAGTTTCAGATTTAAAACGTATTCCTGAAATTAAATCAGTTGAATTACATGGTTCACAGTTGGATATCTATGGAAAACGTATAATAATCATTGGTGGTGGAGCACAGGTATCTCAAGTAGCTATGGGTGCGATTACTGAGGCTGATCGGCACAATATACGTGGTGAGCGTATAAGTATTGATACATTACCATTAGTCGGTGAAAAGAATTTGGCTGAAGCTATTGAAGCTATTTCAAGATTGCCTCGTGTAAGTGCTTTAGTTCTAGCAGGTTCACTTATGGGCGGTGCAATTACTGAAGCTGTAAAGAAAGTTAAAGAAGAAAGTAATTTGATTGTTATTTCACTTAATATGCCTGGAAGTGTAACAAAACATGCTGATTTAATTATTACGGATCCAACTCAAGCGGGTGTTCTTGCTGTAATGTCAATTGCAGATACAGCTGTTTTTGACATTAAACGTCTTGGAGACAATATTAAGTTTTAATTCATGTTTATGGACATATAGGGGAGTTATTTTTTATAACTCCTTTATTATTTTTTTTACTATTATAAAATTGTTTTAGTAAGGCGATAGTTAGTATGTTATGGTGATTATAGGAAATGTTATTATTAACATTATCTTATATGCTACACTTTAGAATAAAATTGAATTTTTCCTTCATTTTAAGTGCAGTTAGCATTTTAGCAGTATGAATACTAATTTTTAAAGCAAATATCCTTATATTCACATCTTTTACATTTTTTCTCATTCATTTTAACATGAGGTAGTTTTTTATTCTCAATTATTTCTTTAACTTCACGAATCACTTCAAATAGTGCTTTTCTAAGATTGACATCCATCACAACTGGTCGCCTATCCCCTATTTTTTCATATTCAACAAATCCCACAAAGACTTCGGTGTCGAATTCTTCTTCAAGAAGTATTGCATATGCAACCAATTCAATTGAATCTTGATCCCAAACTCCTTTAATTGGAGGATTTGAACTTTTGATGGCTACAGGATAGTATTTCCCATCAATAATTTCAATTTTATCACACATTCCAATCAATTCAAGTTGCATGTCCTTTAACAGGTAGGAATACATGCAATTTGGAAAAAACATATCAATTATTTCAAATGCTTGTTTGTCCATTATTGTCATTGACTGTTTGGTTTTTAAAGCCATAATCTTAATATTAAAATAAGCATCATCTTTAAGTTCATTGATTTGTTCTTTTTCAATTCCTAAATCCATTGATTCGATTGCATCTGTTGTGCTTTCAATATAAGATTCGATATTTTCAGATAAAATGATTTCAATATCGCCTAATTCCATTTCCTTTTTGATTTTGCGCATATTTTTCTGAATTAGATCTTGAATATCTATTTTTAGTTTTTTAATTTCAATCGCAAGCTGGTAATCTTTGTTTTCTTCTATGTCAATGTGATTTTGAATGTAGAGTTTCATTGGGCAGTACATGTGTGTTTTTATTGAAGATATACTTATCATATAATAACCTCTAAAATTAAGTAATATTACTTTAAAATTAATGATATTTATAATTAGAAGTTATAAGTGATTTAAATTCTTTTAAATAAAATAAAAAAAGTAAATAGCTAGTAATTTAGCTATTTAATGTAAATTTTAAGCATCGTAGTAATGTTCATTTATTGCAGGCAATTTTGCAAAGATGATTGGAACCACTATCAATACCGCTGTTAATATCAACATGATTGTAGAGCTTAAACTATTTAAATTTGAAACTGTTGATAACACTCCTTGAATCCAAAGAACTGCAATACAAATAGGTAAAATGTATTTGATGACTGTTTTCCAGGTTTTACCGACTTTGATTGTTGAATTGTTGTTCAATGTTTCAATCAGGTCATCAAATTTGTAAATCCAACCAAAGATTAAACATTCAAGAAGTATTGCGAATAACAATGCGAAATTGTTTAAGTATGCATCAAATACTCCTAAAATTGTACTTCCTGCACTTGTAGTGAATAGAATTGAAATTAAAAATCCAACAATACAAACTGCTGTAGCGGTTTTTTCACGTTCAATAAGGAATTTTTCGGAAATTGAATAACAAACTCCTTCAAGAAGTGCAATAAGGGATGTAATTCCAGCAAATAGTATGCATATGAAGAATAATGGTCCGATAATGTATGCTACACTTCCCATTGTATTGAATACTTGTGGGAAAACAACGAATGCAAGGCCGGTTCCTTCAGTTACAAGTTCATTAAATGGAATTCCAGTAGTCAATGCCATAAATCCTAAAATGGAGAATGTTCCAATTGAATTGAACACTTCAAATCCAGAATTTGAAAATGCTACAATCACTGCATTGTCAACCAATTTTGAACCTTCTGGCAAATAGCTGGCATAAGTCATAGCAATTGCCATACCTAAGCTTAAAGAGAATATGATTTGTCCAAATGCTGCTAGCCATACATCTAAATTGGTTAATGCTGACCAATCGGGAGTGAATATTTGTGTATATCCAATTGATGCGCCAGGTAATGTTAAAGAGAATACAACAATACCTACAACAATTAAACATAATATTGGTAATAAAATCTCGCTTACTTTACCAATTCCATCATTCAAGTCTCTTTTGATAATGAACCAAGCAATAAACCAAATTGCTAGCACTGATGCAAATACCATTGGAACTATTGTAAATATTCCAGATATTGAATCAGTTGCTTGCAGGACATTATTTGCAAAGAATAAATCCGGATTTGCTCCCCAGGCTTTTGTTAAACTTAAGAATATATAAATCAAATCCCATCCAACAACACAAACATAATATGTTGCAATCAAAAACACGATTAACAGAATAAACCATGCAACGGGCTCTAACTTTTTGTTCACTGCGAATAATATTCTTGCCAGTGATCTTTTAAATTTAAATCCTACGGCATATTCCACTAAAACAAAGGAAATTCCAAGTAAAAATAATGATACGATATATGGAATCATGAATGATCCTCCACCGTTGGAATATAAGACATTCGGGAAACGCCAAATGTTTCCAAGACCAACAGCGGAACCAATCATTGCCATCATAAACGCAAAATTACTATTCCATTCTAATTTTTCAGTCTCTGTCATTTTATCACATTAAGTATTATTATATTTATGTTTCATGTTTAAATAATATTACTTTTAACATTAAAATTTTAAGAGGATATTCAATGCCATCGGAAAATTTAGAATTAATTAAATTAGGAGATGAAGATGTAATTTGTTTAAAAAATATTTGCAAGAGGATTTTCAGCAATATTCATTTCTATGTAAAAAAATTGGGATTTCATATTGTAGAGTTTTTCAGTGACAACATCAGGATTTGGAAGACCCGATAGATAACTTTTCACTAGAAGAAGGGATGTTCAGTTTTGAAAAAATAATGAAAAAAGGAAATCAATCCTTTATTCAAAAATCTTAAGCCGGGCTTTCCTTAAGCTTTAAATACTCATCAATTGCTTCACGAGTAGTTCCAACCACAAGCCTGTAATTTTTAAATTCATCATTTACAATAACTTTCTCTACTTTTCCTTTAGCTATTACATGTTCCCCATCCACTACTTCACCGGCATAGGTGTGTGTAAATGAAACAATTTCTGTCAAATCAACATCAACACCATCAAGAACTTTAACATTTTCTATAGTGTAGAGTGAGGGGTTATCGAATGCTCCGAGTGCGCTTACAATGTCACATTCGATTTGGGCGATTCCTTGAGGTTCATAGACTGTATCTCCCCAGGTTCCTTTGATTTCATTATAGTCTTTAGTGGCTAAGATATCAAATAAAGTTCCATTGATTGTTCCCCTATTAGCTTTTCTATTTTCATACCATCTGAATTCTTCTTTTGTAAGGCTTTCATCAAACATTCTTTTATCATATACAAAGTCCCAATAGTCATTGGTAATTCCTTCAACAGTGATGTGCTTGTCCACCTCTTCAAGATATACTTCTTTTCCACGGTGTTCTTTAAAAGCAGCTATTGCTCTTCTGTGGTTGTCAAGACCGTATACCACAAAGTCAAGGTCTGATACATCACTTTTTTGAAGGCCAGGTAAAATTGAACCTGAAATTCCAAGATGGTCATAGGGAATATCTGCCATAAAATGGAAAAAGTCAGCAACATCCATTAATTTTGCAATCAATTCAGGATTTTTAACTTCTCCACCGCTTTCAAAAGTCTCTTTAAGACCTAAAAGTCTTTTTTCGGGTTTGATTACTCTGACGACTTTGTCTAATGGAACGCCCATCATTTCAACATTTGTCACATCAGAAAAATACAAATAATCTGGATGATTTTCTCTTAAGTAACTGTATGCCTCTTCAGATCCGACCTTTCTGTATCTTTTGCCGTCTTTTTCACGGTCCCCTTCAGGGTCAGGCACATATCTTAAAAATGAAATAACTCTGTCTTCTGGGTGAATGTAATTGGTTGATGCAAAGTATAAATCATCGCTTGTGTAAATAAAATCTCTAGTTCTTACTTGTTCCATAGTATTGTCTCCTTGAGTATTAATTTTAATTTACATCTTAAATTAATTTTCCCTGTTGGTGTTATTTTTCTCTGACTGGATATATTTTAAAACATATTTTCCATCATCAGTCAAACAACAATCGGATGGCAACTCAAATATGTTTGCATTTTCTTTTCCATTATTGAATTTTACTAATTCCTTGGCAATATAATAGATAACAATATGTAAAAGTAGGCGATACTTTTTTTAATACCTTTAACTAAATATTAATAGGTAATTTAATATATTTTAAAAGATAGGTTATATCATGGTTTTTACTCATAAGCATGTTGATGAAATATTTGAATATGATGGAAGTCAAATCAATCCGTCATGGGCTTTTCAAGAGTTTGGAATTTATGGCTCTTCAATTGTAACTTGGATTGGCCCGGTTAACATTACTCCTGATAATCTAAAAGATTTTGCGGATGTGGGTTTGGAAATTAAATCAAATTATATGGTCAATTTTATTTGTGAGTTTTTTGACCAGCAACCTCCAAATATGAGGATTGCTTATTTAAGACAAAGACTTCTCGTAATGATTTTCAGAGAGATTTTAACTGAATATGGAATTCAAACTAGAAGGGAAGGTGATGATATCTTTGTCGACAATAGAAAATTATCCATCTCAATAGCTAGTGTTTCATTAAGCTCTGCAAAAATTCATTTTGCACTCAATCTGGAGGATAAAGGAACTCCAGATGATGTGGAGACAATAGGATTATTTGACATTAAAGTAAATGATAAGCAAATATTCAATGATGACAATTTATTGGAATTAATCAATGAAACCGTTAACAGATTTATCATTGAATTAGAAACAATTGAAAATGATATAAGTAAAACAAAGGTGTTAGGATGAAAATATTAATCAATGGTATTCAATCTAATTTAAGATTCTCTTCAGCTCATATTATTCCAGGTCATGAGTCTTGCGGGTATATTCACGGTCATTCTTATTTTGTTGATGTTGAAATTGAAGGTGAGCGGGCTGGAGATTTTGATTTTGTAGTGGACTTTAAAGATGTCAAAAAATACACTAAATCGATGTGTGACGAATTGGACCACAGAATGTTAATCCCAGTTTACAATGAGTTGATTGACATCAAAGACTTTGATAAGAATAATGATTCAATTTTTGATTTGAAAAAGGAATTAACAGTATATTTGAAAATTGACGGTAAAGGATATTCCATACCTTCAGTGGATTGTGTATTTTTACCGCTTCCTTATACTTCTGCAGAAGAATTATCCAAATTCTTTGCTGAAACATTGGCCAAAAAGTTATCTGAAGATTATGATAACCTTGAATATGTTTCTATTTGTGTCAATGAGGGAATTGGTCAGGGTGCAGTGTATAGGAAAGATATAAAATGAAAGCTCCAATCATTGAAATTTTTTCATCTTTTCAGGGTGAAGGCCTTTTGATAGGCCAAAGGCAGATATTTGTTAGGTTTGCAGGGTGCAACCTCGATTGTAACTATTGCGACACCAATGATAGTAAATCCGAACAATCCGGAAAGTTAATGACCCCCGAAATAGTTTCAGAAGAAATTAACCAAATTTTAACTCCTGATTGTAAGACAATTTCATTTACTGGAGGTGAACCAAGTTTATATCCTGACTTCATTAATGAAGTCAGCAAAAACTTTAATTTGAATATCATGCTTGAAACCAATGGGACTTTACCAGACAATATTGATTTAATTGATAAATTAGATGTTGTTTCTTTGGACATAAAACTCCCGGAACATTTTGATGGCGATTTTAATCAAGAAATTTTTTTTAATGAGATTAAATCACTAAATTTATTAATGGCAAAGTCCATAAATGTATATTGTAAAGTAGTTATATTGCCATCAACAAAAATAAAGTCATTTAAAGAGGTAGTTGAAAAATTATCAGAAAATATTTCTAACAAAAGCAACCTTAAAATAATTATCCAACCTTCTAGTCCGTTAGGAGAATGGAAAAACATTAATTATAGATTATTCGAGTTTTCCGAAGTTGTTGGGCAATATTTTGAAGTTTCCACCATCCCTCAAATCCATAGAATTTTGGATATTGAGTGATTATGTTTTTAATATTTTTGATTTTATTTTTTTGATGCAATTGTAAATTAGAGGTGTGAAAATGAAAGATAAAACATCCATTAATAGAAAATCAAATACAGGTGCAGTTGAACATCAAACAAAAGTTCACGATAGGGAAGGAGACATAATGGCTATCGCAACTAAAGATGTTGTGTCAATCCCTCCAACCAAACCTATCAAAGACACTGCAAAAGTAATGATGGAACATGAATTCAGAAGATTACCAATCACAGATCCTGGTTCTGGTAAATTGTTAGGTATTGTAACAGTAATGGATATATTAGATTTCTTTGGTGGAGGAAAAAAATTCAACATTATTGAGAAAAAATATGAAGATAACTTCCTAGCAGCTATTAATGAACCAGTTAAAGAGATTATGACTCGTGATTTAATCACTCTATCAACTAAAGCTTCTATTGGTGAAACTATTGAATGTATGTTAGACAACCAATTAGGTGCTATACCTCTTATTGATGCTGATGAAAAACTTGCAGGTATTGTAACTGAAAGGGATATTGCTTTATCCTTAGCAGGTATGGCTGGTAAAGAAACAGTACAGGATTTCATGAGTGCTAAAGTTTTCACCACTACACCAGGTACTCCTCTTGAAGGAGCATGTAAAATCATGGTAAGAAATGGTTTAAGAAGAATTCCAATTGTCGGTGGTGAAGCGGACATTTCTAAAGCAGCTAAAAAATTGTTAGGTATCATAACCTCTACAGATGTAATTAAATTCTTGAATGCAAAAGAATTGTTCGACCATCTAAATTCAAATTTAGCAACAGATGTGCTAAAAACAACAATTTCTGAAATCATGGTCAAAGACCCAATAACTGTCGCACCAAACATGACTATTGGTGAATTATGTGAATTATTTGCTGATGAGAATATTGGTGGAGTACCGGTTATTAAAAACGATGCTGTTGTTGGAATTATAACTGAAAGAGATATTTTAAGAGCAGTTAAAAGATTATAAACGCATTAAATAGGAGATGATAATATGCAAATTAAGAATTTGATGTCTGAAGACTTAATTACCGTAGACAAAGATCAAAATCTTTCTGATGCATTGAAGTTGTTTCGTAAACACAATGTTTCTCGTTTACCTGTAACTAATCATAAAGATTTAGTCGGTATTATTTCTGAAAGGGACATAGCTAACAAGCTTGGTTCTTCAAAATCTGAAAATATGCCTGCATCAAGATTCCATATTTCATCTGTAATGGTTAAGGATGTAATTACAGTGCCTGAAACAATGCAATTAGCAGATGTTGCAAAAATAATGTTAGAAAAAGGAATAGGTTCCGTTCCAGTCATGAGAGATGATGAAATGGTGGGAATTGTTTCTAAAGCAGATTTTGTTACTCTTGCTGTTGGAATTGCATTTGATAAGATTACTGTAAAAGAAATAATGTCAAAAGAGGTAATTGTAGCTGATCCAGCTGATAGGCTTGTTCATGCAAGAAGAAAAATGTTGGATAATAATGTTGGAAGATTACCTGTTGTCGATGATGACAAACTCGTAGGAATGATTACTTCAAAAGATTTAATGAGAGCATTCATTGACTTTAGAAAAAATGTTCCTGAAAAATATCAAAAATCTCAAATTAAAGAGGTTTTAGTCGAAGACATAATGTCTTCTAATCCATGTTATGTTTCAAAAGAAATGTCAATATCTGAAGTTTCAAACATAATGATGGAAACAGGATTCAATGGTTTGCCAGTTCTTGAAGATGGCGGACTTGTTGGAATCATAACACAAACTGATATATTAAGACTAATTGAAAAATTAGAATCTTAATTATCTTTTTTTATTTTTTTTTGAGGGTAGTAACATGCCATTAATTTCATTTTTAGGACCAAAAGGAACTTTCACCCACGAAGCAGCCAATATTTTTGGCGATAATTTAATTCCCTACTGCACAATTCCGGCGGTTATGGAAAGTGTTGTAAACGGCGAATCATTATTTGGAGTGGTTCCAATTGAAAACTCAATTGAGGGGCCAGTCGGAATTACATTAGATTCTTTAGCCCATAAATTCGACTTAAAAATTTATAAAGAGATTATTATTCCAATTAATCAAAATTTAATTGTAAATCCCGGTACAAAAATAGAAGATATTGAGGACGTTTACTCTCATTCACAGGCCATAGCTCAATGTCAGGAATTTATTAGTCAAAATAAGATTCAACCACACTATGCTATCAGCACTGCTAATGCTGCTAAAAGCATTATTGGTGATGAAACTAAAGCAGCTATTGGTAACTCAAAAGCGGCAGAAATATATGATTTGGAAATTCTAAAACATAATATTCAAGATACTGATAATAATGAAACAAGATTTGTTGTAGTTTCAAAAGAAGATCATGAACCAACAGGTAAGGATAAGACTTCAATTATCTTTTCTATCTATGAAGACAAACCTGGTGCATTGTATGATATTTTAGGAATTTTTCGAAAAAACAACATTAACTTAACTAAAATTGAATCTAGGCCGTCTAAAAAAGGTTTAGGAAAATATTTATTTTTCATTGATTATATTGGCCATAGAAATGATGATATTTTTGATGACATTATAAATGAAATTACTGAAAAAACTTATTTTTTAAAAGTTTTAGGTTCATACCCCTATTTTTAAGTAAACTTTAAATTAATGTTTTATTATAATTTATATTATAATGAATTCAGGGAGGGTAGGTATGCCAAGTGATAGAGACAAACTTCTACAAATTATGGATAGTTTAGAGTCTGATTATAGAGATGGTAAGATTTCCCCGGAAAAATATAGTTATTTTCGTTCCAAATACGAAGATAAATTGAATTCCATCGATGCTAACGAAGCTACTCAAAGAATAAGATCAATGCAGGGCAAACCATCTTCTGAAAAACCTAAACTGCAAAGAAGCAAAAAGCCTGCCGGAAATAAAAGAGATAAAGAACAGGATTTAGTTCAAAAATATATTATTAATCCTAAAAAAGACGATGCTAAATATAATAAAAAGGAAAAGAAACCAATGGATAGCGGTACCTTTAAATTATTATTGTTGTTAGTGTTAGTTTTAGGTTTTACTGTTGGTGTGGGTTATGGTGTTTTCAATTTAGACTTTAATAATTTGTCTAATACAACATCAGTTGCTACCGTTACAGATACTGCATTCCCTGAAATTCATGAAAATATTGTAGATAATACGACAAATAACAATTATACTTATAGCTATTCAGATTATGACTATTCAAGCAATTATGATGTTGAAACTACCCAGGATACATCGCAGGATTCACAGGATTCTTCAATTCCTTATGAAGGCACTCCAGCTGAGGAAACACCTGCCCCATCTGATAGTGGTGGTGAAGGATAGTTCCCATATTCTTTAAGAGGTGATTTTTATGAAAAATAATATTTTAAAAAATTGTATTTTAATTATCTCAGTCATAGTTATCTTCATGAGCATTTTCGCTTGTGTAAATGCTGCGGAGGATAATTCTGACCTTACCATGTTATCTTTATCTAAAGGAGGGCTTGTTATTGATTATCCTTCCAACTGGGGTTATTCTGAATCAACTTCTGAATATTCTATCATGGCATTATCTAAATTAGATTCAATCGATTCAGCTGGAATCGGCCAAGTCAACATTAACTTTGAGAAAAAACCTATGGAAGGAGAATTTTATAGTTATGTAAATGATACCTACAAATCAATGCAAAAGGATTCTTCTTTCGAATTGATATCTTCCGGTGGAGTAATGGTTGGAACTATGGACGCTGTTGAATATATTTACACTTCTACAGATGATAATGGTACTAAAAAAGAACATAAGGCAGTTTGGTTTGAAAAAGGTGGCCAAGCCTATGTCATGTTATACAGCGCACCAGTTGACAAGTTTGAAGACAATTTGTATGTTTTTGATTATATGTTATCCGATATTCAAATTACATAATTTTTTTTTTTAAAAAAAGGAGGATTTTATGATAATATTATGTGTTACTGGCAGTATTGCTGCAACAGAATCCATTAAATTAGCTCGCGAACTTAGGCGTAATGGTGTTGAAGTTAAATGTTTCATGAGTGACGCTGCATGCGAAATCATCCATCCGAATGCTATGGAATTTGCAACAGGCAATGAAGTCGTAACTAAATTGACCGGTAAAATTGAGCATGTCAAATACTCTCAGGAGGATTTAATATTGGTTGCTCCAGCTACTGCAAATACAATTTCCAAATTTGCCAATAGGATTGCTGACAATCCAATTTCAACTCTTTTAATAACTGCATATGGTCATGATACTCCAATCATTTTTGTTCCTTCAATGCATGACTCAATGTATAGGGCCATTAAAGAAAACATAGATAAAATTAAAGAAGAAGGATCTGCAACTTTTATAAAGCCTAAAATGGAAGAAGGAAAAGCAAAATTCCCTGATAAAGAGGACATAGTTCTTGAATCATTGAGAACAATTAACTTAAATAAGAAGGATTGATTTTATTAAAGGCAAAAAAATTTTAATAAGTCTTGGCGGAACATATGAGCCTATTGACTCTGTCAGAGGGATTACTAATAAGTCCTCCGGAAAAATGGGTTTGGCGCTTGCAAAAGAGGCATACATTAGGGGAGCGGACTTAACTCTTGTTGTTGCTAATGTTAGTGTTGAAATTCCGTCTGTTTTTAACGTTATTCGTGTTGAAACAAGTAGTGAAATGAATGAAGTAATTTTGGATTTAATTCCGGATTTTGACATATTCATTTCCACTGCGGCCGTTTCAGATTTTGAGTTTAAAAAGAAAGATGATAAAAAAATAGATTCTAATAGCTCTTTATTTTTAAATTTAAAACCCACAACAAAAATTATTCGTCAAGTTAAAAAGATAAATCCGGATATATTTTTGGTAGGTTTTAAAGCGGAATTTAATATTTCAAAGGAGGATATAATTTCCTGTGCACGAAAGCAAATTGAGGATGCGGGTACAGATTTGGTCATCGCAAATGATATTTCTAAAAATGAGTGTCATTTCGGATCTGACAACAATGAGGTTTTAATTGTTGATGATGAGGTGTTATCTGTTCCATTGGCATCAAAAAGAGAAATTGCTAAAATAATATTTGATGTAATTTCTGAAAAGATATGAGTTCATATATCTTATCATCTTATTTGCTTATTTTTTATACAGTTGCTTGCATTATTGTTAATATGACTTTTATTATTTTAATTGTAATCTAAAAAGTTATATTTTAATCGAGTTTATTTTTAATAATTTGATAGCTTCTTCACGTGATGCTTTTGAGATTTTTCAAAACCAAACTCAATTCTATGATGTTGTTTTCACCAATACTTTTTGACATCAATTTTATTTTTCTATTGTTAAATTATTTTTTGTTGAAAATTAATTTTATTGTGTAACTTCAGAT
>JAEIGA010004982.1_pt1 | contig 20394 bp, 18 predicted proteins | sample 9270691 | NCBI WGS metagenome assembly JAEIGA01 (sample SAMN17057246, study PRJNA624740) | gut metagenome | biome: biome; isolation source: fecal sample | host: Bos grunniens | place: China: Xizang | collected 2019 | reverse complement strand
TAACAATCGAACCAACTATCTATGGTCCAGGAGAAAACATTCTTGCTACACTGGATGAGTCAGCTGCTCGACCTGCTCGGACTCAACTCCTCCGACGGAGGCTATAAGTCGATGTTGGCCTCGGTGGTGGTCGTTATGACCTGTGTGGTCGTATGGCTGCTGCTGCGCTACATATTGCTGCGTGCCCGCCGACTGAAGGACTATATCGACTCGCCCCTGGAGGTGATTCTCACCAAGCGCAATATGGAGAAGGTTGCAAGCGTTGTGGCCATCTTCATCTTCTATATGCTCCTGCCTCTGGCTTTCGATGCGGCCACGCCGCTCGGGGTGCTTGTTCGCAAGGCGCTCGATGTGATGATTGTGTGGATTCTGGCGAGCGTTGTCAATATGATCATCCGCACCATTTTTGCGGTTGTGGGGCGCAAACACCAGAACTCGGGAGCTCCGCTGAAGGGTTTTATGCAGATTTTGCAACTAATTGTGTGGCTTCTGGCCATCATCTTCATTGTGGGTGTGCTGGTCGATAAGTCGCCCGTGAAACTCATCACCGGTCTGGGTGCTTCGTTGGCAGTGCTGAGCTTTGTCTTCAAGGACACGATTCTCAACCTTGTGTCGGGCATCCTGCTCTCGAGCGACAAGATGATAAAGGTGGGCGACTGGATAGAGATGCCCTCGGCCGGCATCGACGGCACGGTCATCGATATGACGCTCAATACGGTGAAGGTGCGTGGATGGGACAACACGATAAGCAATTTGAGCCCCTATACGCTCACCTCGGGCACCTTCAAGAATTGGCAGGGTATGTTCTCTTCGGGTGGTCGTCGCATTGCCCGCTATGTGGAGATAGATATCAACACCGTAAAGTTCTGCTCGGCGGAGTTGTTGGAGCGTGTGGGCCGTGTGGGCATTATGGCCGATTATGTGGCCTCGTTGCCCTCGGCCGGCCTCACCACCACCAACCTCGAACTCCTGAGGGTCTACATCGAAAAGTATATGGAGTCACAACCCTGGCTCAATAGGGAGATGCTCCATATGGTGCGCCACCTGCAGTCGAGCGAGACGGGTGTGCCACTGCAGGTCTATGCCTTCACAAATACGACCGTGTGGGTGGAGTACGAGCGCATCCAGGCGGCTCTCTTTGAGCATATTATGTCCATAGCGCCCCTCTTTGATATTCGCATCTTCCAGCGCCCCTCGGGTGTCGACCTGGAGAAACGAATCGGGGTGGAGGAGTTGGAAAAGATTGTGTAGATGATAGTGAGCTTCACAGGCCATAGGCCCGACAAGATTGCCGAGTGGCACCTCTCGCCCGAAAGGACCGAAGTGGCCATTCGTAAGCGCCTGAGTCAGGAGCTGCTGCGCCTTGTCCACGAGCAGGGTGCCACGAGCTTTATGAGCGGTATGGCGCCGGGTTTCGACCTGTGGGCTGCCGATGAGGTGTTGCGACTCAGGGCCGAGGGTAGGCTGGGGCAGGGTGTAAGGCTTGTGTTGGCCATCCCCTATCCCCACTTCGAGCGCTCCTTTGGGGCGGAGTTCAGGGGGCTCTATGAATACATCCTGGAGAGGGCCGACGAGGTCATCTATGTTGCCCCCGGCTACCACCACGGCTGCTACCGCAACCGCAACGCCTTCCTGGCAGAGAGTGCCGATGTGCTCTTGGCCTACTATGAGGGCTCGGAGGGGGGCACAAGGCAGACGATTCGGATGGCCACCAAGGGACAAAAACGAGTGATCAATCTCCACCAGGGAGAGCTATTTTAACCATTGCAAAGAACTACGACCAATAGTACACAAAATGTTTGGTATATTTAAGAAAAAGAGCTACTTGCGCGATCAGCTGGGCGACTTCTACGACATCCACTGCCACCTGCTGTGGGGAGTGGATGATGGTTGCCGTTCGGCGGAGCATAGTAGGGAACTTGCGCGCGAAATGGTGGAGTTGGGCTTCAAGGGGGCCTACCTCACACCCCACATCATCTATGGCCTCTATGGCAACAATACCGAGCAGGGGCTGCGTGAGCAGTTTGCCCAGATGCCCGATGTGGCACCGCTGGAGGTGAGGCTCGCTGCGGAGTACTATCTGGACGAGAAGTTTGTGGACCACACCAAGGGCGAGGTTCCTATGCTCACCTATGAGGGCGACTGGGTGCTTGTGGAGTATGGCCTTGGCGCTCAGCATACGAGCCACCAGGACGAACTCTTCGAACTTGCACTCTCGGGCAAAGGGGTTATCATTGCCCACCCCGAGCGCTACGCATTCCTTGCCGAGGGGCGAAATATGCACGAGTTGGATAGACTCCTCGATAAGAACTATGCGCTCCAACTAAACCTGCTTTCGCTCACGGGCTACCACGGCGAGAAGAGCCACCGTGTGGCCGAGGAGTTGCTCCTGGCGGGCAAATATACATTTGTCGGAAGCGACTGCCACTCAAGGGTTTATACCAAGGCTATTGCAGAGGGAGTAATCTCGCCGAAGGTTGTTGAGCCACTCCGTGAGCTGATGGCAAACAACAAAAAGGTGCTCTGGAAAAAGTAGTCAAAATTGTGCAATAGAAAAGGGCCAATGGCGGTTGCCATTGGCCCTTTTGTTTTTCCTTGTGGTACTACTTGTCGAAGGTCACAAACCTACAGTCTTTTAACTCAATCTCGGCGTTCTCAATCTTCCTTTCGGTGTGGTTGTAGAAGAAGGTCGAGTTCTCGACGGTCACATCCCAGATGCAGCGCAGACCCTCAATGCCCTCTGCCTGAATGGCAGTGCGGGCACCTCGGCATACCACATTGGAGATGTGGATGTCGGTGAATTGGGGCGCAAAGGGGGCGTCGGCTGCCACCTTTTGCTCCTCTACATTCTCACCCGCAGGGCGGTTTACATAGCCACACTCAAAGACGATGGCCTCGCCCTTGATGTCGGTCATAACGATGTCGCTGATGTAGATGTTCTCGCACACGCCGCCACGACCCACGCCGCTCTTGAACCTCAGGCCCGTATCGGTGCCCGAGAAGCGGTTGTTCCTCACAACGATGTTGCGCATACCGCCCGAAAACTCCGAGCCGATGACAAAGCCGCCGTGTGCGTGATAGACGGTGTTGTTCTCGATGAGGATATTCTCACAAGGGCCATATTTCACGCCGCTCTCACCGGCTCCGGCCTTCATACAGATGCCGTCGTCGCCGGCGTCTACTATGCAGTTCACAACCAGTGCATTGCGGCAACTGCTCAGGTCAATGGCGTCGCCATTTTGGGCGTTCCAGGGACACTTCACCGTGACGCCGTCAATGATGACCTCCTGGCAGCGTGTGGGGATAAGGTGGAACTTGGGTGCGTTCTGGAGTGTCACACCCGCAACATAGACCCTCTGGCAGTCGGTGAAACGGATCAGATGGGTGCGTTGCTTCTCCTGCTCCTTGGGTGAGCCGGCAAGGTTGTCGAAGTGCTTCAGGTCGTAGGGGTACCAGAGCGAGCCGTCGTCGGTCACGGTGCCACCCATCGACAGAAACTCCTTCCACTCCGTATCGCTCACCTTGCCACGCTTGACGGGGCGCCACATTGCGCCATTGCCGTCGATGGTGCCCTCGCCCGTAATGGAGATATTTTTTCGCTTGCTGGCCGAGATGAGGGTTGTGGTCTTCTCGCCCTTCAGGTGGAGAGCCCTATCGGGGGTGGCCATAATTATGGCGTTCTTCTCCAGATGGAGGTCGATGTTGTCCTTGAGTGCTATGGGGCCTGTGAGCCAGATGCCTGCGGGGACTACAAGGTGACCGCCGCCTTGCTTCGAGAGCGATGCTATAGCCTTATTGAAGGCGTCGGTATTGAGCGTAAGTCCGTCACCCACAGCGCCAAAGTCTGTGAGGAGCACCGTCAGCTCGGGTATCTCTGCAAGCACGGGAGTTGGCATCTCCACGGGGAGATTCTGATAGTAACTGCTGTAGTCTTGTGCCTGGATGGTGAGGGTGGCCATAAGCGCCACTGCCCACAAAAGGAGTCGTTTCATAGCTTGAAGGTATTGAGTTCTTTGGACAAAAATAGTAAAACTTTGTTGAAATTGAAAGTTGAGAGTTGAAAATTGAAAGTTTTTTTGAGGGGGTGAAAAGGGCTAAAAGGGCCAAAAGGGCCAAAAGGGCCAAAAGCCCCCATAAGCCCCATAGGACCTTAAGAACCTTAGGGAAGATTGGGAGTTTAGGGCCTCCTCCCTAACTTCGCTATATTCCCTAATTTCATTTCCGCCCTTTTAGCCCTTTTGGCCCTTCTTTAAATTCTCAATTTTCCCCAATAATTAGCTAAAGCTAATAATTTTCAACTTTCAACTTTCAACTTTCAACTCTTTTCGCTACCTTTGTAGGTTAAATGTGAATATCTATGGAAAAACAGTATATTTTAGACTATAACGCAAGCAATCCTGAGGTTGTTCCCGAGAGTCGCAGGTGTGAGCTCTCGCTCGGTCACGGCTGTGAGTTCTGCCCCAAGGAGGCAGAGATGACGGCCGAGGCACGCCCCGGTTGCTACAAGCTCCACGAGAACGACTGGCTGGCCGACTATCCCAACAACCTCCCCACCGAGATTGTGGAGGTGAGGTTCAAGAATACCCACCGTGGCTACTACGCCAATGTGAATAATCTTCCCCTGGCCATCGGCGACATCGTGGCTGTGGAGGCCTCGCCCGGTCACGACATCGGCATCGTTTCGCTTACGGGCGATATGGTGGCTCGTCAGATGCGCCGTGTGGGCTTCAATCCCCACAATGGCGAGTTCCGCAAGGTCTACCGCAAGGCGCGCCCCTACGACATCGAGAAGTGGCACGAGGCGGTGGCAAGGGAGCACGAGGTTATGATTCGCTCCAGGCAGATTGCTGCCGATATGAAGCTCGATATGAAGATTGGCGATGTGGAGTTCCAGGGCGACGGCATAAAGGCCATCTTCTACTACATTGCCGACGAGAGGGTCGACTTCCGTGAGCTCATCAAGGTCTTCGCAGACCAGTTCCGCATCCGCATCGAGATGAAGCAGATTGGCGCACGCCAGGAGGCGGGCCGTATCGGTGGTCTGGGTGCTTGTGGTCGTCAGCTCTGCTGCTCGTCGTGGATCAGCTCCTTCAACTCCGTGACGACGGGTGCGGCGCGCACTCAGGAGCTCTCGCTCAACCCCCAGAAACTCGCAGGTCAGTGCAGCAAACTCAAGTGCTGCCTCTCCTATGAGCTCGACTGCTACACCGACGCACGCCAGGAGTTCCCCCGCATCAACGGTCCTCTGCAGGCTCTGGATGCCGACTACTTCCACATCAAGAGCGACATCTTGGCTCGCACGATGAGCTTCAGCACCCAGCCAGGCTCTATGGCGGGTCTGGTGACCTTGTCGGTGGGTCGTGTGAAGGAGATTATGAGGCTCAATGCCGAGGGCAAGAAGCCCGAGAAGATTACCTCGGACACCATTGTGGATACCTCTACCGAGGAGCCCACATATATCAATGTCATCGGCGAGGATAGCATCACCCGCTTCGACAAGTCCAAGAGGAAAAAGAAGAAAAACAATAAATCCAAAGGCTCTAAACAGGGTGGTGACCAGAAGGGCGGTGACCAGAAGGGCGGCGAGTCCAAAGGTGGCGACCAGAAGGCGAGTGAGCCCAAGGAGCAGCGTGAGCCCAAAGCCCCCAAGGAGCAGCGTGAGCCCAGGGAGCCCAAGGCACCCAAGCAGGGTGGTGACGGCGAGCGCAAAGAGGGTGAGCGCCGTGAGGGTGAGCGCAGGGATGGCAACCGTGGCCGCAACAACCGAGGCCGCAATGGCGGTCGCTCGCGTGGTGGTCAGCCCCGAGGTGAGCGCAAGGATAACAAGGAGCCCAAGGCTGAACCCAAGGAGGCATAGCAGTTTTGAACCAAACAGTAGAGAGCAAAGGGTATGATGCGTAGGGTAGTGTGGATTGTGCTGGTGGCGCTGTGGGCTGTGGGTTGTACCCCCAGGCCTGAGGGTGCCGTTGTGGCCGACACCCCTCGCGGTGGCTGGGAGCCCCACGAGGAGGTGGCTATCATCTACGACAATACCGACACCCTTTCGCTCTATAATGTGGGCGTGGCGCTCCGAGTGGAGAGCAGCCGTGTGGAGGGCCCCGTGAGCCTCAAGGTGGAGTGCGAGTCGCCGCTGGGCAGCCGCTTTGAGAGCAGCGTAGTGCTGCGTGCCGAGGGCGTACACTCGGGAGGCTCGTTCACCGAGATTAAGGCCCCCTGGGTGGAGAAGGCTCTCTTTGGCGAGAGTGGCGAGTATCTGTTCATCCTCACCCCCGAGCAGGAGCTCAAGGGCGTATGGATGGCGGCAATAACGATTGAAAAATAGTAACAAGAAGAGATAATGGGAAAAGATAAGATTAGAAGATTTAACGAGAACCTCACCTTCGAGTGTATGGTGCAGCCTGCCTTCGAGGAGGTCTTCGACAAGGACCACCCTATGAAGGGCAGGTGGGGCGAGTTCTTCGGCAACACCAACCCCATAGTGCTGGAGCTTGGCTGTGGCAGGGGCGAATACACGGTGGCACTTGCCGAGCGCAACCCCGACAAGAACTTCATCGGTGTGGACATCAAGGGCGCAAGGATGTGGCGTGGAGCCAAGACGGTCACCGAGCGTGGCATCCGCAATGCGGGCTTTCTGCGCACCAGGATTGAGTTCATCTCGTCGCTCTTTGCAGAGGGCGAGGTGAGCGAGATATGGATCACCTTCCCTGACCCACAGATGCCCAAGCAGAGGGCTAAGCACCGCCTGACGGGCCCCCTCTTCCTGGCACGCTACGCCAAGATTCTTGCCGAGGGAGGAATGATTAACCTCAAGACCGACTCGCAGTTCCTGCACGAGTTCACCAAGGAGGTCATTGCTCAGAATGAACTCCCCTGTGAGGTTGCCAACAACGACATCTACGGCTCGGGCTACGCCGACGAGACCCTCTCGGTGAAGACCGCCTATGAGAGCAAGTTCCTGGCTCAGGGTATGCCCATTACATACCTGCGCTACTCCTTGGGCGACAAGAGAGCATTTTGCGACATAACCGAGGAGGTGGAGAACCGACTCCAAGAGCTTCGCCCCGATAGGGCCGACAATTAAACCGAAAAGAGAGAATTATGAATATACGAATTGGTGTGACGCTGGGTGACCCATCGGGTGTGGGTGCCGAGACGGTTATTAAGATTTTCCGCGACCAGAGGATGTTCGATATGGCGACCTTCGTGCTCTATGGAGCCTCGAAGTCGATGTCCTACTATAAGGCCAAGGTGGAGGAGGCTGAGCAGGTGAACTATACCTTGGTGCGTTCGGCCTCGGAGGCCCACGAGGGCAAGCTCAACCTTGTTGAGTGTGGCAAGGCCGATATGCGCATCACGGCTGGCGAGGCTTCGGCCGAGGCCGGTGCTGTGGCTGTGGAGTCGCTCCGCAGGGCTGCGGAGGATGTCAAGGCGGGCCATCTGGACCTGCTGGTCACCTGCCCCATAAATAAGAACTCGATGGACGAGGCAGGCTTTGGCGCTGTGGGCCACACGGAGTATCTGGCACAGCAGTTCGGTGGTGAGCCACTGATGCTGATGTGCAGCGATATTATGAGGGTGGGCCTTGCGACCATCCACATCCCCGTAGCGGAGGTGGCAGCGGCACTCTCCAAGGAGCTTATCACCAAACGCATAGCACAGCTGGAGCGCTCCTTGAAGGAGGACTTCGGCGTGCGTAAGCCCCGCATCGCCGTGCTGGCACTTAATCCCCACGCGGGTGACGGAGGCCTTCTGGGCAAGGAGGAGCAGGAGATCATCGCTCCCGCCATCCGTGAGGCCTACGAGGGCGGTACGCTGGCCTTTGGCCCCTTTGCGGCCGACGGCTTCTTTGCGGCGGGCACCTTCAAGAAGTACGACGCCGTGCTGGCTATGTACCACGACCAGGGTCTGGCCCCCTTCAAGACCCTCACCCCCTATGGTGTGAATGTCACCACCAACCTGAAGGTTGTGCGCACCTCGCCCGACCACGGCGTGGGCTACGACATTGCCGGCAAGGGTGTGGCCGATGAGAGCTCTATGCGCAACGCCATCTATATGGCTCTGGACATCTACCGCTCGCGCCTGAGGGAGGCTGAGTATGCCGCCAACCCCCTGAAACACATTGTGCGCGAGAGGAGCGGCCGCGACAGGGATGCAAAAGATATCAAGGAGCTGAAGGCAGAAAATTAGAGGTAGAGTATTGCTGGTGGCTCCGAAGCAAGAGGTTGCAAAGAATTCCGAGTTTCGGCTACACTAAAAGTTTTTGGTGAAGCTTTTTACAAAAAGCTTCGAAAAGGAGCGCCAACGGCGCAAAAAAAGAGAAAAGATACGATATAAAAAGATAATTGGGGCGGTAGGCTGCAGGTCGTATTGCGGTGCCCCTTGAAACATTAACTAAAAATTATGGAACAGATTAAGATTACCTTCCCTGATGGCAGCGTTCGTGAGTATGCCAAGGGAACAACTGCAATGCAGATTGCAGAGGGTATCAGCTCGCGTCTGGCGGCTGATGTGTTGTCTGCGACTGTGAACGATGAGGTGCAGGACCTTCTGGCCCCCATCGAGGCAGACGCAACTATTAAGCTCAACAAATGGGAGGACGAAGAGGGTCGCCGCACATTCTGGCACACCTCGTCGCACCTGCTGGCCGAGGCTCTCGAGAGCCTCTATCCCGGCATCAAGTTCGGTATCGGTCCCAGCATTGAGAACGGTTTTTACTACGATGTAGATTCGCCCACCCCCATCACTGAGGCCGATCTCCAGAAGATCGAGAAGAAGATGGAGGAGCTTGCTCGCACCAAGGAGCCCGTTGTGCGCCGTGAGGTGCCCAAAGAGGAGGCTCTTGCTACCTTCAAGGCCAAGGGCGACCAGTATAAAGTGGAGCTTATTGAGGCTCTGGAGGATGGCACCATCAGCTTCTACAGCAATGGCGCCTTTACGGACCTCTGCCGTGGTCCTCACCTGCCCAACACGGGCTACATCAAGGCCATCAAGCTCACCAGCATTGCAGGTGCCTACTGGCGTGGCGATGAGAAGAACAAGATGCTTACCCGTATCTACGGTGTGTCGTTCCCCAAGAAGGCTATGCTCGACGAGCACCTGGCAATGTTGGAGGAGGCCAAGAAGCGTGACCACCGCAAATTGGGCAAGGAGCTCGAGCTCTTCACCTTCTCGCAGAGGGTAGGTCAGGGTCTGCCTTTGTGGCTGCCCAAGGGTGCAGAGTTGAGGGGCCGCCTGGAGAACTTCCTCCGTGCCGTTCAGAAGAAGTACGGCTACGAGCAGGTTATCACTCCCCACATCGGTCAGAAGGAGCTCTATGTGACCTCGGGCCACTATGCTAAGTATGGCAAAGACTCGTTCCAGCCCATCCACACCCCCTATGAGGGCGAGGAGTTCCTGCTGAAACCTATGAACTGCCCCCACCACTGCGAGATTTTCAAGTTCAAACCCCGCTCCTATAAGGATCTTCCCTTGCGCTTTGCGGAGTTTGGTACCGTATATCGCTATGAGCAGAGTGGTGAGCTCCACGGTCTTACCCGCGTGAGGGGCTTCACCCAGGATGACGCCCACCTCTTTGTGCGCCCCGACCAGCTGCTGGAGGAGTTTGAGAATGTTATCGACATCGTGCTCTACATCTTCAAGACCCTCAAGTTCGACGAGTTTACGGCACAGATTTCGCTGCGTGACCCCAACAATAAGGAGAAGTATATCGGCTCCGATGAGAACTGGGAGCGCGCCGAGCAGGCCATCATCAAGGCTTCGGAGGAGAAGGGCCTCAAGACCGTTGTTGAGTACGGCGAGGCAGCCTTCTATGGTCCCAAGCTCGACTTTATGGTGAAGGATGCTATCGGCCGCAAGTGGCAGCTCGGTACCATCCAGGTGGACTACAACCTGCCCGAGAGGTTCGATCTGACCTACACCGGCGCAGACGATAAGCCCCACCGCCCCATTATGATTCACCGTGCCCCCTTCGGCTCGATGGAGAGGTTTGTGGCAGTGCTGTTGGAGCACACCGGCGGTAAATTCCCCCTGTGGCTCTCGCCCGCACAGTGCGTTGTGCTGCCCATTAGTGAAAAATTCAACGATTATGCAGAAAAAGTTTCTAAATATCTAAATAATTGCGATATTCGCAGTGAGATTGATCTGCGTAACGAGAAGATTGGCCGCAAGATACGCGATAACGAGCTCAAGCGAATCCCCTTCCTGCTCATCGTGGGCGAGAAAGAGGAGAGCGATGGCCTCGTGTCGGTGCGTCAGCAGGGCGTGGGCGACAAGGGTCAGATGACCACCGACGCCTTTGCCGAGATGATCAAGGGTCTTGTAGCCGCAGAGATTGACAATCAATAGAAGTCTAACACATACAAAAAACTAATGGCAGTACCTTACAGACCAAAACCCACCTATCCTCCCAAGCCCCGCCCACAGCAGGGCCCCCAGGGCAAACAACAGCAGGGCGAACACCGCATCAACTCGCAGATCACCGCACCCCAGGTGAGGGTGGTTAGCGACGAGATTGAGGGCGCACAGGTTATGACCATCCGCGAGGCTCTCGCGCTGGCCGACCAGATGGAGATGGACCTCATCGAAATCTCGCCCAAGGCAGATCCTCCCGTTTGCCGCATCGCCGACTATCAGAAGTTCCTCTATCAGCAGAAGAAAAAGGCGAAGGAGATCAAGGCAAAACAGACAAAAGTGGTCATCAAGGAGATTCGTTTTGGTCCCCAGACGGACGATCACGACTACAACTTCAAGCTTCGTCACGCCGAGAACTTCCTCAAGGAGGGCGCCAAGGTGAAGGCCTATGTCTTCTTCCGTGGCCGTTCGATTGTCTTCAGCGAGCAGGGTCAGATTCTTCTGCTTCGCTTTGCCACCGACCTCGAGGAGTATGGCAAGGTTGAGATGATGCCCAAGTTGGAGGGTAAGCGTATGACGATGATGCTTGCACCAAAACCCAAGAAATAACGGGCGATTAGGTCGTTATACTTCGATAAACCACCTCCTTATTTACGCTAAGTAAACTCGGAGGTGGTTTTCTTGTATGCCTACTAATCGCCTCGTTATTTCTTGGGTTTAACCTCTGCTATCTTCGTTTTTTTGTCTAAGGTCTAAAGTCTAACCGACCTAAGTCTTATAGACCCTTAAAGTCCTTAATCTCCCATTTCTCTCATCTCTCCCATTTCCGTTGTCGCTCCTCATTGGCTCGGTTATTGCTCTGGTGGAGGGTGAAGTTTTACCTATTTATTATATTACGGTTATGAAAGATGAAAAATGTGGCACCAAGGCCACTGGGTGTGACACCCACAAGGATGACAAGAAGAGCGGCAGCAGTTGTTCCACCACCAAGCCCCACGAAGAGAAGAAGGGTGGGTGTGGTTGCGGCACCAAAAAATGAAAAGAGGTGTGAGGACTCGGTCCTCACACCTCTTACTTTTTGCCTCAAAGGGGGTGAAAATTATTTGAGCCTTGCCTTGATTGCGGCCGAAGCCTCCTCATAGCCGGGCTTATCCAAGAGTGCAAACATATTCTTCTTGTACGCCTCCACGCCGGGCTGGTTGAAGGGGTTTACACCGAGGATGTAACCGCTTATGCCACAGGCCTTCTCGAAGAAGTAGAGGAGTGCGCCGATGTAGTACTCGTTGATGGTGGGAATCTCAATGCGGATGTTGGGCACGCCACCGTCCACGTGAGCCAGAACAACGCCCAGCTCGGCCATCTTGTTAACCTCGTCGAGGCGTTTGCCGGCCAGGAAGTTGAGGCCGTCGAGGTTGTCTTTGTCGGCCTCGATGGTCACATTACCCTCGGGCTTGGCCACGCTGATGACGGTCTCAAAGAGGGTGCGCTCGCCCTCCTGGATGTACTGACCCATAGAGTGGAGGTCGGCGGTGAGGGTTACGCTTGCGGGGAAGATACCCTTGCCCTCCTTGCCCTCGCTCTCGCCGTAGAGCTGTTTCCACCACTCGGCGATGTACTGCAGGCGGGGCTCATAGGAGGCCAGAATCTCAATCTTGTAGCCCTTGGCATAGAGGGCGTTACGAATGGCGGCATACTGTGCGGCGATGTTCTCCTGGAAGGGTACATTCTCGGCAGTTGCAGCCTCCATATCCTTGGCGCCACGCACCAGCTCATCGATGTTGATGCCGGCAGCGGCCAGGGGCAGCAGACCTACGGGGGTGAGCACCGAGAAACGGCCACCCACATTGTCGGGAATCACGAAGGTGTCGTAGCCCTCGGCAGTCGAGAGGGTCTTCAGTGCGCCGCGTGCAGCGTCGGTTACGCTTGCGATGCGCTCCTTGGCCTCCTCCTTGCCGTAGCGTGCCTCGATCTCGGCCTTGATAAGGCGGAAGGCAACGGCGGGCTCGGTGGTGGTGCCGCTCTTGCTGATGACGATGGCAGCGATGGAGTAATCCTTCACAGCCTCAAGCAGTTCGGCAGTATAAGTCTCGCTCAGATTGTTTCCTGCAAACAGGATGTAGGGGTTCTTGCGCTCCCTCTGGAGGAAGTGGAACGAGCTGTTCATTGCGTCCAGCACGGCCTTGGCTCCGAGGTAGGAGCCACCGATGCCGATGACAATGACAACCTCTGCTTTGCCGGCCAGACGGCTGGCGGTGGTGCGGATGGCTGCAATCTCCTCGGCCGAGATGCTCGAGGGGAGATTTACCCATCCAAGAAAATCGTTTCCTGCACCCTCGCCATTGTGGAGAAGGGTGTTGGCTTTCTCTGCTGCGGGGGCAAGAGCGGTGAACTCGCTCTGCTGAACGCCACACGAAGTGTGCTTAATATCTAACCTAATCATTGTGTTATAAAAATTTGTACTATTGTCTTGAAAATTGTTCGCAAAATTAATAATTATTTTTTACTTTTGTACCTTGTTAGAACTATGTAATTACTATGAAGCCCCCAAAGGGCCAATAAAACAATAGACACAAGATGGGTTTATTCTCTTTAACACAGGAGCTTGCAGTCGATTTGGGTACTGCCAATACGCTCGTCATCTACAATGGAAAAGTTGTTGTGGATGAACCCTCTATCATTGCTGTGGATATCCACTCCGGCAAGGTTGTGGCCATCGGTAATGAGGCCCGTAAGATGCAGGGTAAGACTCACCCCAACATCAAGACAATCCGCCCCCTGAAGGATGGTGTGATTGCCGACTTTACGGCTGCCGAGCAGATGCTCAAGGGTCTGATCAAGAAAGTTAAGACCAACGGCTACCTCTTCAGCCCCTCGCTGAAGATGGTCATCTGTATCCCTTCGGGCTCCACCAATGTGGAGATTCGTACCGTCAGGGAGAGTGCAGAGCACGCCGGAGGTAGGGATGTGTATATGATTTTCGAGCCTATGGCTGCCGCTCTTGGCGCGGGCTTGGATGTTGAGGCTCCCGAGGGCAATATGATTGTGGACATCGGTGGCGGTACTACCGAGATCGCTTGTATCTCGCTTGGTGGTATTGTGTGCAGCGAGAGTATCGATGTTGCGGGCGATGTCTTCACCGACGATATCCAGAAGTACATCAAGCAGCAGTATAATGTGAAGATTGGCGAGCGCACAGCCGAGAACATCAAGATGTCGGTAGGTGCAGCGCTCCGCGAGATTGAGAACCCACCAGAAGACTTCGTGGTGACCGGTCCCAATATGCTCACCGCTCTTCCCACCACCATCAATATCTCCTACAGCGAGGTTGCCTACGCGCTGGAGAAGTCGCTGCTGAAGGTCGATGCAGCCATTATGAAGGTGCTGGAGAATGTGCCCCCCGAACTCTACACCGATATCGTGAAGAACGGTATCTACCTGGCGGGTGGTGGTGCGCTCATCAAGGGCCTGGATCGCCGTCTGTACGAGAAGACCGGTATTCACTTCGTGATTGCTGAGGATCCTCTGCGTGCCATTGTGCGTGGTACCGGCATCGCGCTGAAGAATATCGACAAGTTCTCCTTCCTTATGAAATAGCGAAGGAGTAGATAGAAGGCTATGTGTGGTGTCGCTATTGTCACCACCCTCAATAGATTGCGTTTTTTGTAAGGTTGCTTCTTCTCTGGGGCGACCTTACAATTTGAAACCCCAAAACCGAAACAAGTGTATAGACTGACTCTCATACTCAAGCGTATAGCCGTGCCTCTGCTGTTCATTGTGATAGAGGTGTGGGCTATCAGCAACTACTCCTCGGCGACGAGCTTCACAAGGGCTCGCCTTTTGGCCGTATCCAATGGTGTGACGGGGGCGGTTAATGAGAGTTTCGGAAGTGTGGGTGCCTACTTCTCGCTGCGTGGCGAAAACGAGGTGCTTGCCCAGAGGGTTCTGGAGCTCGAGGCGCAGCTTGCGGCCAAGCAGTCTGTGGCCGAGAGGGGTGAGCAGGAGGCGGGCAATGTCCCCTACCTCTTCTCCCAGGCGAGGGTAATCAAGAATAGTGTCTTTGCGCAGTATAACTACTTCACAATCAATAAGGGCCGAATGGACGATGTGGAGCCCAATATGGCGGTGCTCACCCCCGAGGGCTACATTGCAGGCTATGTGTTGGACTGCTCGGAGCGCTACTCGGTGTGTATGTCGGTGGCCAATCGTGACTTCACGATGGGTGGCAAGGGTAAGAACAATGAGTTTATGGGCTCCATTGCTTGGAATGGCGACAACTATCAGGAGGTGAACCTGGAGAATATCCCCCACTACGCACCCTTCACCAAGGGCGACACAATCATCTCGACAATCTCCTACCGCTTCCCTCCCGACCGCATCATCGGCATTGTGGAGGAGTTCAAGAGCTCGGAGGATAAGATGAACAGCCATCTGAAGGTGAGGCTCGCGGCCGATCTGTCGAGGCTCGACAGGGTGCTGCTGGTGAAGTTCCTCGGCGGCGAGGAGTTCAAGGAGCTCCACAACACCTATGAGCCCGAAAAAGAGGATAAATAACGAGATAGTAACGAGGTTGAAACTAAAGGAGAGAGAGAATGTATAGGGTTTTAGAATATACGATTTTCTTTGTGGCGGTGGTGCTTTTGCAGTCGCTGCTGTTTGATAATCTGCTCTTTTCGAGTGTGATTATGCCCCTCTACTATGTTGTTTTTGTGGTGCTGCTGCCCGTGAAGATGAATCGCTTCTGGCTGCTCGTTCTGGGTACCCTTCTGGGCCAGGTGATGGACTTTTCGATGGGCACCGCAGGACTCAACACGATTGCTACGGCGGCGGTGGCGTTCATCCGCCCTATGGCAATGAACCTTCTGATGGGCAAGGATGTAGCCCACGAGAATATCCCCTACGGAGGAGCCATCGATCCCCGCTCCTTCATCCTTTTTGCATCGATGTTGGTCTTTGTCCACCACTCGCTCTTCTATGGTTTCGAGTCATTGGGCAGCCACTTCTTCTATACGGTTGGTAAGGTTATCTTGAGCTCCCTGGCCACCATTGTATTGGTGGTGCTCACGGCACGCCTCTTCAGGCGATTGGTGGGCTAAAGAGAGAGGGGGTCGCTAAGAAAGGTTACAATGGCTCGTTCCCGTTCCGAAATACTCCAATGGTTTGTGGTCGCACTCTTCCTTGTGGTGGGGTTGCGACTTTTCCACATCCAGATAGTCGATAGGAGCTATCGCCGTGCGGCGGAGAACAATGTGCTGCGCTACGAGGTGCTGTATCCGCCACGAGGTGAGATTTATGACCGCAATGGCGAGTTTTTGGCCCAGAGTGTGGCCTCCTATGACCTGATGGTAGTACCTCGCAACATCCCCAAGCAGGGCTTCGATACCGTGGCTCTGGCCAGGATTGTCGATGTGAGCGTCGAGCAACTCCGCAAGGCTATCGCCTCGGCCAAGAGCTTCTCCTCCACGAGGGCCTCGGTTGTTGTGCGCCAGATGAGCACCGAGGCAAAACTGCTCTTCGACGAGGGCGGCTTCGACGGCTTCTACACTCTGTTCCACACCCAACGCTCCTACCCCCGTAAGATTGCCGGCAACCTGCTCGGCTACATTGGTCAGGTGAGCGACGACATCATACAGCGCAACCCATACTACTCGCGAGGCGACTATATCGGCTACTCGGGCATTGAGAGTGCCTACGAGGAGCTGCTGCGTGGCGAGAAGGGCGAGAAGATCAGCGTTGTGGATGTGAGTGGTGCGGTCAAGGGCCCCTATCAGGAGGGCCACTACGACCGTATGGCTGTGGCCGGCACCCCCATTACCACCACCATTGACGCCTCGCTGCAGGAGTTTGCTGAGCAGCTTATGGAGGGGAAGGTTGGTAGTGTGATTGCCATTGAGCCCTCGACGGGTGAGATTCTGGTGATGGTCAGCAGCCCCACCTACGACCCCGATAGGCTTATGGGCCGCGACAGGGGAAACAACTATGTCGAGATGCTCAATAACCCTCGCCAGCCGCTCTTCAATCGTGCGGTGATGTCGAGCTATCCTCCGGGCTCCACCTTCAAACTCGTCAATGGCCTGATCGGTCTTCAGGAGGGTGTTGTGACCCCCTCGATGGAGTACTCCTGCAATGAGGGCTACCACGTGGGCCGAGGTGTGAAGTGCCACGACCACCGCTCGCCTCTGGATCTGAGGGAGGCGGTAAGTAACTCCTGCAACGCCTACTTCTGCCACGTCTTCCGCAACATCCTGGACAATCCCAAGAGGGGAGGTATCGGTGAGGGTGGCTATGCCAACTGGGAGGAGTATGTGCGTAGCTTTGGCTTCGGCCAGAAGTTGGGCTCCGACTTCGCCTCCGAGAGGGCGGGCTTTGTCCCCTCGGGGGAGTTCTACGATAACTACTATCCCAAGTGGAACTCGCTGACGGTCATTTCGATGGCTATCGGTCAGGGCGAGCTCGGCTGTTCGCCACTGCAGATGGCCAACCTGGCGGCCATTATGGCCAATAGGGGCTACTACTACATCCCCCACGTGGTCAAACATATCGACGGTCGCGACTCCATTGACGCCCGCTTCTACGAGCCACACTATACCAAGGTCGACAAACGCTACTTCGAGCCCATAATAGACGGAATGTGGGGCACGGTACACAGGGAGATTGGCTCGGCAGGGGTGGCCTATGTGGAGGGGCTCAACATCTGTGGCAAGACAGGTACGGCCCAGAACCCCCACGGCAAGGATCACTCGACATTCCTCGCCTTTGCTCCGCGCCACAACCCCAAGATTGCCATCTCCGTATATGTGGAGAATGGTGGCTTTGGCTCCTCGGTGGCCGCACCTATCGCCTCGCTGCTTATTGAGAAGTATCTGAATGGTGAGGTGGCACGCCCCGAGCTTGTGAACTATATCAAAGAGATGAAAATTGCCTATCCGAACTATGAGAAGCGCAAATGATAGAGTAGGGTGGTCGAGGGTTGATTGGAAGACAATCCTCATCTTTGTTGTGCTGGTCTTTGTGGGCTGGCTCAACATCTATGCTGCTGTCTATAATGAGGCCTCAATGATGGGTTTCGACTTCTCGGACAAGTATGGTATGCAGCTCATCTGGATTGGAATCTCGGCCGTTGTGGCCATTGTCATACTGCTCATCGACGACATCTACTACCACCTTATGGCCTATCCGGCCTATGCGCTAATGCTCTTGGTGTTGTTTCTGACGCTCTTCATAGGCAAGGAGGTCAATGGTGCCAAGTCGTGGTTTGAGTTGGGCCCCGTGTCTATTCAGCCTGCCGAGTTTATGAAGGTGGCCACGGCACTTGCGCTCGCAAGGTTTATGAGCGACTACAGCTTCTCCTTCTCCCGCACCAAGGACCTCGTGTCGGTGGGAGCGCTGCTATTGGTGCCCATTGCTATCATTCTGATGCAGAACGATATGGGTTCGGCGCTGGTCTACTGCTCCTTCTTTTTGGTCTTCTATCGCGAGGGCCTCAATAGTTGGGTCTACTATGCGATTTTCCTGGTGGTGGGACTCTTTGTGGGCTCCTTCCTACTGTCCGATACGGCGCTGCTGGTGGCACTTCTGGTGCTCTTTGTGGTGAGCCAATTTTTGTCCAACAGGAACCTTCGTGAGAGTGTCTGGTATGTGGCAGCAGTTTTGTTGCTGAGCCTTGTGATCTACGGCCTTGGATGGGCTGCAGGATGGGGTGTCAGCTACTATGGTGCACTTCTTGCCTCGTCGCTTGTGATGTTGGTGCCTGCGCTCATCTACGCCTACCGCAACAAACTCTCGACCATCTACCTCTTTGCGATAATGTTCGTGGGGTCGTTGCTCTTCCTGGGGGTTGTGGACTTTGTCTTCAACGATATCCTCCAACTCCACCAGCAGAAGCGAATTCTCGACCTGCTGGGTATCGAGAGCGACCTGAGGGGCTGGGGCTACAATGTCCACCAGTCCAAGATTGCAATCGGCTCGGGCGGACTCTTTGGCAAGGGTTTCCTGCAGGGTACGCAGACCAAGTATGACTTCATCCCCGAGCAGAGTACCGACTTCATCTTCTGCACCGTGGGTGAGGAGTGGGGCTTTGTGGGCTCGGCGGTGGTCATTGTGCTCTTTGCGACCCTTGTGGTAAGACTTATGAAGATGGGCGAGCGCCAGCAGGAGCCTTTCAGGAGGGTCTATTGCTACGGTGTGGCGGGCATCTTCCTCTTCCACACGCTCATCAACATCGGTATGACCATCGGTCTTATGCCCGTGATTGGCATCCCGTTGCCGATGTTCTCCTATGGAGGCTCGTCGCTGCTCTCGTTCACAATACTATTCTTCATAGCCGTGAGGCTCGACTCGCAGAATAGCTCCATCGGTACGACCTATAAGTTCTAACCTGTTGGACACGGTTGGCGAACTATAAGTCTTTTGAGTGGGAGCGTATTGAGATATATTTGTAATTGAAATTTAAACTTTTTTTAGACAAAATGCTCTATATTACATACTTGTTGGTGGCCGCAGCGGTGGTTTTCCTCTCCGTGAAGGCCTCGGTCTATATCGATCTGATTGATAAGAAAAGCTCCCTGTCGGGTGCCTTCCTTGGCGGTGTGCTGCTCTCGGCTGTCACCTCCCTTCCGGAGCTCTTCACGAGCATCTCGGCCACTATGCTGCTCCAGAAGCCGGGCCTCTGCTTGGGTAATATCTTGGGCAGCAATATCTTCAATGTGGCGGTACTGGCCGTGATGTTCTTGCTGTTCCTCTCCAAGAGCTACCGTGCGCCCCTCTCCAAAGGCCACAACTATGTGATACTCTTCTGCTTGGCCACCTATGTAACCTTGGCTCTGAATATGTTTCTGCCCAAGGTTTTCGACCACCACATCCTCTCGCTGAGCGTCACCTCTTTGGTGATTATTCTCTTCTACGGCTTCGGTGTGAAGTACCTGGCCGGCGAGGGTGGCGAGCAGAGCAAGGGCGAGGATATCTCGAGCCTTACGATGCGTGGCATTATTGTGCGTTTTGTGCTCTGTAGCGTGGGCCTTGTGGCGCTGAGCGTGTGGCTCACTTACCTCTCGGATGACCTTGCAACAAGGCTCAATATGGGCGCAGGCCTGGCAGGTGCGCTCTTCCTGGGTGTGGCCACCTCGCTGCCTGAGCTCTCGAGCACCGTCAGCCTCTTCCGTATGCGCAACTACGACATTGCGGTGGGTAACATTGTGGGCAGCTGCCTGTTCAATATGATCATCCTCTCGGTGGCCGACCTGCTGTGGCTGAGGGGCACAATCTACGACTTCACGGACGGCAATGTGGGCCAGATGTTGCTCTTTGGTGGCGTGGCCCTCGTGGTAACTCTCCTGTCGCTCATCTCCAAAAAGCGCTGGAGCAGAGCCCTCACTTCGCTTGTGGTTATAGCCTGCTATTTCGCTTTCCTCGTGGCGTAAGGAGGAACTCATAAATACGATAAAAGGCAGACCTTTTCGGGGTCTGCCTTTTGTTTTTGGGTTACTTTTTTGTGCACTATTTGGCGAACTTCTCTTTGTGCTTTTCGAGTTGCTTCTTGATAGCGTCAATGGCGCCGTCCACCGATTCCTCGAACGATTTGCTCTGATACTCGGCTACGAGAGTGTCTGTGGGCACTTCAATCTTGATGGTAGCCACCTTGTTACCCTGCTCGGGGTCCTTGTCGAGTTTGAGGATTACCTCTGCGGCTGTGGCTCGCTCTACGAAACGGTCGAGTTTGTCCATTTTAGCCTCGATGAAGTCGATGAGCTTCTTGTCTGCATCGAACTTGACGGATTGAATCTTTACGTTCATAAAAATATCCTCCTTACTTTGGTTAATTTATGTTAGTGCCTTACGCTGAAGGCGTTAGTTTCGGTCTGTTATAAAGCCTAAATCTAATTTTCAATTATCAACTTTCAACTCTCTCTCGGGTGTGCCGCGCGGTAGACCTCTTTGAGGCGGGCGATGTTGGTGTGGGTGTAGATCTGCGTTGTGCGCAGGGATGAGTGACCCAACAGCTCCTGTATCTCCCTTATGTCGGCGCCCCTGCCAAGTAATAACGATGCG
>JAEIGA010004981.1_pt1 | contig 20395 bp, 12 predicted proteins | sample 9270691 | NCBI WGS metagenome assembly JAEIGA01 (sample SAMN17057246, study PRJNA624740) | gut metagenome | biome: biome; isolation source: fecal sample | host: Bos grunniens | place: China: Xizang | collected 2019 | reverse complement strand
CAACAAAATCATCGTCAAAAACCTCATCATCTACAACCGGCTCATCAACCAAGGGCTCTTCCACTTTTACATCAACAGATTTATTACCAGAAATCTTTGTCACCATCGTAGGCATACGACTTTCCGCCGACGCACCCGCACGACGCGCACCAACACGCGCACTATCTACACGCGGTGCCGCACCCGCCACAAACGGAAAAACAGCCAATATAACCGCTAACAATCTCGTATTCATCAGACTCCACCCCTTTATAATTATTCACTATAATATCAAAACTTTAACTAAATCGCAAGTACATAAAAATGCGCTTGCATTTTTTCAGCACAAGCGATAAGATAAGAAACACCAAAAAACACAGAATTTTTAAAGGATTAAAATATGGCAAAAGATGACGTAATTGTTTTCAGCGGCACAGTAGAAGACAAATTACCAAACACGATGTTCCGGGTAAAACTGGAAAACGGTCACGAAATTTTGGCAACCGTATGTGGCAAAATGCGCAAGGCCCGCATTTGGGTAAACGTTGGCGAACGCGTACGCGTTGAAATGACACCATACGATCTGGACAAAGGACGCATCACATTTGTTGAACGCAACCGTCCAACCAGCGAAAGCACAAACTAATAAAACTAATCCGCCACAGCGGATTTTTTTATTACAATTTTCTTGTTTACGATTCACTTTTTTGATAAGATAAAAGCACATATAATTAACGGATGAGAAAGGCCTGTTTTTTTATTGTGACAATTCTTACCACTGTTGGTATTGCCAACGGTGCTGTTCGTGACGAAAAAACAATCCTGCGCAATACACAACCCGACATTACATCGCGCACGACCCAAAACACAAAAAAAACAAGCGCACGTACCACATCCAACAAAACAATTTCACGCAATGCTGCAGCATCACGTAACGCTGTAACATCGCGCAATACTACACAGCAACCACGCACTGCCCGTACTGTTGCCGTATCCCGCACTACTACTGCACGCAGTGCAACAAAACGTCAAAACAACAATAAAAATATTACCATTAACGCATCACGCACTTCACGCGCCGCAACAGTCCAACCTACCACACAGTCTAATGTATTCAACGCTGGGTATAACACGTGTCGTGACGCATACTTTACGTGCATGGACCAATTTTGTGCTACTGCAAACGACACATATCGCAGATGTGTATGTTCATCAAAACTACCAGAAATTCAGGCCCGCGAACGTGCACTTAATCAAACATCTGAACGCTTGTCCGATTTTAAAAACCAGCACTTGAACGTTATAAACAAATCCGCCGAAGAAGTTACAGCAATGCTGTCTGCGACCGCCGGCGAATACACTCAGTCAAAAACTACTGACAAATCCAACAGCGCCAAACAACTGGCCGGCATCAGCGAAGTTTTGAACAAAACAAAAAATCAATCACTATCAACCCAAGGCACCTTGGACATTGCTGGTGACATAAACACAATATGGTCAACATCAGATTTAGCTGGTGGCGCAAACATCGCCAACTTAACCGGCGAAGCACTATATAACGCAGTTCACACACAATGTTCTGAAATGGTTGCAGACAAATGTACATCTGCCGAAATACAAAACATGGTAACCACTTCATACGGAATGTATATTGAGAATGATTGCGCAACTCTATTAAACAGCCTAGACGAAAAAAAACATACTGCAAATGTCACCATCCGTAAAACAGAACGCGAAGTTCAGCTGGCACGTCTGGAAAATTATAACGCACACAACTCTACCAACATCAACGACTGTATTGCCATGGTACGCGCAGAAATCACTGCCGACACCGCTTGCGGCACAGACTACGTACATTGCCTAGACGTAACTGGTCTGTACCTAAATCGTGAAACCGGCGAACCAATTTACACTGCAAATTTTTACCAACTTGAAACCATGACATCACTGTCTGGTGATATATTAACAAACCAATCAAACCGTTTATTGGTTGCAGAACTAAACCGCAAACGAGAATTCGCATCACGCGCCCTGGACACATGTCGCGACATTGCCAACTCCGTATGGGACGAGTATCTGCGCCAAGCCATATCCGAAATATATCAAGGCCAACAAAAACGCATACGAACGGTCAAAGAAAACTGTCTGGAAGTTGTAAATAAATGTTACGACGAAAAACAACAATCACTAAAAGATTTCAGCAACACCAAAGAACAATTATTGCTGGGACAACGTATGCAATTATCCCAGACACTTTGTCAAGAAAAACTGGACACATGTAGCAATCTGTATGGCGGCGGCCCAACTGGATTTTCCGAATTATTGATTGCGATGAATAACCTTGCAACCCAAAATATCGCCAACAAATGCCAATCATCATTACGAGAGTTTCTGCGCGAAACATGTACCCCACCCAGTTCGGACACGATACACAGCTATCCATACGCATGTCGAACAATATATCCTGGCTATGCCCACCAATCAACAAACAGCGCATGTCGCAACGTGACATCACAAGCTGTCTTAGAACCCATAGAAAAAAACATTCGCAAAATAGAAAACACGACATATAAATGCCGTAAGGTGTACACGAAGTGTAAAAGCGGCTATTATTTGCATGACTCACAATGCTATCAATGCCCCGCTGGTTGGAACTGTCCTACTGGCTCAACATACATACAATTATTGAACAGCGCAAATTGCAGCTCCTATGTTGGCAGTCTGTACCAAAAATTAAGCATTTTTGCGTCACAATCATGTACATTAAACTCCACCACAGACTCGACATTGCCTGCAACGATATCACAAGATATAAACATCGCAATGACCGAACTGCGACAAGATATGGTAAAGGAACTAGCCAAAGAATGTGAACGCCTGGGCGGTATATGGCATAAAAAATTTAACGCCGAAACTGACGAAGAAAACAAACATGCAGGATTCTATACAGAAACAGGCGCTAACACAGAATGGGGATATTGTGGCCAAACAACCACCAACCAAACACAAAATGAAATTACAACATGCACCCAGGATTACCAAAATAATTGCATTATTCCCGGCAACTACAACGCAATCAATTGCATAGAACAAGGCTGTACATTCTATAACAACTCATGCGTTATTCCAAATAATAAAGTATACGCCCCCCAAGAAAATAAATGCGTAAACTTAAACGTATGCAAAGACAACAATCAACAAAATTGCCTGGTATCAACCATCTACAATGAATTGGCATGCACGAAAGCCGAATGTGACTTTATCGACAACAAATGTATTGCTTCAACCAGCAAATTTTACAATTCGGAAAAAGTCACATGCGAAAAAGATAAGATATCATCAGAAACTGAACAAAACGACAACGTTTCTGGAGAACAAACACAAAACACACCCCAGGAGTAAAAACAATGAAAAACACGTTATTATTTGTATTACCAATGATTTATATCAGTGCTGCAAACGCCGCAACACCATGGTGGGAACAACCAACAGTATGTCGCTTAAATCCAACAAATTGCTACTCTGCGATGGGTGCAGGATTTGAATCAGGAATGTGGGATAGCACATCTAATTGTTGGGGATTAAAATTAATCTGCCCTGAAGCATTAACAGAACCCGCAACACAACCAATTCCTATAGAACGCACCGCCTTAAAAAGTGGCAAGGGTATTCTTTCTGACTTTGACACAGATGCCTTATCTGCAAGTGGTGACTGCTATGGTCGTCGCAAATCCAGTAAAAACGGTGCAACAGTATCCGTTAATGGAAAATACGTAAATGTTTACTGCCCTGGCATACTTGACAATCCAGACGAAACACTAGAAAACGGCGAAATCGTTTATAATAATCAACCAACCTGTCAAACGCTGGCAGAATCCGGATATGTCGCAACGCTAAATGACGATTGTTTTGGAAAATATTACGATATATCAAATTACTTTATCGAATGTGGCGGAACGTCATTATTACCAGCACGCATTATTATTTTGAACGGTGCAGACTATAACATAACACACCCTGGCATGCCACAAACAATGGACGCCGCAAACAAGATGTTTGAAACCATGTACTCAACATCAAAAATCCAACACGATAAATATTTCAAAAACAAATAAAATATAATTAATTAATAAATAAAAAAAACGGGCAAACGCCCGTTTTTTTATATTCCTAGCCGATGTGACATTTTTAACATAAATACAGATTCATTACCAAATTCATCTGTGTGATTTGGGTTTACACGATATATGAATCCAAACGCACCATCAGTAAATTCACCAAATTTATGACGCCACGCACCTGCAAAACGCATCTCGCGCTGATCTGCAACCAACGACAAATCAGCAACATGCGTATCAATGATATTTAACACATAATTCTTATCTGCATCTTCCTGGACATCATATTTCGCATGCGCATATTGCAATACCCCATTTGTTATCGCCAATGGCATAGATGCCATGAATTCAAAATTTCCCACATTTACACCAATCGCAAATGCGTTTGAATGTATATCAGACATTCCCAAGACAAAATCACCAGATGCATCCGATTTTGTTTGAGCAAATGTTGCACGTGCCATCAAATTAACATCATCCATAACACCATAACGCGCGACAAGATCAACATATGTTGTATCACCCGCCCCCAGATTCAATAAACCATCAGTATATGCCCCTAACAACGTATCTGATTCGCGCACTGATCCAAATGATGTCACAAAGCTAAAGTCATCGCCTGTCCATGCGACATGGGACTGTGCCCCCTGCAACAAACCTAATTTTGCTGGCATATATTGTGCAGAAACAGTTGGATCATTTTCTAACAACCCCTCATCTGTTATTGCACCTGAAAAAGCGCGTGCACCAACCCCCCATGCGCCCAACTTATATTCTACATCAGTTACCACTGCATTAGAAGCCAAAGACAAAATTGGATTTACCGCACCTCTAAATCGTGACATACCATCGGTCAAATAATGCTGATAAGATGCCGACATATTCCAATCACCCAAAGCATACCCCAATTTCATTGTATCCAATCCCGACATATTATCATTATATGCACGCGGTGATATGGTCATTGCAAAAGAGATATCACCAATCTTTGACTGTCGTGTTTCGTCACGCCCAACCATAAAATCACCCAAGACATCCCCCATATACAAACCACGTTCATCAGACGCACCAAAAGAAAATTTATTTTCCCACACACGTGGCATGGAAATTTTTCCATCCGCACTTTTCAAAATATCAAAAAACGGTGCACTGATTGATGCCCCACGCAAACTTAACGTTGCAGATGGTCGAAAAACTGTGTTTGAAGCAGCCCGCCAATATGCGTTACCATTTCCCGATACAATATTATTTCCATCATAGAAATAAATCGAATGCGATGGTGTCATTGCACGTTCCAAATTTATTAATCCATAACCATAAACTTCTGCGAACGCCTTTAAATATTGTTCTGATGTCAAAGTATCTGCATAGTATTCCTGTGGTAAAGAATACATAGATTTTAAATATCCTGCCAAAGTATCCACAGTAAACACATTACCGGCCGGATCTGCCCCCAATAAATATCCATCTGCTGTCAATGCCATCAGCATAAATATTTGTGGATTAGACATATAATCAAATGCACCTTTTAACGCAGCAACCGCACCAGCCGCACTGGCCGTGGCCATCTCAGACGTTGCGCCCGCCGCAGCAAAACACCATGGATCAATTCCCCCTTGACCTGTACCTGTAACACCGCATTTACGTGACTGAAACATGTTACCTTCTGCGTCTTCCCACATAGACAAATACAATGGTCCAAAAGAAGCCCCAGTACCATTTCCATATCCTGAAATAGAGTCCGCAGACTCAGTCCCCTTGGCATGACGAACTGCAACCACTGTCATAAACATATGTTCCAGATTATTTCCATACAACAAAGGTGCATAATTTTCAAAAGTTGCATCCAATACAGATAATGATTGACCAAAATTAAATTCACCTGCAGGCATAAGCATTATCGGTGCAGACGCACTGTAAGCATTAAACATCATATTCGCATATGCGCCCTGGGACGTCACATCAACATTATTTTTATCGTAAACAGAATTAATCAGTGACACAAAAGTTTCTGCATTGGTTGCGTTACTTAATGCCAAAGCTGCTGGCATATCACGCACCGTCAAGTAAGACGCATCACGCGACACATCCAAAACAGATACATTTGCCAAAACATTACTAATACTTAACGCTTGTCGCATTGCCTCAAAATTTTTGTAATCCGATTCGACCAATTCTTTTTGCGCATAAATATTATTATCTTGAACCATATAAACCGCATCTGCCGATTCACCACCAGTTGTATTTACATAATAAAAACCATCTGTACCAACATAAATCGCAATATCTGACACGTCCGCACATTCATCCCCCACGCATTCACCACGCATCATTGTACTTTCCGCTGGAACAAGATATGTTTTTCCATTAATTGTAATTGTCGGTTCTGTCACAGAAGTACCTGATGTCGCCAAAGACAAACTGTACGTCACACCATTTAATGTAATTGTATCCCCCGGCTCTATCACATCAGATGTACCCGACGCTCCATCAACCAAATTTCCAACAACCGCACCACTGGTTGGGTCACTTATATTCTGCCAATACTTACCACCACCGGTTCTAAATATTCCCAAACGACCATTTGGCACAAAACCAAACAAATCACCATATACACGCCCACCTGCATTCCATCCTCCAACAATCTTGCCCAACGCAGTATCATATGAGTTTGCAAAAGGGTTCAATGCAGTCCCAGAGCCAGAAAAATCAAATCCTGAAATTTCTGTTCCCAACACACCCGCAACAGGGGCATTAAAATTTAAATATTTATCAAGCGTATGCGTTTCAGCTGTCGCCGCGGCACTGTCAGCATATACAATACCATCACCACGCGCCGCAGATCCCGTTGTACTGATTCCATTATCTGTAATCAAAGACACACGCACAGGCAAACCACCCGTTGACGAATTACCCAGTAAAACAGGATTTCGACTGGCCGTGTCACGGAAAATAGCCTGTCCCAAATATTCATTTGCAAACGCAGAGTAACCATGCATCATCAACAGATAATTCTGCAAAGGCACCGAAATTCCATCTTTTAAATAATTATTTTCGGGCTGAACACTTGGTCTGAAATAATTAAAATCCAGCGCACGAATACCGCCTGCGCTTGGATTCCACAAGGTTAAATTCTCTTGATACGTTGCACTGCTGGGATTAATTTTTCCATCTACACCCAAATAAGCAGGACTATACGGCACAGTCAAAGATGCAGTCGCTGTTCCTGTTCCACCATTATTACCATTATTGTGATTCGGACGATCTCCACTAGCCGAATTATTATTATCATTACCCGGATCCAGCACATCCGTTAATAACAACAGCCCCCCTACAACAACGGCGGCACCCGCCGCCGCTAAACTAATGGTCTGGGCAGACGACAGTCCGCTAAATAATCCGCCCCCTCCCTTTGTTTTATTTCGATTATTATACTGACGAATTTGCCGATCGCATTTTGACGCATCTGCACCATACATCTGTAGAATCTGGGCTGCACGTGTATCATTATTCATCAAAGCAGTACAAACAATCGACACACCTGTTGAATCAACAAAATTAACATCAGCGCCTGCATTTACCAGACTTTGCACCTGCTGAATATCTGCCGCCTTGGCTGCTGCCAATAATTGTGCCGCCATTGTAAATTCAACACCGGCCGCAAATGATGCAAAGGGCGCAAAAAACAAAGCAAAAACCAATAATCTGATAAACTTCATCTACATTCTCTTTTATATAACAAAATAAATTTTATCATAAGATTATTTTTTCGTCCACATAAAAAAACATTAAAAACATTAAAAAACAGTCTGCAAAACTGCAGACTGTTTTTTTCAGCTGACAAAACTTATTTATACAGACGTTGTTTTGTCACAACGCGACACTTAACAATTGTTTCTTCTGTTTTCATAAATCGAACAATTGTATCTGGCGTGACTGTACAAATTGTATTTTCATCACCAACAACAATTGCACCATTATTTACAGAATTTGTCCCCAAAGAGACATCAACATTAGTTGGCGCATTATCAACAACAACATTGCCATTGTTGCAAGATGCATCAATTTCAACTTTTGCATTCTTTGACTTTACATTACCTTTTGCGCTACCACCAACAACGACACTGCCATTATTTACAGAACCATTACTGAACTTAATAACTGTTTCTGTTGGATCATTATCAATAACAACAACTCCGTTATTACAAGACGCATCCAAAACAACACTCGCCTTACTGTTAACCACAGAATCCGCCACAACAGGTACATTTGCTACATCACGCTTAATCGGACAAACAGGACAAGACGGCACATAATTATTCTTAATAACCGGCTTATCAGATTCTTTTGCAACCGTATTTTTCCAGTTTACAGAATCAGCAGTTGCAACTTTTGATTTCACTGTTTTTTTCTTAGACTTTTCGCATTTTTCCAATGCAACATTCAGTTCCTGATTTTTCAAATTTAATACTTTAATAGAATCCTTTAATTCACAGACCTTGCATACACATGCATTATTTTGAACATCTGTACTTTCTTTTACCGATGCAACCTGATCATTGCATTTCGTAGCACTACATCCCACCAGCAACAAAACAACAAATGCCGCCGGAACACGTGCACACAACCATTTTGTATCAAATTTTGCCATTTTTTATCCTTTTGACTTTGTACAACTCAAAATATAGACAAACTATTTGCATTTGTCAACCGTTTTATAAAAATTTCTTTTTTTCTTTGCGTGCCCGGCATTTTTTGATATAATCACACCCAAGAGAGAAAATGAAAACACAAATATTATTTTTTTTATCCGCCGCACTGTTATGCACGAACGCGCATGCTGTGGCCAAATGTTCACGCGCAAACCTGACACGTTGTCTGGATTCTGCATGTGCGATTAATGTATCTACAAACCCTGCCGCCCGATGTCAATATTGCGGCACATCGTCTGCCGGCACACCACCATCCGAAAAAAAGGGGATTAAGGCCGTCTCGGTCGGCACATCGACAAAATACAACATCAGTGACAAAGAACTGAAAAGCGCACCAACAGACCCTGGTGAACGCTATGCATGGGCAACAAAACAATGCATCAAGAAAGTATCAGGTTGCACAATTGACGATATCACCGACACTTATGACAAATTAATCGAACAATCATGCAAAGCGGCTGGCGTTTCAGCCAAGATGGAAAAAACACTGGATCAGGTTTCGAAAAAGAAAACCAAGACATCATGTCAATCAGAAATCACCGCCTGCATGATTGCAGACAGAAATTGTACCGCTGATTATCGCAAATGTTCGACCGACGCAGACTTTGACCGCGTATTTGCATCATGCAGCGTCGAAGCAGCCGGTTGCAATGATTATGTATCTGAAATACGTAAATCACTGGCTGGCGCACGTGATGACACAATAAAAAACACAGACAATGTGTTAAACCAAATCATCGCCGCATACAAAACTGCACGTGAAAAGAAATTATCATCTATTAAATCCGGTTGCGCCGACAACACAGACCGCGACACATGCGTCGAAACCGTATGTGCACGCAACATGCCAAACAAATGTGGCGACGGCTATGAATCAGAAAAAGCAGCCGCAATCGGTTTATGCAAATTCTATGACACTGCATGCGCAACAATTGATTAAACACGGGAAAAACAAAAAACATGACAATTGACACAAAATATCTCGGACTAACAAAAGCATTTATGCTGTGTGCATTAATGTTTTCATTTGGCACAACCAATTGTGATGCCGCCGTTGTATCCCGCAGTAACAAGCAACGCCCTGCAGCATCCGAATCACGCATGCCCACAATGACTGTTCGGATTCAATCAGAACAAAATGCAGAACAATCAGCAACCACCGACCAAGAAACACCACCAGAAACAGAAGGGTTTTTTGAGGAAGAAATTTATGAAGAAGAAATCTATGAAGAACCAGAAATCATCGAAAACAAATCTTCTCAATTCAGCGAAGTAATTCAAGACACCACATCCGATTCCGACACCAGTTCATCTGACCTGGCGGCAAAAATCCGTGCACAACGCGCCGCCCTGGACGCAGAAGACGAAATATCTGCTGCATCAAAAAAAATCCAAGCAGCATCCGCATCTGGAAAAAATGCATGTGACACAGGACTGCGCGCCTGCATGCAGGAAAAATGCGGCAAAGACTATTCAAAATGCGCCGGCGACACAGACACATCATGGGGCAACAAAATGGATTTATGTCGTCGCGATCTGCCCTGCACCGGACATGAATACTCACTGTTCACGACCGAGATTAAAGCCGACCGTGACCTGAACGCCAGCATTTCTGGATACAACGCTATTATCGAATGCGGAAATTCATACAACGATTGCATATTTACAGAATGCGGCACAACATTTACAAAGTGTCTGGGGAAAAAGGCCGGAGACAAAGCAATTCAAAAATGTGAAAAAATTGCAAAAAAATGCACACAACAAGACAATGGTCTGGCCTCACGTATGATGGAGGCATTCGGCACCGTCCGCCAAGACGCAGAAAAAGCAGTTCAACGTGATGAACAGCGTCTGTATGATCTGCGCGACGCAATGCGCGAAACATGTGGTCGATTGGGCGCAATGTTTGACGAACGCACACTGGATTGTGTTTACACAATTAATTTCTATGCCGGAGACCAAGGAACGCTGTACGCCTCCAAGAAAGCATATGCCGGCAGTTCATTTAACTGTGACCAGAATTGGTTTGGCGTCGACATTACAACATTCAAAGAAAACGCCCTGCGTGCTACACGCGAACAATCATCTGCAACATCTGCATTTATGGGTGCCGGCCTAGGCATTGGTGTCGGCGCAATTACATCTGGTGCAATTGATCGTGCAGTTGACCGGTCCAAGGCTGAAAAAGCACTGGACAAGGCCCAAGATGAACATTGTGAAGCATATCCAGACGACCCAGAATGCGCCGACCACAAGAGTAAGAAGAAAAAAGACAAAAAGAAGAAAGATAAAGACGAAGAAGAAGAAAGCGCAGAAAGCCCCGAAAGCGAAACACAAGGCGAAAATAAAAAGCCTAAAAATGAAGTTCCAGAAGACAATAGTAAACAAGATGAACAAGGTAAAGACAAAAAGAAGAAAGATAAAGACGAAGAAGAAGAAAGCGCAGAAAGCCCCGAAAGCGAAACACAAGGCGAAAATAAAAAGCCTAAAAATGAAGTTCCAGAAGACAATAGTAAACAAGATGAACAAGGTGATGCCGCAAAAGAAGCCAAAGCATTTATAGAAGAAAACACATCCGAAGAAAGTGGCGACGGCGGTGACGGCGGTGACGGCGGCGACGGTGGCACAACCTCCGGCTCTAACAGTGGCAGCAACAGCAACACATAATCTTTTTAATTAAAAAGAAAAGAATATATAAAAAACAAATAAACGACTATGAAAAACATATTTAAAATTTTTCTATTATGCATTTGTATTATCTGCACTAATACATGGGCTGACACTTCAAACACAGAAACCGGTGAAACCACAACCGAACAATCCATCGAGGTTCCAGACGACTACTCAGAAGATGACGCTTTTAACGATGATGTTGCTGCGGCCGAAGAATATGTAGCAACAACCGAAGTAGAAGAAATCAAAGAAAAGACCTCACGCAAAGAAAAAAAAGCCATATCTAACTGCGAAACTGCCGGCGGAATATGGCAAAATAACACTTGCATCAGGGCAGATTGCGGCGATAAAGAAGAATGGGATTCCGCAAAGAACAAATGTGTAAAAAAGAAAAACACAGACAGCAAATCTACCCCTGCGACTAAGGAAAAAGAAAAAGCCAAAACTGCAAACGACGACGATACAGAAAACGACACAGACATCAGCGACACAGACAACACAGACGACATAACCGATGTTGAAGAATCTGCACCAAAATTATCGTACGCGGATTCACAAGAGAAACTTGATGAATTACAGGCAAACGTCGATGCAATGAAAGAAAAAGAGCAATCCACAGAAAATAAACTGTTGGGTGGTGCGACCATGGCTGCAACCGGTATCGGCGGAATGCAGGCAATGTCCGCATTGGCCGAAAAAAACGCTGACGAAGATGCAGAAACTGCCATGCGTGCATACCTGGCCACATTCCGTTGCAACTTTGGCGGAACAAGTGTTGCCGGTGGCGAACGTGATGTCCAACTGCCCGGTGGCAATGAACTGATTAATTTATACAGCGAATACGTCAATCTGGCCAATGATTTAAAAGTACGCAAAACCGCATTAGACATGCGCCCTGGGATTGAATCAGAACCAATACTGGACGCGGCAACATCTGGTCTGTATGACGATGTATCAATTGGCAAAACATCCGGGGCATTTACATCCCTGGCCCGTGCATTACAGAACCCAGATGGCCCCGATGCCATCGCATGGGCCGCACAAAAAGAAGAAACCGCCAAACAATTAAAAACTGGCTTAATCACCGCTGGTGTCGGTGCCGCCGTCGGAATTGTCGGCAACCAATTAATTAACAAAAACGCCCCAAAAGAAAACAGCAAGGAAATTATAGAAAAATACAAAAAGAAACTACAAAAAGCCCAATCTGAAATTGACACACTGCCATCTCCAACATGTGACAGCGATAAATTCAATGGGGTATCTGGCGGTACATACCCCGATTGCACATGCACAGACGAAAACGCACGCTTCTTTATTGAAACAGGATGTACAACATGCGAAAATGACCAAAAATATAACTCAGATAATCAGTGTGTACCGAACAAATGTAACCTTAGCGGTGCTGTAAAAGCCAACGAATGCGAATGCATCGACAACGCATCAGAATCAAATAACAAATGCTCTTGCAATCAAGGATACAATCAAACAAACGGCGCATGCGTCAAAGCCCAGGAAGAAAAGGAAACAGAAGGAAAAGACCTTAGTCTAGTCTTTGAAACAGATAAGATATTTGAACCTGGAAAATCAGATATAAACGCAGAAACAACAACAAAAATAATAGAAACTCTAAAAAACACATTGGATAACGATACAATCCAACAAATATCAAAAATTGACATCGTCGGTCATACTGATCGTACCCAGTTCAAAACAGGCAGCAACATGAACAATCAAAAGCTGTCTGAAAACCGCGCAAAGACAATTAAAAACTTATTCATTACGGCCGGCTTTGACGCAACAAAGATTACAACATCTGGCGCTGCGGAATCAAGCTGCATCGAAAAAGTATATAAAAAGGCAAACGATGCCCGATGCCGTCGTGTTATCGCGACCATAGAATTAGTCAGCAACAGCAATGACATATCACTAAGTGATATTGCAGACAAACTAAAAACAGGTTTCAGTAAAGAAAACAAATGAAAATCCCCGACATGGGGATTTTTTCCCGAAAAATTTATCCAAAAATAATACTTTTAATATATTCACATTTATGATATAATAAAACAAATCGGAAGGGGAATTTTCATGAAAAAAATACTATTATTACCATTGATTCTATCGATTTTTGTATCTGATGCAAACGCTGCTGCACGTGCGGCGTCACGCGGAAATGCACGTTCATCGGGCAACACAGGCGCATCAACGGGTGCAAAACCAGTATCTGCACGCGCAGCAACTACGGCACCTGCCGGGGCCAAGGTAGGTTCGGCATCTGCGACATCTGGCGCGCCAAAAACTGTGAATCGTGGTCGTGCGGCAACTGCACCTGCATCAACGGGTGCAAAACCGGTTGTATCTGCACGCGCAGGCACTGTGCAAAAGGTTATTAATACCGGGACCAAGGTTGCAACTGCAACAAAAAACATAACAGTCAGTGAAGAATGCCAACAAAAATACGATGGCTGTATGGATTCATTTTGCATGATTGAAAACGAAACCGGTGGTCGTTGCACATGCAGTGACAAGAATGCAGAATTTGATGCAATTTTGGCCGAAATTGAAAAATTGGATCAACAGTCATATCAAATGGCAACATTCGGTGTTGAAAAGATTGAAATGGGCGAATTGGCAAATGACGTAATCGCCGCCGCCAAAGCTGCAGCCGAAGAATTCACAACAAAAGAAGAAATTAAACAAAACGCCGAAGCAACCAAGAAAAAGGCACGCAGAACCGTTGATTTGTCCGCATGGAATACCCCAATCGACATGGATGACGAAGAATCCGACGTGTTTGGCGAATCGTTGGTACTGGAAACATCGCCAATCGATGGCAAGGAGGGCGACGAACTACATCGTGTTGCCGCCAATTTGTGTGCAAAACGCATTCCAGAATGCAAGGCAGACTTAAGCCTGCTGCAAATGATGTATTCCCAGCGTATTAAGTCAGATTGTTCTGCATATGAAAACAGCTTGAAACAGCAAAAAAATGCCAGCGCCCAAAAACTGCAAACCGCCGAACGCGCCTTGCGTGACGCCGCATTGGAACAACTGGAAAACGCAAACAAATACGATTTGGGCCAATGTACGGTTGAATTTAAAAAATGTATGCAAACCACCGCAGGTTGTGGTAACGACTTTACAAACTGCGCACAAATGAGTGCACTGGATAACACAGCATATGGATTGAAATCATCATCCACATCTAAAATATATAAAATAAAAGGTACCGCAACCAACATTGAAATTTCTGCACAAACATATGATATTCTGATGGGGAAAAAACCATTATGCGAAACCATAACAAAATCATGCGTTGCCGTCGCAGACCAGGTATGGGATACATTCCTGCGCGAGGTTGGCCCACAATTAAAAAGTGCTGAAATTATCGCCGAAGACAAAGCACGCCAGGATTGTATTGGAAATATATCCAAATGTTTCCAGAACGCATGCGCTTCTCAATTTGGCGAAGACGATACCAGTGGAAAGTATGACATGTGCTTGTCACGTCCTGGAACAATGTTACACGTTTGCAAGGTACCTTTGAACACATGCGGTATTGATGCCAGCAGCACAGACAAGGCAGAACAATCCGAAATCTGGAACTTTGTTATTGCACGTTTGGCATCTATGCGTGTCGACTCATGCACAACCCAGGTTAAACAATGTCTGACATCCGAAGACAGATGTGGCGAAGACTACACAAAATGTGTTGGTCTGGATACTGATACAATCATCCGTATGTGCCCATACCAAAAACTGAGCGGATGCGTTGAAGTATACGGCGCGCAACAGGTTACATCTGATGAAACCTATGACACAATCGCTAACATGATTCAAGGCATATTCCTGAACATTGACGACAATTTCTTGACCACATGTCAGAATGCCATTGACGAAGCCATGGTCAAAGTCTGCGGCAATACAGATGACTGCAGCGGCCTGGAAATTGACAAAAAATTGGGTGCACGTAACATAACATCGAAAATATGCGCCGGCATGGCGTGCTTTACAAAGGTTGAAATGATTCCTGCTATTTTATTGGGCGAAGGCGCAGACGTCGAACCTGCAACATTTGAAGCAAAAATTGATGGTCATGTTCCATGGGATATGATTTCATTCGCATCCAACAGCGTCGAATATGACGAAGATGGCAATATTCTGAAAAATGAGAAAGGCGAAACAGTCTATTCAGATCCAACAAACAATGGATTTAAATACCTGGCCTATGATGTAAATAACACAGAATTAACCCCTGAACAAAAGAAGGAAATATCAGATGCAGACAAACTGATCGAATCAACAATCGCAATGCTGGAAGCTGATACAACTGTAATGCACTGTACAACAGGCCGCACAGTCCAAGGCATGACCAAAAATGGCGATGACAGCAAACGCCAAGATCTGAAAGGCGGTGCACACTTTGATCACCTGGCCAAAAATGCGCATTCCGCAATTGCAAACTCTGTTTTACAAACGGTTCGTGCAAACTATAATGCACAAATCGATAAAATAAACAGTGAAAACAACAAAATGCTTGCTGATATTGCGGCTAAAGTAATAGAAATCAAGAGCAAGGAAGAAAAAATTGCGGCCGAGCAGCAAGCTGAAGCACAGCGTGAATCAAACAGACAATACTGTTTGACAAACGCGGGTCTATCCCAAGACGCTGCAAAAGCAGATAAAAACAATACATATACATCACATTCCTCAACAAATGAAAAAGATAATGTAAACGAAATAACGACAAGCGCAACATATGATGCAGTAGCGAACACATGCACCGTCATAAAAAAACGTCGTGACTGCAAAAACATCAAATGTAACAAAACAAATTGGCTGCTTTGTCCAACCCGTCGCTGCAAAGATAACGAATGGGGCGACTGGTATGAAACATACAATAACGTTATAAACTACGCTCAGTAAAAAAACCCGCCAGCTGGCGGGTTCTTCTTTTAGGTTCCATACAAATTTATTTCATTTTTTGTTGCAATATATCAATGCGTGATTTTATATCCGTTATGTCTTTTTTAAATGCAGATACATTGATGACTGACCTCGCAAATAATATTGCGTTTTCATTTTTCTTGATTTGTTGGTATGGGACACGCAATGTTGGTGTTCGCCCGTGAAAAAAACGTGACAAATGTGTACGTGGCTTTAATCCATTACTACGCATAATATATTTCGCCAATTCGAAATATTCAGGATTGCATGGAAACACATACAGGTATTTTAAACCATTGTTTGCGGTGGTAAAAAAAACACGTCCCGCTGCAATGTGTGACAACACAGCCGCATCCGCATTTGGATTATCACTGGGGGAAATCTTGGTAGCAAATGTCGGAATCAAATCACGCACATATTCAACAGTTGCACTAAAACTTAATTTCATTTATAACCTTTTTAATTTTTGGTTGATTATAAATAAAAAACAAATCAATGCAATAGAAAAGCCAAAATATCAATCACAATAAAAAACCCCCAAACTGGGGGAATTTTTCTATTCACATGCACCATGTGATTTTGCCACAGGATAATTCTCGATACATGTTCCACCGGACGCACGACAGACAGAACGTACCAATGTAAATGATGCAGCACCGGACGGTTTATAATTAAATTGTGCATTTTCACAATCGTTCATATCTGTATAACGCGAACAGTTATACTTCCACGAATCACAACTATCAATTGTTGCAGTCGGCGCAATCACATCTGGCAAATTCAGATTCCATTTTACATAATAATCACGCAAAGAACCAATCACATGTGACTTGCCCAAACCTACCTGCTCTAAACTGTTGCCAACACGACAATTAATATTATTTTTTTCAACATATGCCGTTATTGCTGTTGCCAAACCACCGGCACCGGCACCAACTGCGGCACCAACACCAATACTTTTGGCCATATTTGACTTTTCTCCCTTTAATACAACCAATGTATCTAAAACGCTGGCCAACGGCTGAACATCACGTGCCAATTCATCATGATATATACAACCTGATTGTCCAGAACAATATATACCTTCGCCACGCATTTTTGCCAGATTAATTGGTTTAAAACGACATTTACCATCACTCTGTGCTTCAAATGCGGCCTGAATTGTTTCAATTAAATTTTCCTTGGAACAATTATCTTGTGAACAATTCAAACGATTTTGGATACGTATAATTTCCGCATCATCCAATACCGGTTTACCATTACGCACAGAAATATCGACCTGTTGCTTAACAGAATTTGAAACTTCAAAATCAAACACCATATAATCTTCTGTAATTGTATATGAACTGCATTCGTCAATTGCAGCCTTGATTTCCTGATACTTGTTATACAGTTCTAATATTGCATTACATTGTGCCTGACTGATTACGCCTGAAACAGACAGCTGCACATTCGAATCCAGGAACTGATTCAAAATACCAATCTGACCTGAACGTCCCAATTCTTGGGCTAACTGGTTACGATGTGCATCACGTGAACAATCAAAATCACGTGCACCGTGTCCCGCTACTGCACCAACACCTGCACCAACCAATGTTCCACCTCCAATACCAACAACCGCTGCAGTCTGGGTATCATTCATTAACGAAAAACCAAACAAGTCTTTGTTACATGTGAAAGTATCACCTGTTTTCATCCATATTTCAGCTGGCTTGTCATCACCCGCCGCACCAAACAACCATGTATTTGTAATATGTTTATCTTTATTATATGCAGCAACACGAACATTACACGTCGCTGTTTTTGCATCCCAACGCGCATTCTGTCCTTCCGCATATCCTGTCTCGCCCTTGTCTAGCATTAAACATGTTGCTTCGGCCTGATTAGGGGTTAAACCTGTTTTACGTAATACAAAGTTATAATATTCTGGTTGAACACGACGCGAAATAAAATCAATCCACACATCAGACAAAGAACGATAAACATTGTAACAACCACGTCTAACCTGGGCAATACATTTATTAACCTGGGGCGTACACAACCCCATCCCATTAACAATAGAATTGCGTGTATTTTTATCAAACATATCGTTCATACCATTTGGCAACGCACCAAAATTAACACACTGCACAACATCATTCATACACATTTCAATCGTATATGCAGAGTCTTTCACCCCACCATCTGGGCATTCTGGTACAACAGACGGCTCATCCGGAAAATCTGGTTCATTTGGTATATCTGGAACATTCTGCACAGGCGGCAACGTAACATTTGTTGGAACATCCTGACTGATTGTACCAACAGACATAATCGACAACGTCGGCATCGTCGGCATACGCGCAGTCCCCGCATCACCAACAGATGCAGCACGAACATTAGAATAATCACCACGTCCTGTTGCCGCGAATGAAGAAATCGAAACCATACACGCAATCAGCGACACAACAGAAAATCCAAAAAACCTTGTACCAGGCATAAAGCTCCCCCTAATATTATCTTCATTATTATGCCATAAAAAAGAAAATAAAAAAAGAGATTTTTACATTTTTAAATTTGACAAAACACACACATTGTCTATAATCAAATCAACATGAAGAAATTATATACAATCTTTACAACACATAAATACGCCATAATATGGACTATATGCTACATATTCTTAATGTGGGCCACGTTGTATTTCCTGTTTAATTTCAGCATTTTTAATGGTGCCCAATGGCATAAACTGGCACGCGCCGAACTACACGGATTTGCCGGCTTTGTTTTTGGCCTGCTAATATTATCAGCATTACCAATGTATATCGCAACAATAACGCTGATAATACGAAACAAAAAACCATTAATCACGATACCGACTCCAAAAGTCACATTACCAAAACTGATAAAAAAAACAGAAACAATATCTGACGAAGCACAGACAAAATCAGAAAACGAAATAAACGATAAAACAGAGACAGAAAAATTACCAGACGAACTACCACTGGAACTGCACAGTATATTTATTCGTTCACGAAACAGAATCCCTGCTTATGAACAGTGCTCCCCCCTATCTCATGGGACCAGCGACGAACAAAACACAGAACGACCAAGCAATACATTCCCACTACCAACAGATTTTGATGTACAACTAGACGAAATTCCAGGCATGAACGACATGCCAAGCTTTAAAACACCTATATTTACAGACATAACATTTGGCGACGAACCCATAGGCGAAAACGAATCAGAAAACACCACAGAACCATATTATCCAAACAACAAAAAAATGATAGAACACCTATCTAAAACAAACACACCTTTCAACATCGCAGACAATATCATCGTTACAGGAACACATGCAATAATATCACACTGCGATTCGGACTTTTGGGTTATTGATGAAAAAAATTGGTTTGCCAATGGAAAAACACGCCCATCACCAATCAATACAGTTCAACAGTTCGCTACGGAACACAACTTAACCCCTGTAATCTATCTAGAATCTACAAACATAATGGATTTAGATATACATATAAAAACCTGGAAATCTAATGGAATCATTGTAATTAACAGGCCCGAAGAATTATAAAGTATAGTAAAAAAAAATCCCCCGAATGGAGGATTTAAATTTCAAGCGATGTATTATTCTGCATCTTTTTCAACAACTGCCTCTACAACTTCTTCTGTTGCTTCAACCTTTACCGCTGCTTTCTTTGCATTAACATCACGATCAACCAATTCGATAATCGCCATTGGCGCTGCATCACCATAACGGAAACCTGCTTTTAAAACGCGAGTATAACCGCCTGGACGATTTGCATAACGTTTACCCAAAACATCAAACAACTTCTTAACTGTTGCCGCAGACGCGTTACCCAGTTCAGATGCCGTCAAACGACGATTAGCAACCGTATCAACCTTTGCACGAGTAATCAATTTTTCAACTACACTGCGCAAATCTTTTGCCTTTGGCAAAGTTGTTTTAAT
>JAEIGA010004980.1_pt1 | contig 20397 bp, 19 predicted proteins | sample 9270691 | NCBI WGS metagenome assembly JAEIGA01 (sample SAMN17057246, study PRJNA624740) | gut metagenome | biome: biome; isolation source: fecal sample | host: Bos grunniens | place: China: Xizang | collected 2019 | reverse complement strand
CATGAAGGTTTATAAATACGGCGAGAAGGTTCTGCGCGAAAAGGCGAAGGCCGTGGAGTTCGTTGACGATAAACTTCGTCGCCTTGCCGATGATATGCTTGAGACGATGCATGAATCTGGTGGAGTCGGTTTGGCCGCCCAACAGGTCGGTCGCCTTGAGAAAGTCTGCGTTATCGATATACCTGAAGGGTGCGAAGATGAGGAGGCGGAGCTTTTCAACGCGCCGATTTCAATGCCTCTTAAACTTTTCAATCCCGAGATCGTCGCTCAAGAAGGTTCTCAGCGCGATAAAGAGGGCTGTTTGAGTTTTCCCGGAGTCGGCGGCTCGCTGACGAGAGCTGAAATGGTCACGGTAGGTTATCTTGACGAGAACAATATGGCGCAGATGATTTCGGCCAAGGGATTTCTCGCTCGCGCCCTTCAGCATGAAATAGATCATCTCAATGGCGTTTTGTATGTTGACAGAATGTCCGCTGTAGAGCGCCTGTCGGTAGCTTCTAAACTTAAGCGATTGGCGAAACAAAACGGGGGCGTGCGCTAAGAGGCGGTTTGTTGGAATATGTTCGGTTTTTTGAAAAAGCGCAGTAACTTACCTGTCATATACAAGCGGCAGGATCATTCTGTTTCCAGAAAGAATATTGATCCTGACGCGCTCAAGGTGCTTTATCGTCTCTCCTCGCTTGGTTACACGGCCTATCTTGTCGGCGGCGGAGTAAGGGATCTGCTTCTCGGCCGCGAGCCTAAAGATTTTGATGTCGGCACAAGCGCCAAGCCTAACGAGGTCAAGAGCGCATTCAAAAATTGCTTCTTGATAGGTCGACGTTTCCGTCTCGCGCACGTCAAGTTTCGCGACAAGATTATAGAAACTGCCACATTCAGACGAAATTCCCAGACTGTCGGCGAAATCATAGAGCACGCCTCGGAAGGGCCCTTTGAAGACAATACTTTCGGTACGCCCGAGACCGATGCGTACAGGCGGGATTTTACCGTTAACGGTCTTTTTTATAACATCAAAGATTTTACCGTCATTGACTGGGTCGGCGGAATGGATGACCTTAAGAAAAAGGTTATCAGATCAATCGGCGATAGTGAAATTCGTTTTCAAGAAGATCCGGTAAGAATGATGCGGGCCATCAAGTTCTCATCTAGGCTCGGCTTTAAAATAGAAAAGAAAACGGCCGCGGCGATGAAGAAATACCACTCGGCCATTTTAACCGCGAGCGTCCCGCGCGTCTGCGAGGAGGTGTTCAGGCTTTTTTCGTACGGTCACAGCGCCGAAGCTTTCAAGCAGATGTATCAGTATGGGCTTTTGGGCGATTTGATTCCTGATCTCGCGAAATTCATCGATTCTGACGGTGGGGTCAAGTCGGTCACGTTTAAGCACCTTAAAATGCTTGATGAGTACGACAATATGATGAGTGAAAAGGGGCTTGATGTTTCAAATGCAATTCGAGCCGCTGTTCTTATGACAGGAATCTACCGCAAAGACACCAAGGAGGGCTCCGCTAGAAGGGCTATGTCTTTGATGATGCAGGCGCTGAAGATTCCGAAGGCCACTTATTTTACGGCCGTTCTTCTGCTGGAGAGTTCTCGGCGTCTTGCCACGCATCCGGCGAAAGGTAAATCAAGATTTATTTACAACCGAGATTTTCTTGATGCGCTTGATTATAATCGCATCATATCTCGAGCGGAAAAACGCAACGAAAAGGTCCTTAACGAATGGGCCGATCTTTATGAAGAGAAAGGAAATAAACAATGAAAGTCAGTCCTGAATTCATCCCCGTTATCGAGTGGTGGGAAAAAGACGGAAAGCAAATAGTCGCGCTTTTGGCCGTCGCTGCTATTGCTTACGGCGGCTGGTACGCTTGGAAAACCCACCGTGAGACGGTGAAGACCGCGGCCAGCGAGGCTCTCGTAAATTCAATCACGACAGCGGAGATGGAAGAGGCCGTTTCTCGCTTTTCATCCGAAAAGGCCGCGGGGGCTCTTAAACTCCGCCTTGCGAAGAGCTACTTTGACGATGCCCGTTTCGAAGAGGCTCTTGCGGTGTATGAAGGCCTTGTCGGAAAGCCGCTCGAAGGTTTTGAGGATATTCCGGTAGTCGGTAAGGCCCAGTGTCTTGAGGCTCTCGGAAAGTTTGACGAGGCCGCCAAGGCTTTTGATGCTTTTGCCGAAGGCAATACAGATAATTATCTTACGCTTACGGCCCAGCTCGGCGCTGCCCGCTCTTACGCTCAGAGCGGCGATAAGAAGAAGGCTCTCGCCCGTCTTGATGCGCTTCTTGAGGCAAATAAGGCCGATGAGCTTTCAAAGGCCCGCATCGAAGCGACGATTGATGTCGTAAAGCGCTATGAAAAGCCTGCAACTAAGACGCCGCCTGTTCCCAAGGCTCCTGCAGCCGAAGAGAAGAAGGATAAGTAAGATTTATTCCCACGATAATCTCTAAACCCCGGGAAAACCAAACCAATAATGACCTTAATGATAATCTCTAAAGGGTCGTCAAGGAAAACAAAATGAACAAGTACGTAGAAAAAACAATCGCGTATGTGCGCGAGAAACATAGTAACGAGCCAGAATTCGTCCAGACGGTCGAAGAGGTATTGAGCTCGCTTTCTCCAGTAGTCGATAAGCACCCTGAATACGAACAGGCTGATTTGCTCGGTCGTATGGTCGAGCCTGAACGTATGTTCACGTTCCGTGTCGTTTGGACCGACGATCAGGGTAAAACGCACACCAATATCGGTTATCGCTGCCAGTTTAACGGTGCTATCGGTCCTTATAAGGGCGGTCTCAGATTCCAGAAGAACGTTTATTCCGGTATCATCAAGTTCCTCGGTTTTGAGCAGACGTTCAAGAACTCGCTTACCGGTCTTCCGATCGGCGGCGGCAAGGGCGGTTCAGACTTTGATCCTGCCGGAAAGAGCCCCGCTGAAGTTATGCGTTTCTGCCAGAGCTTCATGACGGCCCTCTATCGTTATATCGGTCCGGATGTTGACGTGCCCGCTGGCGATATGGGCGTTGGTGGCCGTGAAATCGGCTATCTCTACGGTCAGTACCGCCGCTTGAAAGGCGTCTGGGAAAATGGCGTTCTTACGGGTAAAGGTCTTAGCTACGGCGGCTCTCTCATTCGTCCGGAAGCTACCGGTTACGGCGCGGTGTATTATCTCCAGGAAGTTCTCGCTCACGAGGGAGATTCCATCGAGGGTAAGCGCATTGCCATTTCCGGTTACGGCAACGTCGGTTGGGGCATCATGAAGAAGGCCATGCATCTTGGTGCAAAGGTCACTTATTTCGCTGGTCCTGACGGCTATATCCACGACCCTGACGGCGTAAACACCGAAGAGAAGCTCAACTACATTCTTGAGATGCGCGCGAACGATCCGATGCATTGCGAACCTTACGCCAAGAAGTTCGGCTGCGAGTTCGTTCCCGCCACGAAGTGCTGGGGCGTTAAGGATGTTGACGTTTACATGCCTGCGGCAACGCAGAATGATGTTGACCTTGATTGGGCGAAGAAGATCGCCGAATCAGGCGTTAAGTATTACATTGAAGTCGCCAACATGCCCACGACGAACGAGGCTCTCAACTATCTGCGTGAGCAGAAGGGCATCATCGTTGCTCCTTCAAAGGCGGTTAACGCTGGCGGTGTCGGCGTCTCTGCGCTTGAAATGGCTCAGAACTCCGAGCGTCTCGTTTGGACGGCTGAAGAGGTCGACAATCAGCTCAAGAAGATGATGAAGACCATTCACGATGAATCTGCAAAGGCTGCCGAGGAGTACGGTTTAGGTTATGACCTTGTCGCCGGTGCGAATATTGCGGGCTTCATGAAAGTCGCTAACGCTATGATGGAGCAGGGCATCTTCTGATGCTTAAGGCAAATTCAAAGCAAAAAAAGAACCGCGGAATTTCCGCGGTTCTTTTTTTTAGCATTAAAGAAGGCTTAGCCGAGGATAGCATCCTTAAGAGCCTTGCAAGCGACGAGCTTGACAACCTTCTTGGCCTTGATCTTGATTGTCTCGCCGGTGGCGGGATTGCGACCCATGCGAGCAGGACGCTTGACGAGCTTGACCTTGCCGATGCCAGGGAGCATAAGACCCTTTTCTTCCTGCTTGGCACCCTTGATCGCGAGATCGACGAGGCGATCGTACATCGCGAGAGCCTGCTTTTTGGTGACTTCGCCAGCTTCGGCGAGAGCCATGATGATACCGCTCTTGGTTGTGGGAACGACTTCTTTCTTAGCCATCTTATTTGATCCTTGTTTTCATCCGAGAACCATTCCCAGACGATTTGCTACATATTGTATCTAATTTTTTTTCTTTATGCAAGAGGTTGTGTAAAAAAAGTCATTCACCATAGTGTTTTTAATTATGATATAATCCTTGCGATGAACTTTAAATTGCAAAATTCCCGGATGATTCTTCCCGGTCGTCGGATTGCTGATGGCGACATCGAAATTGAAGGCGGCGTCATAACTAAGATTGTTGAAAAAAAATGCACAGTCGATAAAATAGTTATGCCGGGGCTTGTCAATTGTCATGGGCATACCGCCATGACTCTCGTGCGCGGGCTCGGCTCGGGGCTCCCTTTAAAGCGCTGGCTTGAAGAGGCCATCTTTCCCGTAGAGGCTAAGATGACGCGCGACGACATCCGCGCAGGTGTTCTTTGGGGTGTGATGGAGATGCTCTCTTGCGGCACAACTGCCGTTGCCGATATGTATGATTTTCCGGATGTTTCCTATGATGTGTTCAATGAAGCGGGGATGAAGGCCAATGTCTGCCGCGTGGGGCTGAATTTTGTCGATGGCCGTCTTGACGAATGCGTAGAGTTTTTACGCTCGCACAAGGGCGGCTCTGGCGCAATTGCAGATGTATGCATTCACAGCGAATATTTGACGGATGAAAAATTCTGCCGCTCTCTTGCGTTGGCCACAAAAGAAATGAATAGACCCTTGCATGTTCATGTCTCCGAGACGAAAAGAGAGCATGACGAGTGTATATCCCGCCATGGAATGACACCGATTGAGTATCTCGCTTCAACGGGCATCTTAGATAACGGTGCGTATGCCGCGCATTGTGTCTGGTGCAGCGATGACGACTTTAGGATCATGAAGGAGAAGAATGTCACTTTAGTGCATAATCCTTCAAGCAACATGAAACTCGGTTCTGGTTTCGCCCGCATCCCCGAGGCTTTGGCATTGGGGGTTAATGTGGCATTAGGAACGGATGGGTGCGCCTCGAATGACAATCTTGACATGTTTGAAGAAATGCATTTAGCTTCGCTCATCCATAAGGGAGTTAAGCGGGATCCGCAAGTTGTTTCGGCCTGGGATGTGATAGAGATGGCGACCGTCAACGGAGCGCGTGCGCTGAAAAGACCAGACGTGGAGGGTGTGCTTCGCGAAGGGGCGCCTGCGGATTTGTGTGTCGTTGATTTAGACAACATACATCTTGAGCCAGATCTCGACACCGCCAACCTTATCGTTAATTCAATGCGTTCAAGCGATGTTTCTATGACGGTGGTCAATGGAGAAATCCTGTATGAACGCGGCAACTTCCCTACGCTTGATTATGCGCGGGGCAAATTTGATTTTAAGTGCGCGGTAAGAGACCTGTTTCGTCGCGTCTGAACGTCCTTTTGTTCGTCGCAATTAAAGTTAAAATTACCCCCTTGCGTTATTTCGGCAAAAATAGTAAAATACTCAATATTACATTTTCCAAAGAAGAGGATTAAACAACATGGCTAATATCAAAGGCGGCCGCGCCGCCCGTAAACGTGACCGTCAGAACGAAAAGGCTCGCAAGCGTAATGCGAGCTGCAAGGCGAAGCTTCATGATTCGCACAAGAAACTCTTTAAGGCTGCTGATGCCAACGATAAGGAAGTCGCCGAGAAGAAGTTCAAGGAATTCGTTTCGGGTCTTGATAAGGCTGTCAAGAAGGGCATCATCAAGCGCAATACGGCTGACCGCAAGAAGAGCCGTGCGCAGTTGAAGCTCAACAAGATGGCTAAGACCGAAGAGGCTAAGTAAACCAATCGGTACTTCGAGCGCTTTCGACAGCAGTCGATGGCAATCGTCACGACGGCAATCGAAAGAGTTCGAAGGCCGTCGTTGATTTTTATTATAAACATTCGATAACGGAGAAAAATATTATGGCAAAGAAAACGCTCAGAGATGTCGCACTCGCTGGAAAGCGCGTTGTGATGCGTGTTGATTTCAACGTTCCTATGGCCAAGGACGGAAGCGGGAAGATAACCGACGATACGCGTATCGTAGCGGCTCTTCCTTCTATTCAGTATGTTCTTGATCAGGGCGGCAGCCTTGTTCTTATGAGCCACCTTGGTCGTCCGAAGGGCGTTAAGCTCGGTGCAGCGCCAAGCGAGGCTAATGCCGCGTTCACACTTAAGCCCGTAGCTGAAGAGCTTTCAAAGAAGCTCGGCCGCGAGGTTAAGTTCGTTCCCGACTGCATGGCGGCTGATGAGGTTGTTTCTTCTCTCAAGCCGGGCGAAGTCGCTCTTCTTGAGAACACCCGTTTCTACAAGGCTGAAGACGGCAAGGTGAAGAAGGATGACGAGAAGAAGGGTATTCATTTGACCGACGAAGAGTTCGCCGCGAAGAAGGCCGAGCTTAAGGCGGAGCGTGCCGAGATGTCAAAGAAGCTTGCTTCCTACGGTGACATCTACTGCAACGACGCGTTCGGAACGGCTCACCGCGCTCACGCTTCGACCGCCGTCATTGCCGATTACATTCAGCCGGCAGTCTCGGGCTTCCTTCTCGAAAAGGAGATCAAGTTCCTTGGCGATGCCGTCGAAAATCCGGTCCGTCCTTTTGTTGCGATCCTCGGCGGCGCGAAGGTTTCCGATAAGCTCGCGGTTGTTAAGAATCTTCTTAATAAGGTCGATACGCTTATTATCGGCGGCGGCATGGCTTATACCTTCAAGAAGGCTCAGGGTCTTAATATCGGCAATTCTCTCTGCGAGGATGAGCAGGTCTCTTACTGCAAGGAGATGATGGAGGCCGCCGCCGCTAAGGGCATTAAGCTTCTTCTTCCTATTGACAATGTCATTGCTGATAAGTTCCCTGCTGAGAAGGATGCCAGCGACATCAAGATTGAGGTCTGCGAAGGTGACATTCCTGACGGCTGGATGGGCCTTGACATCGGTCCTAAGTCGATTGAGCTTTTCTCCGAGGCTGTCAAGGGCGCCAAGACCGTCGTGTGGAACGGGCCTATGGGCTGCTTTGAGTTCGCTCCTTTGGCCAAGGGCACGTACGGTGTCTGCGAGGCTGTCGCGACAGTCAAGGCCAATGGCGGAACTTCAATCATCGGCGGCGGCGATAGCGTTTCTGCCGTCAAGAAGAGCGGCAAGGCTGCTGAGATGACTCATATTTCAACGGGCGGCGGCGCTTCTCTCGAATTCCTCGAGGGCAAGGTTCTTCCCGGTGTTGCGGCGCTCAGCGATCTCTAATCGCGCCTTACGCCATAAAAAAGAGGCTCCTTTTCCGGAGCCTCTTTTTTTATTTTTTTATCGGCGCTTTTTTTACGACAAATAAGCTCCGAGCGCGATTTTTAGTTTTTCAAGACATATCGCGCGGCTTTTTTCGTATTGCTCTGTCATCAAGCCTTTGCCGGCTACGTTGGTAATGCATTTTACAGCGTAGCAGGGAATGTTGTTTTTTTTGCAGACGTGGGCGATTGCGGCGCCTTCCATATCGCGCACTGTGGCTTTGAGTTCATCGCGGATAAGCGAATAGTCTTTTTCGCTGTCGTTGAAGTGGTCGCCTGTGGCGAGAATCGCATTGGGAAACACGTTAAGCGTATTGAGTTCAATGTACGGTGTGTCGTATTCATCGAGAACGCCAACGCGCGTTCCGTTTAGTTTTGCAAGGTCGAAATCGTATTCCACCGCCGATTCAATTTCATAGACATCCCCGGTGTTCATACTTGGAGAAAACCCTCCCGCCAACCCCGCATTTATGATAACATCGGCCGAAAATTCACTGATTGCTTTTTGTGTTGCGGCCGCCGCGTTGACCTTGCCGATACCGGAAACGATAAGAATATCGGTATCACTCATCCACGGGCGAACCTGCTCAGCTTCACATTCCATAGCGATTATAAAAGCTCGCTTACCTGTACAAATTTTTTTCATAGCCAAAGTATACTTTACCTTTATTAAGATGTCAACCGTAAAAGGAATCACACTGGCAATATTTTTAATTTCCGGCCCTCTATAATTATAGGCGCAAAAATGATATAATTTAGACGTTTTCAGTGAGAGAATCTTACTAATCTAAGAAAGAAAATTTATCAGGTAATGAAGTTATATCACGGAAGTAATGTTGAGGTGGTAACGCCTAAATTATTTCAGAGCGCTCGGGCTTTGGATTTCGGGCAGGCGTTTTATCTTACTTCTGATTTTGATCAGGCGTCTCGTTGGGCTAAAACTTCAGTTTTGCGTCGCAATGAAGGGCGCGCAATTGTTTCAGTCTATGAGTTAGACGAGTCGGCGGCTTCGCAGTTGTGGACACTTAATTTCCCTGGTCCTGATGCGACATGGCTAAAATATGTATCTCAAAACCGAAATGGAATAATTGATACTGTTGATTATGATATCGTTTCTGGTCCTGTCGCCAATGATAATACAATGCCTGTTTTGAATCTTTATTTCAAGGGTGCATATTCCGAAGATGAAGCATTGCGCAGACTGTTGCCACAGCGTTTGAGGGATCAGTTTGCGTTGAAAACGGATGCTGCGCTTGCATGTCTAAAGTTTATTGAAGGGAGCGTTGTATGAATACCGTTTCCGTTGATATCCTTGATTATTACGATGAAGAAGTCGTGCGGCGCATCGTTGAGAGGTATGGCTATAGCGAGCGCGAGGCACTTGAACAGTTTCTTGAATCGCAGACGTATGCGATGCTTGCAAATCCGGGCATGGAGATGTGGCAGTTTGGTCCCGAGGGTATATTTAATATCTGGGAGAGCGAAAAGATTACAGGTTCACCGAAGAATTCGGCGTATTTAAGGATGATATGAGTAAAGAATTCAAGTTTTTCATCTATTTGCTTGAACGATACGCCGCGCATCTCGGTGTAACGGCAGATATTGCTTATCGGCGTCTCGCAGAGAAGAATTTGGTTGATTATGCCGTTGACATGTATGAGTTGTATCATGTTGAAGCAATTGAAAACGCCTTTGCCGACTTAGACGAAAAATTGTCAGCATAGCATGTAATTTTTAAAACCCGAAAACTGAACAATGAAAGGATTAAGCTCAATAACTCAGTAAAACGGACATAGGACGGAGCAACCACTTCGTCACCATAACAATTTGCATAGCTGCAATCTTAACGAAGTTGTGTGGAATACAGCTCTTTCGGAAATAGGAGATGAGGCATTCGCAGGAACGTATCTGACGACAGGCGATCTTTCGAAAACTTCGCTTACTCTTGCACAAGAGCAGGCCTTTGCGGGATGTTCATTGAAAGAAGTAGTATTTCCTTCGACATTGAGAACGGTAGGCTCACATTTATTTGGACTTTGCGATGCATTAGAAAGTGTTCGTTTTTTGGGTAATGCGCCAGAGATTGATAATTTTGCCGAGGAGACAGAAGAAGGCTTCCCTGCTGGTGATATTTATGTAACAATATCGAGCGGCTCTGTAGAAGATGTATATGACATATATCTTCCGAAAGTGACAACCTTTATTGAAAAGGGAACGAGCGGATGGGGCGCGGTACCTGGAACATGGCAAGGTCGTCCGATAAACTATTGGTCAATGAGCACAGATCCCATTCCGGATCTTGGCGCCTCGGCTACCGCATCAGAAGTTGCTGCGGCATTGGAAGGTTCGGCAGATGCGAATCTTGCTGAGAACATCAAGACGGCGGTGGAGTACGCGGCGTATCGTACTTGGGCGTTGAAGCTTGGAGGTGTTACCCCTCGGGAAGTAAAGGATTCTCCAAATGCATGGCTCTCGTACGCTCTCGATACTGATGTGTTGATTGCTGTCGCTCCGAAGGAAGAGGATGTTGTCATTAACACCTTTGAAAGCGCGGCAAATGAGGACGCATTTGAGTTCACGGTCAAGATTGATGGTATTGAAGTCGGTGATAACGCTCTTGAGGCGAATATCAGGAAGGTGTTCGATATTGAGGGTGTAGAGAAGTTGGTGAGTGATGGTGTTGGGTTCAGTTCTGATAATGTGGAGGTGAATGCTGCCGCGCCTAAGAATGGTAATGTGAAGTTCACGGTAACGCCGAAAATGGAGAGCGGCGAAAAGCTTAGTTCATTCTTCATCCGAGTGAAGATGAAGTGATGTATCGGAACGAGAAAAAATCTTGTCCACAAATCTTCACAAATCCTCACAAATCAGATTGGTGGAGATGAGTGATGATTTGTGGACAAGGAGAATGTTGCCAATATCCAGTAGTGTCAGTTTTCAGTACCAATTTCCAATGGGGATTAGGTAAGTGTTTGAGTTAGTGGGAGGTGTAGATGTAGAGCTGATGTTTATTCTTTCCTTTCTACTACAATCGCTTTTCTCTACCCCTGACTCAGAACTCGAACTTGAACTAACCCATGCGGCGGCGAAGGGGTTCGCCGTCCTACCATGCCTCTTCTCCTTACCTCTTCACCTTCACCTAAATTGGTAACTGGCAACATTCCCTGTTCCCCGTTCCCCATTCCCCGCTTTCGTGCCTTTCGTTTTTGAAATGATTAACATGATATACAAGATAATTATGTAGATTTAAATGACGAAATTTATCATAAGTGAGCAGTCATGCGCGAGAATGTGGTATAATATACGGAAATTTTGAGATTCAAGGAGGAAAGACGAATGCACCCTTATCGCACTCATACATGCAATGCTCTGCGCGCAGCCGACGCGGGCAAGACGGTTAAACTTTCTGGCTGGATATATCGCCTTAGAGATCATGGCGGTATTCTTTTCGTTGATCTTCGCGACCATTATGGGCTTACTCAGATTGTAGTTCATCCGAGCCGCGAATTTTTCGGACTTGTTGAAAAGGCTCACCTTGAGTCTGTTATCACCGTAACTGGTGAAGTTAAGCTTCGTACGAACGATACGATCAATCCCGATCTTCCGACAGGCGAAATCGAGATCGAGGCCAATGAGCTTATCATGGAGTCGGCCTCTGAAGTTACGCCTATCTACATTCCTGATGAGAAGGCTGACGAATCGGAAGAGGTTCGCCTTAAACACCGCTATCTCGACCTTCGCCGCGAGAAGCTTCATAACAATATAATCCTTCGTTCGAACGTCATAAAATTCCTTCGCGAAAAAATGTGGGAGAAGGGCTTTAACGAGTTTCAGACCCCGATTCTCACGGCCTCTTCGCCCGAAGGCGCTCGCGACTACCTCGTCCCGAGCCGCATTCACCGCGGGATGTTCTACGCCTTGCCGCAGGCCCCGCAGATGTTCAAGCAGCTTTTGATGGTCTCCGGGTTTGACAAGTATTTCCAGATCGCCCCGTGTTTCCGCGATGAAGCCGCTCGCGCCGATCGCAGCCCTGGCGAGTTCTATCAGCTTGATATTGAAATGTCGTATCCGACGCAGGATGAAATCTTCGCCGTCGTGGAAGATGTGGTCGGCGCGACGTTCAAGAAATTCTCGACCTGGGATTGCGGTCAGACGCCGTGGCCCCGCATCAAATATCGCGATGCGATGATGGTCTACGGAAGCGACAAGCCTGACCTTAGAAACCCTCTCAAGTGGTTCGACATGTCGGACTTCTTCAAGAGAGCGAGCTTTAAGGCTTTTGCCTCCTGCGTTGAGCAGGGCGGCCTTGTTAAAGGTCTTCTCGTCAAGGGAATCGTCGGCGTCGAAACGCGCACATGGTTTGATAAGCGTGAAGCTTTCGTCAAGGAGAATGGCGGCAAGGGCTTAGGCTACATCAGCTGGACAAAAGAAGGTGAACTTAAGGGGCCAATCGCAAAATTCCTTACAGAAGAGCAGCTTGCCGAGATGAAGGAGCTCTCAAAGATGGAGCCCGGTGATTGCCTTTTCTTTATGGCCGCCGATGTCGATGAGTGCAACCGTCTTTCAGGGCTTGTCAGAACGAATATCGCCGATAACATGACAAACGACATTCGTGAAAAGAATTGTTACAAGTTCTGCTGGATCGTTGACTTCCCGTTCTTCGAAAAAGATCCTGAAACCGGAAAGATAATCTTTTCGCACAATCCATTCTCAATGCCGCAAGGTGGGCTTGAGGCGCTCGAAACAAAGGCTCCTTTGGAGATTGAGGCGTATCAGTACGATGTCGTCTGCAACGGCATTGAACTTTCGTCTGGCGCCATCCGTAATCACCGCCTTGACATCATGGAGAAGGCCTTTGAGATCGCGGGCTATCCGAAAGAAGTCATTCAGGAGAAGTTCGGCTGTCTTTACAACGCCTTCAAGTTCGGTGCCCCTCCGCACGGCGGCATTGCCCCAGGCGTCGACCGCATGGTGATGCTTCTTACCGATACGCCGAACATCCGTGAAGTCATAGCCTTCCCGATGAACCAAAAGGCGCAGGATCTTATGATGAATGCCCCGAACTATGTCACCGAGCAGCAGTTGCGTGAGCTTCATCTCAAGATTCGCGGAATGGAGGCTTAAGGCCTTAATAAGCCGATGAACAAAATCAAGTTCACACTTAAAGCGTGGCCGGTGATCACCATGATCACGGTCGCGCTTTGTTTTCTGACTCAGCAGATCGCGAAATTTTTCGGCGTAGATCTGCCGGATCAGCTTAATCTTGAAATTGTCAGAAAGGCCGCAGGCTGGAATTGGCGATTTGTCTACGTCGTCGCTCAGATAGTAATCATACTTCCGCTTATAGAGGAAATCATTTTCAGATTTCTCCTCTTTAGGTTGCCTTGTTACATTAAGTCAGGTCCCAAATGGGCTCGAAGGCTTAGGCTCGTTACAGTGGCGCTCGTATCTTCGATCCTTTTTTCGGCTGCCCACTATATAGACCAGCCGTTCCCCGATACGGCATTTGCGGCTCTATTCTTTTTCGGTCTCGCCCAGTGCTGGCTCTATCGCAGGACGGATTCGTTTTTTCCGACAGTTTTGAATCACAGCTTGTTCAATCTATTAAATCTCATTCTTCTCTTTCTCGTTCCCGAGGCTTGAAATTCCGATCGATAAGGTATAGAATAGACGCATGAGTTTCGCTAATCCATGGATGTTTATGTTGTTTTTGCCGCTGGCGGTGGCGGCATGGAGGCTTTTGCGCCGTGGCAGAAAACGGGGGATTCTGTTTTCTGCGTTATCGCGCCTTCCTTCGGGTAATGGGGGCTGGAGAGCGCGAATTGCCTCTCTTACGCCTTATATGATGATTGCGGCGCTTTCGCTTTTGATTGTCGCCTCTTCACGTCCGCGTACTCCGCTCGCAAGAGAGAAGCGTTCTGTTGATGCGATCGCCATCGCCATGACGGTGGATGTCTCGGGCTCCATGGACGCGCTTGATTTAACGCCTAAAGGCGAGAGGTTTTCGCGTCAGACAACGCGCCTTGCCATAGTGAAGAAACTTTTCGCCGATTTCGTTTCAAAGCGCCCTGATGATCTTATAGGGCTTGTTACTTTCGCGGGTTACGCCGCGACGCGCTCGCCGCTTACAGCAGACCATCAAATGCTTCTTCATGTTCTAAAGGGAGTGCAGATTCCGCCAATCGCATTCGATGCGAACGGTCAGGCTATCGCTCAAGATGAGCAGATGACGGCTGTCGGAGATGGATTAGCCTGCGCGATAGCGCGTCTTAAAGACGCAAAGCCCAAGTCAAAGGTCGTCATTCTTCTTTCCGACGGTGTCAGCAATACGGGGGCAGTTGAGCCTGATCAGGCAGCCGATGCCGCGGCAAAGCTCGGCATAAAGGTGTATGCCATCGGTGTAGGCACGAAAGCGAGGCGCACTCCGATGATTACGCGCGACATCTTCGGCAGAGAAGTCGTAAGCTATGCCGATATGACGTTTGATGAAAGTCAACTCAAGCGCATTGCTTCAAAAACCAACGGAGCCTACTTTTCCGTAAACGACCGGGATTCGCTCGAAAGCGCGCTTTCCGAAATCGATAAACTTGAGACCACCAAGCTGGAAGCCAGCGCCTACGACAGATGGGACGAGCATTTCGCCGAGTTTCTTTTGGCCGGCGCGTTATTGGTATTTGTCAGTGTCAGTCTTTCGATGGCGGCGTCGAGGCGTCTTGCATGAAGAAAAATTTCCCAGGAAAGTCTGGTTCAAGAAAGGGGCGTTTGTCGTTTGACGTTCTTTATGAAGATGCAGACTTGATAGTTGTTGAAAAGCCTATTGGCATCATAACATCATTCGTTGGATTTCGCAGAAAATCTCACGCGCCGGGTTTGCCGTCGCTTGAGGAGCTTGTAGATGGCTATCTCAGAAAAGGCCAGCTTAAATCCCGTAAAAAAGCATGGCTTGTGCACAGGCTAGATCGTGAGACGAGCGGTGTTATAATGTTTGCGAAAAGCGAATCCGTGGCGCAAGAGTTTAGGGATAGTTGGAATGAGCGAACGGAAAAAACATATTTCGCCAAGGTTGAAGGGCGCCTTGACGAGCCCTTCGGCGTGTTTGAGTCGTACCTTCGCGACGATCCGAAGACGATGAAAGTCTCAAGCGTTTGCGATCGCTCAAAGGGCAAATTCGCTTCAACCGAATGGAAAGAGATATCCTATGACGCTGATGCCGACGTGTCACTGGTGGAAGTCGCCTTAAAAACAGGCCGAAAGAATCAGATACGCGTACATTTTAGCGAGGCGGGCCACCCGGTCGTAGGCGATGAGAAGTACGGTGCGAAGCGCGCCGACAGGCTATATCTCCATAGTGCTAAAATCGTATTTGTCCATCCTCGCACAGGTCGCAAGGTGGAAGTTTTTTCTCCTCGTTCTATCGCTTGATTTTAAGTTATGTCCCAATACAAGAGAACTTTGGAATCAAGTCCGGCCAAGTTTATCGACGATCCGGATTGGGCGCGTTTTATTCCGGAGACGAGAGAAGAGGCTTCTCTGCGAAGTCTGCCCGCCCATGAGGACTGCTCTAAAATAGATGCACAAGAGGCGGCCTTGCATCTTTCAGCTGGAGGGACTTTGGGCAGAATGGCGAATTACGAGGAGCGCCCTGGGCAGATACATGCTTGCCGCGCAATCGCCGAGGCGTTCAATACGAAGCGTCATCTTATGATAGAAGCCGGCACTGGTGTCGGGAAGTCGCTTGCATATCTCGTACCGTCCATTCTGTGGGCTCATGTCAATGATACGCCGACGATAATTTCTACGGCTACGCGAAATCTCCAGTCTCAGCTTGTGGGCAGCGACATTCCTAAAGCATTGTCGGTGCTCGGGGATGAAGCCTCATCGTTCAAGGTGGCGCTTCTTAAAGGTCGGACAAATTATATTTGTCTCAGAAGTCTCGGGGAGTTTTTCGCTTCGGGTTATTGGACGATGTCTGAAGAAGAGCAGCGCCTGATGCCCGATTTCATCAGTTGGCTTAAAATGACGCCGGATGGGGATCTTGATACGTATGAGGGACTTTCCCGCTCGCTTATCACCTGCCCGGGCGAAGAATGCGCACACCGCCGCTGTCCATATAGGTCTAAGTGTTTCGTTTTCAAGGCCAGAAAGAGAGCGTCAGAAGCGAATCTTGTAATAGTCAATCACGCGCTTGTTCTGGCCGATTCGTCGGCGGGCGGAGGGCTTTTGCCTTCTTACGGGAGGATTGTTTTTGATGAGGCTCATAATCTTGAATCGATCGCTACGGAATATTTAAGTAAAGAGTTTTCGTTGCCCGCTTTATCCAGAGTCTTAAATAGGCTCATTCGTCATTCGAAGTCTCGCCGCATGCGTCCCGGGGGAGTTTTGTCGCAGATCGAACGTCAGTTGCAGAAAGGGGTTATATCTGACAGTTCGCGCGTCGCCGCCATTTTGAATTATGTAAAAGGCGTTACGTCCTCAATTGTGCGCCTCACTAATTCGGCCGAGAGGCTTTCGGCGGTTTCAGCGCGGCTTATAGAGCCTCTCAAAGGGGCGGACGTCTGTCGATATAAAACGCTTAAAAACGAGTCGCAGCAGATTTATTCGACAAGACTTTATTCTCGCAACGGTCTTTTTGAGCCCTATCCGCCGCAAAAATGGAATGAGAAAGAATTTGTCGATGCGTTTTCCGAGTTTGAAGTGAAGTTGGCGCAGATGGTCAATCTTCTTTCCGATATGAGGCTTGCGCTTGAAGAGTCTTCGCAGGAAGGCGAATTTAATTATCTTGGCGATGTCGCGGTGCAGATCGGCGCGATTAGCGAGGCTTTGGTCTCATTTGCCAATGAGACGGATTTCGTGGTCAGAGGAGAAAAGGACACCCACGCTTATTGGGTCGAGAGAGTAACCGAGACGAAACACCCGTCGTATATCCGTCTTGTCGCAGCGCCTTTGTCTGTTGCAGATGATTTGTGTTCAATGTTCTATGAGCTTAAGGATTCCGTGGTTTTCGCGTCGGCGACATTGCGTGTAGGAAATGATTTTAAATATATGTCTCGCCGACTCGGCTGCGACGGGCGCTTTGAGGCGCTTACAGCCCAAAGCCCCTTTGATTATTTCAGACAATCTCTTGTTTTGGCGTGCGACTCGCTGCCGGATCCTTCAGCTGATTCCAACGCGTACGCCTTGATGCTGGCAGATGCGATGAAAGAGGTCTTTGGCATAACTAAAGGTCGCTCGCTCGTTCTTTTCACAAGTTACGAGATGATGAATTCCGTCGCCTCTTATGTCAGGGATGATCTGGCGCGCTTGGGGATAGAGCTTCTTGTGCAGGGCGAAGGTATTTCGCGCGAGGGGATGACCAGAAGACTTAAGGAGCGGCGCAATACGGTCGTTTTCGGTTCTCAGAGTTTCTGGGAAGGTGTTGATGTCGCAGGCGAGGCGCTTTCGTGCGTCGTTTTGTCGCGATTGCCTTTCGCTCAGATGGGTGAGCCTGTGATTGAAGCAAGAGGCGAGAAGATTCAGCGAGAAGGCGGCAGTTCCTTTAGGGATTATACTCTTCCTGAGGCAGTTATTAAATTCAGGCAAGGCTTCGGCAGGCTTATTCGCAGTAAATCAGATCGCGGGGTTGTCATAGTCACAGACTCAAGAATAGTGACAAAGAATTACGGAGCGATTTTCAGAAAGTCCATTCCAGCTACCGTTCATGCGGTGAGCGACGTTTCAGAACTCGCACAGCGGGTTGAAGAGTTCTTTTCATTAGAAGATTCATAATAAAGTATTTTATAAAAGGAGGTTTTTATGGTGGGTATGGTAATAGCTATTTGCGTAATTTTGATAGCCGCGCTGACAGGCGTTGTTCTTTATTGTGTAAAAGCTCTCTTCAGAACAAGAGTGGCTCTTGCGCAAACGCAGGCTAAGTTAGATAATCAGCTTTCTTTGGAGCAGGCGAGAAACGCCGAGTTTTCCGCTCAGCGACAGCAGCTGAAATCGGAATTTTCTTCTCTCGCGTCGGAAATTCTTATAGATAAGCAGTCTGCTTTGGCCAGAGCGAACGAGGATTCAGTGAGAGTTCTTTTTTCAGGTTTGAAAGAGCGCCTTGACAAGTATGAGGAGGGTGTGGCGAGCGTCGCCCGGATCAATATGAACATGGGCGCGGAGATAAAAAGTCACGTCGACAGTCTTCAGAAGTTCGCTACCGAGGCGAGATCTTTCGTTTCGGCGCTTATCGGCGGAAACAAAATACAGGGCAATAAGGGCGAAGAGATATTGGCCAATATTCTGCAGCAAAGCGGTCTTAAGCAAGGCATTCACTATGATGTGCAAACTGGTATGCGCGAAGAAGGCAGACCTGATGTAAGCATATACGATGTAAGAAACGCTCACGTTATACTTGTGGACTCAAAAATGAACATCAAAGATTATATTAGCGCCTATAATCTTCCTGATGACGCGGCTCACAAGGAGGAAAAATCTCGCGCGCTGAAAGCGCATGTAGCGAGCATAAAGCGGCAGGTGGATATTCTTTCTTCTAAAGATTACGCCAATAAGGTAACTCCGAAGGAGGGGTTCGTTAATTTGCCTCTTGTTGCGATGTTCTGCCCATTTGACACGATTCTTGAAGCGGCGCTAGTTGTTGATCCGACGCTTGTGCAATATGCGTACGAAAGAAACATTGTTTTTGTCACGCCGCTTACGCTTTGGGGTTATCTCTGGCTCGTGTCGTGGGGATGGAAGCAGCGCGAGGTCGAGCGCAAATATGACGAAATACAGTCGAGAGGGCGCGATGTTGTAAATGCAGTCGATGCGCTGTTAAATGATATTTCCGCGATGGGAGATGCGCTTGAGAAAGCCCATCGTGCATATGACAGCCTTTATAAGAGGGCTACGCTTGAAAAGGGACAGATGTCGATAAAGCGAGTTGCCAAGAATCTGCTTGAGTATGGAGTTCAGCCGAAAGGTCGGCTTAAGCGGTTAGATAAAGAGGATGCCATCGCGGGAGCGGAGGATATTGGCGGGTCGGGCGAATCACTTTCGGATAAAATCTAAATTTAAGCCGCGCTCGTGCAGGCTGTCGAGCGCTTCGCTTAGGCGCTCGCGCTTTTTCCGTTTCGCTTCATCGGGAGAGTCGAAAAGGTTCAATTGAAAATTGCCGGCGGGATTTTCGCAGATGTTCGTAACACCAAATCCGATCAGTCTTATGGCGCTTGAGCCCGTTCGGCAATTTTCGTTGGCGGGCCAGATTGAATCAAATAGCTCAAGAGCCTTTTCTCTGAAGGAGATGTCGTCGCGGGAAGGGCTTTGGAAAGAGGCTTGACGCGATATTGTTTCAAAGGCCGCATTGCGGATTTTTAGTCTGGCGGTTGCGGCCCAGCGCTCTTCGGATCTGAAGCGTCTGCCTACTTTAGAAGTTAGCTCTATAAGTTTTGTGCGCACTGTTTCGCGGCTTTTTTCGTCTTCTGCAAAAGTGTGCTCGTTGGAGACGGATTTGTCGGGCTCTTTGCGCCAATAGACCGTGTCGTCGGAAATGCCCATGGAATAGGCCTTTAACGCCTCAGCGGCGGCGCGTGAGGAAAGTACGCTTGTAAGGCGCTCCACGCTCGTTCTTTGTATGTCACCGCAAAGCGTAAGGCCGTATGGTTTTAACTGTTCTTGAGTTTTCTTTCCTACTCCCCATAGTATGCCAACTGGTTTTGTTCTAAGGAATGCTGTGATTTCGTCAGGGTCAGACGGCATTATCGTAAGTCCATCAGGCTTGTTCTCTTCAGAGCCGATTTTTGCGAGGAGCCGATTCGGGGCGATTCCTACGGAGCATGTTACAGAGCATTCTTTTTTAATTTCTGCTCTCAGCGCCTGTGCGAGAGCTTCTGCGCTGCCGTACAGGTGGATAGTGCCTGTTATGTCGAGAAAGGCCTCGTCTATCGACACCGCTTCAACATAAGGAGAGAACCGCTCAAAAATTTCAAAAGCTTTTTGGGAGACTTTGCTGTAGAGTTCGCCGTTCGGAGGCGTGAATATTGCATGAGGACAAAGCGCGTATGCCGTTCTTGACGGCATTGCGGAGTGAACGCCGTATTTCCGGGCTTCGTATGAGCATGTCGACACGACTCCCCGTTCGTGCGGAGCTGATCCGACAATCAGTGGTTTACCGCGCCATTCAGGATGGGCAATAAGCTCCACTGACGCAAAGAACGCGTCCATATCGACATGTAAAATAGTTTTCATAGCCTTGATTAAATTATAGCATATAGTGCGCGTGAGGGAGTGGGAGAATGTTTGAATATTAGAATGTTGGAATGTTGGAATGTTTGAATGGGGGTTTAGAAGGTTTAGGGGGAAAAGATGTCCATTCTCGAACTCGAACTTCGAGCTCGAGCTTCTATTAGTGGGAGTGGGAGAGTGGAATTTTTAGTTTTGGTGTAGAGATTAGGTGTAGGTGTAGTTGAGGATGGGAAAACAACTTGTTTGAAACAACTTTTGTTTATGGCGGGCAACCGCCCGCCTTCGTTATGAACGCCGCTTTTTTCAACGAAATGAAATCGCCAATAGCAAAAATGACGCTACACAATATTTGCGGCAGGAGCGGGTGGATTTATGATAAACTATCCGCATGAAGTTTATTTCGTTTATTTTTATCGAATTTTTTGCAGTAACCGCTTTAGCAGCGGCGAAGATTGTTGTGCCTCAATTACCTCAAAGTCCGTATGACGATACTGAGATATCGACCAATGTGACATTTTCTGCCGGGAACGAATATTCGCGGATCTTTACTTTATCGCTCGCGATAAACGCGACTTCAAGTAATACCCTGCAGCTTGCGTTCGGGCAGGATATCAACTCGGACGGAGTTCTCGACTGGCAGGAAACCGACTTTCTTTTCGGATGGCGATGCGGCGCGTGGTTCTT
>JAEIGA010004979.1_pt1 | contig 20397 bp, 17 predicted proteins | sample 9270691 | NCBI WGS metagenome assembly JAEIGA01 (sample SAMN17057246, study PRJNA624740) | gut metagenome | biome: biome; isolation source: fecal sample | host: Bos grunniens | place: China: Xizang | collected 2019 | reverse complement strand
GGCGTCCCATGCTGCATTGATGGCGCCCTTGCTGATGCCGCTACGCAGCGCTGCCTCCTGGATTACCTTGTCCTCGGAAAGGCGGCCATACAAATCGGCCTGCATGATGAAACGATACTGTCCGGCACTGCTGCCTACTTGGAGCTCGCGCTCTACTGCTTTTACTTTAATGCTCATAGTTTTTAGGTTTAGTTTAGGGTTTAGTGTTTAGAGTTTTGTGTTTAGTGTTTAGGGTTTTGTGCTGTGAGCTATGGGCTTTGAGCTATGAGTTTACCTTCCGGACGGCTGCTCACTTCTCATTGCTCATTGCTCATCGCTCACCGCTCATTGCTAATTGCTCTGCAAAGTTACAACCAAAAGCAGCCCCATGCAATAGTTTTCCCAAATGTTGAACGTCAAGTTTTGGACACTTTTTATAGCTGTGAGCTCGTTACAAACTCCTCCCGATTTTGCAGCCAAAAAGGGTAACATTTGCAGCATTATTGGCTCGCAGAATTTCGGCCTTGAAGCATGAGCACTACTGCCGTGGGTGAACGCGGTGAACGCGGTGAACTCACCTGCTTACATTTCCGACAACTGGGGCTAAAGGAGGGCTAAAAAGCGTTTAATATTATATTATATATACTATAATATATATAATATAATATTAACCTCCTATATATAGGGGTCGTCGTACCAGCTCCTACAAAAACAAGAACAAGGGAGTTCACCGAGTTCACCTGTTCACCGAGATTTTAAGACGTGTGTTTCTGTCCATGTATGATACGAAAACTATAATCAGCAATACCTTCAAGATATATCTGCACCTATTTTCTGATGCAATTACTTACACAAGTGGTGCGTATATTTATAGTTAAGAATGAGCGAACAGATAAACTCGTTGATCCCTAAATGTATACGTTCTTTCTTTACCAAGCAATGGGCACAAAAAAACTCCCGACCTTGGTGAATCGGGAGCTTATCAATATTGTAAAATGTGAGAAATCACTTCTTCAGTGACTCACAGATGCGACGATTGATGGCACGTACTCGCTCTTCGTCGAGCTTAATCACCTTGCGGTCGTAGGTCATGAGGCCATTTACCTCGATTTCAACGTCAGTAGTCTGGGTGTAGACGGCTGCAGAGAAGCCTTGAGGAATCATGCGGTAGAGCTGCTCGGCATATTTTACATACTCGTCGGTAGCCTCCTTAGATGAGTTGAACTGTACGTAACCCCAATTACGGTTGGGCTCCCACAAGTGGTCTTTCAAAACTAAGCCAATACCACCATACTCGCCCAAAACATTGGCACGAGCACCATCGTAGAGGTACATCTCGGGGGCGGGATAGTTGTGAAGGTCAAGCATATCGCCACAATGGTAGTGGTTACCACCACTGGCGGGGTTGATTAGACGTGTGGGATCATAGCGCTTTGTCCACTCGGCAATCTCTTCGGTCTTGAACTGACCCCATGCCTCGTTGAAGGGCACCCAAACACCAACACAAGGGTATGAGTAGAGGAAGTCGATGATCTCTTTCCACTCTTTGCGGAAGTTAGCCTCAGACTCTTCAGAACGCTTGGCCTCGATACCATCGAAGTAGCTGCGGTTATACCATCCTGGGCCACGGTCACCACTGGGCATGTCCTGCCATACGATGATACCTACCTTGTCGCAATGGGTATACCAACGAGCAGGCTCGACCTTGATATGCTTACGTATCATGTTGAATCCTAAGTCTTTGGTCTTCTGCACGTCGTAGAGTAGAGCTTCATCGGTGGGAGCGGTATAAAGGCCGTCGGGCCACCAGCCTTGGTCGAGGGGACCGTACTGGAAGAGGGGCTGGTTGTTGAGCTCAAGGCGTACGATACCGTTGGCATCGCGACGGGTCGAAAACTTGCGCATAGCGGCATAGCTGTCAACTTGATCGACCACCTTACCATTGCTCTTCAATGACACCTCCAGGGTATATAGGAAGGGTGACTCGGGGCTCCATAACTTGCTATCGGAGGGCATGGCAATCTCTATGGTCTGTTGGTTGATACTCTTGCCTGTAGCGACGAGCTTGCCTTCGTCAAACACCTTTACCTCTATCAGGTCGGCAGGATTGGCATTGGCAACACATGCATTAACAGATAGCATCTTGCGGTCGATATTGGGCACAATACGGAGATCTTGGATATGCTTCTCATTGACGGGCTCCAACCATACAGTCTGCCAGATACCGCTTACGGGGGTGTACCAGATGCCGCTAGGATTGCTCACCTGCTTGCCACGGGGCTGATAGCTACGATCGGTGGGGTCCCATACCTTAACGGTAAGGGTGTTGGTCTTGCTCTCTAATGCGGGGGTGATATCGAAGGTGAAGGGCACGAAACCACCAGTGTGGCTACCGACCTTTACATCATTGACCCATACATCGGCTTTCCAATCTACGGCACCGAAATGGAGCAACACGCGCTTGTTCTTCCATGCAGAGGGCACGGTGAAGGTGCGCTGGTATACCAACTCATTGCGGTCGTTGATGCGCTTGCCTACACCCGACAGAGACGACTCGATGGCAAAGGGTACCAGGATGTCGCCCTCAAATTCGGTAGGAAGGGCACTACCCCTCTCTACTACGGCATACTGCCATAGGCCATTGAGATTTTTCCACTCGTCACGTTCCATGATGGGACGGGGATATTCGGGCAGCACATTGTCAGGATCAACAGACTCTGCCCAAGTCGTTTTAATCTTGTCTCCCGCGGGAGCCCACTGTGCAAACGCGCCACATACTGCTGCAAAGCAAAGGGCGGTAAACAGGAATCTTTGTTTCATAGTATTATTTTATTAATGGATTGTGATATATGAATTCTTATTTATTTTTAGGAGTCCTAAACCGCTATTGTTACTTTCAGATTAATCCTACGTAAAGTTATTTGTCGCAAATTTAATGAAAATATGGATAGATAAAAAAGATAATCGGGGCAATTCGCATAAATAAATATACTTTGGCTTCGCTTAATCGAAATTTTACACTATTTTTGCACACAATTATAGCAAACAACAATTAAAAATGAGCAACCAACGTTACATGATGCGAGGTGTATCGGCTTCGAAAGAGGATGTACACAACGCTATAAAGAACATCGACAAGGGTATTTTCCCGAAAGCATTCTGTAAGATCATCCCCGACCTGTTGGGTGGTGATGAGGAGTATTGTAACATTATGCATGCCGACGGAGCAGGCACCAAGTCATCATTAGCTTACCTCTATTGGAAAGAAACTGGAGACCTGGGTGTATGGAAAGGTATTGCACAAGATGCACTTATCATGAACATCGACGACCTGTTATGTGTGGGTGCTACAGATAACATCCTCGTATCTTCTACCATCGGTCGTAATAAGTTATTGATTCCTGGTGAGGTTATCTCGGCTATCATCAACGGTACCGACGAATTATTGGCAGAGCTGAGAGAGATGGGTGTAGGTGTATATGCAACAGGTGGCGAGACTGCTGATGTAGGCGACCTTGTGCGCACAATCATTGTGGATAGCACCGTAACATGTCGTATGAAGCGTAGCGATGTTATCGACAATGGCAATATTCAGGCAGGTGATGTTATCGTGGGTCTCGCTTCGTACGGAAAGGCAACCTACGAGAAGGAATACAATGGTGGTATGGGTAGCAATGGACTTACCAGTGCACGTCATGACGTATTTGCTAAGTATCTGGCAGAAAAATATCCCGAGAGCTATGATCAGGCTGTACCCAACGAACTCGTATACTCTGGTACCAAGCATTTGACCGATGAGGTTGAGGGCAGTCCGCTCGATGCAGGAAAGTTGGTACTCTCCCCCACCCGTACCTATGCACCTGTAATCAAGCAGATTCTTAACGAGATGCGTGCTGACATCCATGGTATGGTACACTGCTCAGGTGGTGCACAGACCAAAATTTTGCACTTCATCGACAAGTTGCATATCATTAAGGATAACATGTTCCCCGTACCTCCTTTGTTTAAGACCATTCACGAGGAGAGTCATACCGATTGGGCAGAGATGTACAAGGTGTTCAATATGGGTCATCGCATGGAAATTTACCTCCCTGCTGACAAGGCACAACGCATCATCGAGATCAGCCAAAGCTTCGGTATCGATGCTCAGATTGTAGGTCGCGTAGAAGCCAGCGAGAAGAAACAGCTCGATATTCATAGCGAGTTTGGTGACTTCCACTACGAATAGATACATACAATTATTATATATAAAAGACAATTCCCCACGCCTTGGCATGGGGAATTTCTTTTTTATGGTCTTCTGAGATTCTCGGGAGAAAATGACCTACTCTTCTGTCTTCTTCTCGTACTCTTTCACCCAACCATTGTAGCCCGTGGCAAGCTCTATTACACGATAACCTTTAGAGGACAAGGAGGAGGCTGCACGCTTACTACGATTACCACTGCGGCAATAGAGTGCAACAGTGCTACCCTCTTTGATGCGAGCTACGGCAAGGCTATCAAAATCGTGACGCAGCACGTCAATATGAAGTGTAGTGCCATCAATATGTCCTGCGGTATGCTCTTCGAGTGTGCGCACATCGAGCACAACAACATTGGTGTCGGCAATCACCTTGGCAAATTCATCGACAGACACGCTACGGAATGTGTCGGGCACCTGCTTGGGGTCGTTTTTCTTTCCTTGACAAGAGATGCTCATCAGGCAGGCCATGAGAGAATAGAATATCTTTTTCATCCGAATATAAATAATGTGCTATTAATGTAAGATATGGTATATTAGTTCACGAAGAAGCCCCTTGTCAGTGGCATTAGCGCCACAACCCTTAGAAAGGGCATCGTACTTACGTATATCGCTAATGATATACATCACTTTGCGAGCAGTATAGTGTGGCATTGCCATCTGATATTCTTTGGCTTGCCAAGGCGAACGAAGGTCGAGATAAGCAGCAATACCTGTATCAGACTTTTCGGGTGCGTAATAGGCCATCATCAGGTTGGCATAAAAGTTATAAAGCATAGCCAACACCATTGGCATAGCAAAACTTTTCTTATTATCCTCCATGTATTTAGCAATGGTGTTAGCCTTTACAACATCTTTTACGATAAGCGCATTTTTTAGCTCAAATACATTATAATCTTTGCTGATACCGACACACTCTTCCACCAATTCGGGCGTAATGGGCTCATCATTCTTAGGCTTAGCAATAATGAGTTTATCCAATTCACTAGCCAATCTGCTAAGGTCGGCACCAATGCTCTCGACCATCATGTTAGCAGCTTTCAAGTCGATGGCAGTACCCTTGGCTCGCACATAATTAGTGATAAAAGAGGGCAACATGGTGTCTTTGAGCTTCTTCGACTCGAAAAGGCGCCCTACCTTCTCTATCTCTACAGCTGCCTTCTTACGACGATCAATCGTGCCATACTTGTGGCAGAACACAAGAACTGTTGTGGGTTGTGGCTTTTGCAGATAATAGACGAGCTCATCCATATTACGAAGTGTCTGAGCCTCTTTTACGATGATTACCTGATACTCGGCCATCATGGGATAACGCTTGGCAGAGGCAACAATATTGCTCATATCGGTATCTTGTCCATATATCACCATCTGATTGAAACCTCGTTCCTCTTCGGTGAGTACATTTTCTGCAATATAATCAGACAAGCGATCTATATAGTAAGGCTCTTCGCCCATCAGATAATACACTGGGGCAAATTGGCGAGAGTTTATCTCCTTGATAATGCTTTCGTATGTTACTTCTTGCTTTGCCATTTTCTCAATTCGCTATTAAAGCTCACATGGTTTGTTGATTTATAGACAAAGATACGACAAAACTTCTTATCCACATTCGTTTCACTCTCTTTTTTTCGAAAGAGCACCTTAGCAGACTTGTTAAATATTAAATCTACTGTACGTAAAATTGTACAAAATTACAACTAATACTGTACAATAATCCATATTTATATAACCAATAGGTTATAATAAGCCTCCCTTTCCCAGACATTTTACACCTGTTTTTCTTGCTTTGTCTCTATATTTATTCTAATTTTGCAAGCATAATATTAAGGCACGCAATGCAAGAATTAAATCTTCCCCCTTTCGAGAGAAAGTTAACGGCAAAGGATGACAAACCATATATCCTCGATGTTATAAGACGTCAATACGTGGCACTAACCCCCGAGGAGTGGGTGCGCCAGCACTTCGTGCATTTTCTTATCGGACACAAGGGATTCCCTCAAGCGTTGATGGCAAATGAAGTGCAACTCAAACTTAATGGTATGAGCCGACGGTGTGACACTGTGGTGTATGATCGTGCACTGAAGCCTTGTGTCATTGTGGAATATAAGGCCCCTACTGTGAATATCACCCAGCAAGTGTTTGACCAGATTTGCCGTTACAACATGGTATTACAGGTAGACTACCTCATCGTGAGTAATGGCTTGACACACTACTGTTGTCGAATTGACTATAGTACTCATCGCTATACATTCCTTCAGGAAATACCACACTACGACCAAATAACAAATAAAGTAGTGAGGAACACTTGATTTCGAAAAAAAATGCGTAACTTCGTACCCTATATTTAATGTAAGAGTGAAATGATGAAAAAGCTTCTCTACGGCATAAGTTTGGTATGTGCAACACTGACAACACAAGCACAAAACAGCTCTATAGCATCGACCAACGACTATCTGAAGGCACATAAGAAAACCGATGCGACAGTTCTCTTCAGTACGGATAGCGAAGGAGTAAAAACTCCTGTAGTGTGGGGACTTGACACAGCATGGCCTAGCGAGGACAACATGCGTCGAGGAGTGGCATTCATCGGTAAAGAGCAGTTGGCTGTAGCACGTGTGTCGTTTCAGCCCAGCGACCTTGTTGACGAAAACGGAGAACTGAGTGCTGACCAGAAGAAAGACCTTAGTGAGAGACTCAACTTGGTGGCCTTATCAGGAGTGAAGGATATCGCACTCAATAGTGACCATGAGGTATTGTGTGATGGTGAGAATCCTACTGATGCATGGAAAAAGGAAGCAGCCCAACATCGAAAAAACTATGTAGGCAAGCCTGCCGAGTGGATACGTCTATTCAAAGCGACCGTAACCTACTGCCGCAACAAAGGGTATAACGTCGTGAGCATAGCACCTTTTAATGAGGCCGACTTCACAGATTGGAACCAGGGCACAATGGCAAATTTCAAAGAGATATGCCGACTTATGCAAGAAGATGAATTCTTCGATGGTATACGCATCAGTGGTGGCAACACGCTCAATAGCGATAAGGCATTGGAATGGTACAACGGTTTGAACCCCTACCTCACTGAGGGTAATACACACCAGCTGGCAGGTTCGTTTGACAACTATGCAGAATTCTTTGAGACCGTAAGAGCCAACGGCCATTATGCTACGGCTGATGAGCTACATAATGTAATGGAGGCCATGGTGGGTGTAGAGTATGGAATGCAAACTGGTATCTGGTGGGGATTTGATGGACGTGCTCGAGGCGAGTACTGTAAAGCAACCTTCGGCGATCGTATCGGTTATGGCGAAGACCGAACACACTGGACTGCAGCATCTGTATACCGCATGCCAGACGGACGTATACAGCTCTTTGGAGGCACCTCAGAACGTCAGGCCAACAATTCGTCATATCGCATCGTGTCGCAAGACAAACTTGCATATTTTGAGGGTCATGGACCTATGCATGAATACATTATGGACTTGCCTGGAGGCACCGGCTATCAAGTAGGACAAACCAATGCTGAGCGTGTACTTGAAATACATACAGGCGAAGATGTTCCTCTTGCACCTACTGAGGGTACATTTATCCTTATGAACAAAAAGAGTCGCAAACTACTGATGCCACAAGGCGGAAGCACCTCAAACGGCACCAATATCTGTCAAGGAGCCAACAAGAGACAAAGCTATCAGCAATGGAATATCACACCTGTAGATAGTCGTGTGGGGGGAGATTTCAGCTATTTCTACATCTCTAACGCTAAAAGTGGCGCACAGCTCGATATCTCAAACTGGTCGCTCAGCAATGGTGGCAACATCATCCTTTACAACGGTAGCAAGGGGACCAATGAGCAATGGTTTTTCCAATATGCAGGAGATGGCTATTACTACATTCTTAGTCGCCATAGCAACAAATGTATAGAAGTTGCAAATGGAAGCACTATAGACAATGCAAACATTCAACAGAGCGAACTCAACGGAAGTGATAAACAAATGTGGAGATTGCTTCCTGTGAACGCAACTTGTGAGCAGAATGCACCCGATGCGCCCACTGGTCTTAAGGCTACAGCCACAGCTGCAACCATCAAACTCACATGGAATGCTGTAAACGAAACTGACGTGACTGGATATGCCATATTACGTGCCGATGCTGAAGCTGGACTTCCCTATCAGTGGAACACCATCGCACGCAATATTACTGACACCATTTTCGTGGACAATTTGGTATCAGAGGGTAATACTTACATTTACAAAATAAAGGCTATAGACCGTGCCATGAACCGTTCTGAGGCATCAGACTCTGTCACGTCAACATTGGTCGATGAGAAATCACTTATTGCTTCGTACCAATTTGAAGATACGATATGTGATATTTCAGGAAACCTGTTACATGCCGCACACTATGGCGATCCGACCTATCTGACCGCCAAGAAAGGAGAACTTAAAGATAGAGTATTGGCCTTGGATGGAAGTTCAGAATATCTGCAACTACCTGTCACCATTGCAAACAGAGAAGAGATGACCATTTCACTTTGGGTACGTTGGAAGGGCAATGGAAACGGACAACGAATCTTCGACTTCGGCAATGGCGAAGAGCAGTATATGTACCTTACAGCCAATGCTAGTAATGGAAAGATGCAATTTGCCATCAAAGACAATGGAGAAGAGCAGTATATGGATATCAGCAAGTTGGGTACCTATTCTTGGAAGCATATCATCATCAGTATCAGCAACGATAGTGTATCTGCATACGTTAATGGTGAACTCATGGCATCTACCAGCGACATCACATTGCGTCCTTCAGACTTCTGTCCGATATTCAATTACATAGGCCGTAGCCAATCAAAGAGCAATGCGTTGTTTAAGGGAGATATTGATGACTTGCGCATATATAATTATGCTCTATCTGCCGATGAAGCGATTGCTTTATACAATAATTCAGCTGATATAGAAAACATATCTACCGCACAAACTATCGTAAGCATGCGTTATTATACCCTCGATGGTATCGCCCACGACACACCTCAGAGAGGCATGAATATCGTACGCATACAATATAGCGATGGAAGCACTAAGGTAGAGAAAGTCTGTAATTTATAAATTTGATACATCAAACCTACCGACCAATGTCACAGATAAATTACCATAACGTAGAGATTCGCCAACAGGAGATGATTGTGCTTGAGGAGGTGAATCTGAAGATACAATCCGGAGAATTCGTCTACCTCATCGGTAAAGTAGGCTCGGGAAAATCGAGTCTGCTCAAGACCATGTATGGAGAGCTCGACATTCATAAAGGAGAGGCCGAAGTACTGGGTTACGACATGACCCACATTCGTCGAAAACAAATACCGGCTTTGCGCAAACGCATAGGAATAGTATTTCAGGATTTCCAATTGCTCATCGATCGCAACGTCAAGGATAACCTCGACTTTGTACTCAAAGCTACAGGATGGAATGATAAGGGCCGTCGTATGCGTCGAATCGAAGAAGTTCTGGAACAAGTGGGAATGAGCACCAAAGGTTACAAGATGCCTCACGAGCTTTCCGGTGGTGAACAGCAACGTATCGTTATTGCCCGTGCTATACTGAACACACCCGAAATCATCCTTGCCGACGAACCTACAGGTAATCTCGATCCTGAGACAGGTCGACAGATTGTAGAGCTATTACGTAACATCCGTGAAAAGGGTTCTACTGTCATCATGACGACTCATAACTTACAGCTTCTCGAAGAGTTCCCTGGCAAAGTGTTTCGTTGTGAAAACCATAAAGTAGTTGAGAGCGTTTCGGAAGTGCCAGAAAATATTATTCCTTCAGAAACGGAAGAGAACCAATAATTAGAACTTAAACAAAAAAAACAATACAAACATGAAAGTAATGAAATTTGGCGGTACCTCAGTAGGTTCCGCAGCACGCATGAAGGGTGTAGCAGCACTCATCAACGATGGTGAAGACAAGATAGTTGTACTCTCAGCCATGTCGGGAACAACCAACTCTTTGGTTGAGATTTGTGGCTACCTTGCCAACAATAATCCTGAAGGAGCTAATGAGGTTATCAATAAGCTTGAAGGCCTTTACAAGAAACACATCAGTGAACTTTACAGTACTGAGAACTACAAGCAGCAAACTATATCACTCGTAAAAGAGGTATTCGACTACTTGCGTTCATTTACAAAGCAAGTGTTTACTTCAATCGAAGAGCGCATCATCTTGGCACAGGGAGAGATTATCTCTACCAATATGGTGACCAACTATCTCAAGGAGCAGGGCATCAGTGCTCATCTCATTGCAGCACTTGACTATATGCGTACCGACAAGAATGGCGAGCCTGATGCTGCTTACATTAAGGAAAAGATTACCGATGTATTGGCACATAGCCCCAAGGCACAGATTTACATTACTCAGGGCTTCATCTGTCGCAACATCAATGGCGAGATTGATAACTTGCAACGTGGTGGTAGTGACTATACCGCATCACTCATTGGTGCTGCTGTAGGTGCCAGCGAGATACAGATCTGGACCGATATTGATGGCATGCATAACAATGACCCCCGTATCGTTGATGGCACCTCTGCTGTACGTCACCTCCACTTTGAGGAAGCTGCAGAGTTGGGTTACTTCGGAGCCAAGATCCTCCACCCCACTTGCATACAACCTGCTAAGTTTGCTAACATCCCCGTGAAATTGCTCAATACCATGGAACCTCAAGCCCCTGGCACAGTAATCAACAATGAGGCTGATCCCGGTACTATCAAAGCTGTAGCTGCAAAGGAGAATATTACTGCCATCAAGATTAAGTCAAGCCGCATGCTTCTTGCCCACGGTTTCTTGCGTAAGGTATTCGAGATTTTTGAGAGCTACCAGACCTCTATTGATATGATTTGCACCTCAGAGGTGGGCGTATCAATGAGTATTGATAATACCAAACATCTCAACGAAATCGTGCATGACCTGAAAAAGTATGGTACCGTGAGCATTGACCACAACATGTGTATTATCTGTGTAGTGGGTGATATGGACTGGGAGAATATCGGTTTTGAGGCTCGTGCCATGGATGCTATGCGCGACATTCCCGTGCGTATGATTTCATTTGGTGGTAGCAACTACAATATCTCGTTCCTCATCAAGGAAAGCGATAAGAAGCGTGCATTGCAGGCATTGCAGGACAAACTTTTCAATAACAAAGGATGATTAAAGGAAACTTTCCCATAGAGCGTTTCAAGAACATTGATACGCCCTTCTATTATTACGACACCAAGGTGTTGCGCGAAACTCTTGAGACGATTCGTGAGGAGATTCGTCGTAATCCCGAATATGAGGTGCATTATGCTATCAAGGCCAATGCAAATCCGAAGATATTACGTATCATCAGTGCTGCAGGATTTGGTGCCGATTGCGTTAGCGGTGGAGAGGTACGTGCAGCTATCGAAGCAGGTTTTCCTGCTCATAAGGTTGTGTATGCAGGTGTTGGCAAGAGCGATCGAGAGATAAACCTTGCCCTTGACTACGGCATCCATTGCTTTAATGTGGAGTCTGAAGCAGAGTTACTCATCATCAATGAACTGGCCGAAAAGAAAGAAAAGATAGCGCGTATCGCTTTACGCATCAATCCCAATGTTGGTGCTCACACCCACAGCAATATCACTACTGGATTGGCAGAGAACAAGTTTGGTATCAATCTCGAACAGATTGAGGGAGTTATTGAGCAAGCGATTGCCCTACCCCACATAGAGTTTGTAGGTATACACTTCCACATCGGTTCGCAGATACTGGACATGATTGATTTCGTAGCGCTTTGTAACCGTATAAATGAGCTTACCGAACTCTTTGAACGTCGCAAATATCCTATCCTTAGCATCAATGTAGGGGGTGGATTAGGAGTAGATTATGGTCATCCTAATCATAAGTATATTCCGGCTTTCCATGACTATTTCGAGGTGTTTCGTAAGCATCTTCACTTGCGTCCCGGTCAAACACTTCACTTTGAGCTTGGCCGAAGCATTGTTGCCCAGTGTGGAAGCCTTATTACACGCGTGTTATATATTAAGGAAGGTACTTGCAAGCGTTTTGCTATTGTTGATGCAGGCATGACCGACCTTATTCGCCCAGCACTTTATCAGGCATACCATCGTATTGAGAATATCTCATCGTATGAACCCGAGCTCACCTATGATGTAGTAGGTCCGGTATGCGAAAGTTCTGATGTATTTGGCAAAGCTGTAGACCTAAACACCACTCACCGTGGCGATTTCATTGCCATCCGCTCAGCCGGAGCCTATGGCGAGATTATGGCTTCACAATACAACTGTCGCGAACTTCCCAAGGGATACCTGAGTGAAGAACTGTAATGACATAAGAATGTACAATTGTACAGAAAACAGAAATAGAGCCAGACGTTTGTCTGGCTCTATTTCTATATCTAATATTAATCCTCAATCAATATTATTTTACTTTGGGCGGTAATAGTTCTGTTTGTATATTGGTCATGCTTCCCCAAAGGTTATAACGTGCTTCAGGATTGAGACTTTCGAGAGTACGCAGAACTTCAGCTATACGGCTTCGATTTGAGGTGTGTTCGTGCGGACAGTTCTTTTGCTGCTTACGATACTCATGCAGTTCAGCCAGACGTTGGATATCACGCTCTTCGATACGGCAAAGAGGACGAATAATAGTCATATCAAACTTATTCATCTTTAGAGCTGGAGGCATAGTGGAGAATGCGCCTTGGAAAGTCATATTCATCAGCAAAGTCACCAAGACATCGTCTTGGTGATGTCCAAGTGCTATCTTGTTGCATCCAAATTGTTTAGCAGTTTCAAAGAGTGCTTTACGACGATTCCATGAACAGAGAAAGCAAGGTGATTTTCGGGTATCTCCTGTAGCATCAAATGAGGTCTCCACAACGTGCATTTCCACCCCAAGATTACGTGCAAAATCAACAAGATATTCCGTATCAGTTTGATATGGAATATTGGTCATAACCACATGAGCTGCCACAATCTCAAACCTTGGTTTCAATACACGTACCCGAGCAGCCATTAGTTCAAGCAATGCCAAAGAATCTTTTCCACCCGATACTGCCACAAGGATACGGTCACCTTCTTCTATGAGAGAATACTCTGCCGCAGTTTGATGGAATCTGTGGCGAAGACGATGCATGAGTTTTTCTTCTTCAGTACGCTGTGGCATATCATTTCTTCTTTCGGGCTACAAAAATACACTAAAAAACATAAAAAATATAAATTGTTTACGTTTTTGTACTGTTATACCAATAAAAATGCCTAACTTCGCCATATACTATAGATAAGATACAAACTATGTTTACAATGATAAAAAGAAATATACTTTTGGCTCTTATGCTCGGGATGAGTCTTGTCGCTTTCGGACAGAGCCAGACACAGGCAAAAAACTGGTTTGCTGCCGGTGAATATGAGAAGGCAAAGCCTGTATTTGCCAAATTGATTAAAGGCAATCCTAAGAATGGCAGTCTGAATTACTGGTACGGTGTATGTCTCAATGAGACTGGCGAGCATGCCGAAGCTCTCCCCTACCTTAAGAAAGCAGTAGAGCGCGATGTAGAGAATGCTTATCGCTACATGGGTGATTATTATCTGCAAGATGGTGATTACGATAATGCGATGGAATTTTATGAGATATACCTCGAAAAGGTAGATCCTACAGACAAGCGTTTTGAGGAATATACAAGAATCCTTGAACAAACGAAACACGAATACAAGTTCCTCAAACGAGTAGAAAAAGTGATATTTATCGACAGCGTTGTGGTTGAAAAGGAGAAATTCTTGACCGCCTATCACATTGGTCAAGAGTGCGGAACCATAGGTACTACCAAATACCTCATCGGAGGAGTTTCAAATGAAGGTACAGCCTATAGCACTGAGATGCGCGATAAGATTTATTATAGCGACCTTGATGCCAATGGCGTGTTGCAACTCTACATGTGTTACAAGATGTTGGACGAATGGAGCAAGCCTGCACTCTTGCAAGGCATGCCCGAAGGTGACAAGAACTATCCTTACGTAATGTCAGATGGTGTCACCATCTATTTCGCCAACAACAGCAACGAGGGTTTGGGAGGATACGATCTCTATGTCACTCGATACAATACGGCTACCGACCGTTATCTGCTGGCAGAGAACTTGGGTATGCCCTTCAACTCTGCTGCCAACGACTATATGATGATAATTGACGAAGTTAACAAACTCGGATGGTTTGCTACCGACCGCAATCAGCCCGACAGTTTGGTATGCATATACACGTTTATCCCCAACGAGGTGAAGCAATACCATGACTACGAGTCAGGAGATCGTCAAGAGATATTGAAGGCATCACGCATAAACAGCATTGCTGCCACTCAGACCGATGCCGAGGCAATTCGTCAAGCCCAACAGAGTCTATTAAAGTTGACAATGAATATTGCCAATAAAGAGACTAAAGCAGACTTCACATTTGTCATTGATGACTTCACAGACTATCACTCATTAAAAGACTTCAAGAATCCTGAAGCAAAACAACTCTATCAAGATTGGGAGAATAAGAAGAAGCAATTGGCAAAGCTATACAAGCAGCTCGACGAAATGCGTGTGCGCTATACTCAATCTTCAGCCAACGAACGTCAGAAAATGAGTGCCGAGCTATTAGCTACCGAGAAGCAATACGAAGCTTTAGAGACTGAGGTTGCCACTATGGATAAAGAGATAAGAAACAAAGAGATTAACTACTCGAACAAAAAATAACATTACTAAATATAATTTAGGTATGACACTTAGCATTACATTTATCGTTGCGCTCATCATCGTAGCTCTTGTGCTCATGGTGGTAGAGATGTTGCTCATCCCAGGCTTTGGCATCGCGGGTCTCGGTGCTATTGCATCGTTTGGTTATGCCAACTATTACGCATTTACCGAGTTAGGTAATTGGGCAGGATTCATCACATTATTCGTATCACTGTTGTCCGCTGCATTGATTATCACTTTTGTTCTACGCAGCCGTGCACTCGACAAGCTCGGGTTGGAGAAAGAGATAAACTCTACCGTGGCATCCGAGGCCAGCAAAGAGGTTAAAGTGGGCGATACCGGTATTACTATCACACGCCTTGCCCTCATTGGCAATGCGATTATCAACGATCACATTATTGAAGTGAAGTCGTGTGAAGGGCTGCTCGATGAGAACACTCCCATCATCGTGGAGCGTATCATTGAGAATGTTATCATGGTAAGAAAACATTGAATTCATAATTAATTAGGAATATCATAACCTTTAATTTTATTTATAAACTATGATCATTAATTCTATGACACCGTTTATTTTAATCGGAGTAGTGTTAGTATTTCTAATGCTCTTCTTTTATTACTTCCCAATCATGCTTTGGTTCTCTACCAAAGTTTCGGGTGTACAAATTTCGTTGTGGCAACTCTTCCTTATGCGTTTCCGTAAGGTACCGCCCACAGTTATTGCATCTGCTATGGTCGAAGCCCACAAGGCGGGTCTCAACAACATTACTCGCGACGAGCTCGAGGCTCACTACCTCGCTGGAGGTCACGTAGAGCGTGTTGTACATGCTCTTGTATCGGCATCAAAGGCAAACATCGACCTCTCGTTCCAGATGGCTACTGCTATTGACCTTGCAGGTCGTGACGTATTTGAGGCAGTACAGATGTCTGTTAACCCTAAGGTTATCGACACTCCTCCTGTGACAGCCGTTGCCAAGGATGGCATTCAGCTCATTGCCAAGGCTCGTGTTACCGTACGTGCCAATATACGCCAGTTGGTGGGTGGTGCAGGCGAAGACACTATCTTGGCTCGTGTAGGTGAAGGTATCGTATCATCTATCGGTTCGTCAGAGAATCATAAGTCAGTGCTCGAGAATCCTGACAGTATCTCTAAGCTCGTATTGCGCAAGGGTCTCGATGCTGGTACAGCCTTCGAGATTCTCTCTATTGATATTGCCGATATTGATATAGGTAAGAACATTGGTGCTACCTTGCAGATGGATCAGGCTAATGCCGATAAGAACATTGCTCAGGCTAAGGCTGAAGAACGTCGTGCTATGGCTGTAGCACTCGAACAGGAGATGAAGGCTAAGGCTGAGGAAGCCCGTGCCAACGTAATCCAAGCCGAAGCAGAAGTGCCTAAGGCTATGGCCGAAGCCTTCCGCAACGGTAACCTCGGCATCATGGATTACTATCGCATGAAGAACATCCAGGCCGATACAGCTATGCGCGATAATATCGCTAAGCCCGATGTAACAACAAAGTAAGATATATCGATAAAGACGGAGAGTTAAGAGAGGAGGAGTGACATCCATCACGGAAACCATCTCTTAACTCTTCACTTTTTTCAACATCATCATTCAACTTTCACCATTCAACATCCAGCCCATGTTTGCACCCTCTGAACTCATCATCAACGAAGACGGCTCGGTTTTCCATCTCCATCTCAAGCCCGAGCAGCTGGCCCGAAAAGTAATCCTTGTAGGTGACCCAGGTCGTGTAGCTCTTGTAGCCTCTCATTTCGATTCCATCGAATGTGATATCGAGAGTCGCGAGTTTCATACCATTACAGGTACATACAAGGGCAAGCGCATCACAGTACTCTCTACAGGTATCGGTTGCGACAATATCGACATTGTAGTCAATGAATTGGATGCCTTGGCCAATATAGATTTTACCACACGTGAGCAAAAGCCAGAGTTCTGCCAATTAGAGATGGTGCGCATAGGCACTTGTGGAGGACTACAACCCCACACTCCCGTAGGAACCTTTATATGTTCGCGCAAAAGCATCGGCTTTGATGGTCTGCTCAACTATTATGCAGGACGCAATAAGGTATGTGATCTTGAGTTCGAAACAGCCTTTACCCAACACATGCAGTGGAATCCTCAGAAGGGTGCTCCCTATGTCATTGACAATGATGCCGAGCTGCTTGCCCGCATAAATCAGGGCGACATGGTCGATGGTGTCACCATTTCAGCCGGAGGCTTCTTCGGTCCTCAGGGACGCAAGTTACGTATTCCTCTTGAAGATCCCGACCAGAACAAAAAGATTATGGCGTTCGAGCACAAGGGCCATCTTATTACCAACTTCGAGATGGAAGGTTCAGCCATTGCAGGCCTATCTGCTCTTTTAGGGCACAAGGCCATGACCGTATGCATGGTTATCGCTAATCGTCGTGCCAAGGAAGCCAACACCGGTTACAAGAGCAGCATTGATTATTTGATTGAGAAAGTAGTAGAAAGAATATAAACATGGAACCGATCTTCACCTACCCCACCCTTGACAAAGCAGCTCGCTATGAGCAGTTTATCAAAGACTTCATTCCTTATATTGCCGATGAACACGAAGAGGTAAGCATATTGGCCAATACCACAGCAGCCTTGCGTCAAGCTTTCGGATGGTTTTGGATAGGGTTCTATCTCGTCCGTGACGAACAACTTGTGCTCGGTCCTTTTCAAGGTGATGTAGCCTGTTATCGCATCCGTAAAGGTCGTGGCGTATGCGGTACAGCCTGGGCCGAAGCTACCACACAAGTGGTACCTGATGTAGAACTATTCCCCGGACATATTGCCTGTAGCGGAAGTTCACGTTCCGAGATTGTTGTTCCACTCATAGCTCATGGAACGGTACGTGCAGTACTCGACATTGATAGCGACACTCTCAACACCTTCGACGATACAGACCGCCACTATCTTGAGATTTTGTGCGACCAGCTTTGCCTGGCAATATATTAAACAAATTATCTCCATAAGCTGTTAAAGTGAAAAAATATTCACTTAAAAAAACAGATTTATGACCCTGAAGAACTTCCTCTTTCCCGCCTATCTCGACGAAAGCCGCACCTACTCTACCCTTATCCTCGTCGTTCGCGTACTGTTCGGCATCCTATTCCTCACTCATGGCTACGACAAGTTGTTGGCACACGCCTCTATGGCCGACCTTTTTGCCGACCCTTTTAAAGTCGGAAGCACCATTTCATTCTGGATGGTCGTTTTTGCCGAGGTCGTATGCTCCTTTGCCTTGATTTTCGGCATTTTACAACGTGTAGTGCTCATACCCCTGATTATCACCATGTGTGTTGCCTTCTTTTGGGCACATGGCGGAGCAGCCTTTTCGGCCAAGGAACTCTCCTTTATCTATATGACCATCTTTGTCCTCCTCTACATTACAGGACCAGGTGAATTCTCTTTTGACAGTCTTATCGGGAAATACCTCATCGACAAGAATGATGCAGCAGCATAGAGTTGACGTCCATTACTAAATATAACGTATGACGAAGATTGAAAACACTTTTCATCTTCGTTATACTTGTTTATTGGGTAATCTTTGAGATAATTCTCCAAGATACTCGATACTCGCCATAAAATATTGAAAAAGGTTCATATCTTGTCCGTTTGTTCATATCTTTGAGATAATTCTCCAAGATACTTTCGCTCGCTGTAATAAATATTCAAGTAAACTTGATATTTCTTGCTCGCTTATCCGTATCTTTGCAAGATAAAAGGAATTACTATGCATACTCAAGATACCATCTGTGCCATTGCTACCGCTCAAGGTGGAGCCATCGGCATCATCCGTGTTAGTGGTCCAGAAGCCATCGCTATCACCAGCAATCACTTCCGTCCCCTACAAGGCGTTCCACTTACCGAGCGTAAGGCACGTGTGGCAGTCTTCGGACACCTCATTGATACCGATGGCATGATGATCGACGAAGTACTTGTCACCCTCTTCCGTGCTCCCCACTCATATACGGGAGAAGACTCGGTAGAGATTTCGTGCCATGGCTCTTCTTATATCCTACAGCAGGCTCTTCGCCTGCTTATCGATGGTGGTTGTCGTCTTGCTACTCCGGGCGAATATACCCAACGAGCCTTCCTCAATGGCAAGATGGACCTCAGTCAGGCCGAAGCCGTTGCAGACCTCATTGCCTCTACCTCAGCAGCTACACATCGTCTTGCGTTGAGCCAGTTACGTGGAGGATTCAGCCAAGAGCTCTCGGCATTGCGTGACAAGCTGCTACATCTCACCTCACTCATGGAGCTTGAACTCGACTTTAGCGATCATGAGGAACTCGAGTTTGCCGATCGTAGCGAGCTTTCACAGATAGCCTCAGATATTGAGCATGTTATTGCTCGCCTCACCCACTCCTTTAACGTAGGTAATGCCATTAAAAATGGTGTGCCCGTTGCGATTATCGGTGAGACCAATGTAGGTAAATCCACCCTACTCAATGCCCTTGTAGGTGAAGAACGCGCCATCGTGAGCGATATCCATGGTACCACACGAGATGTTATCGAAGATGTTGTAAACCTCCGTGGCATCACCTTCCGCTTTATCGATACTGCCGGCATACGCCAGACAACCGACGTGGTAGAGAATATCGGCATCGAGCGCACCTATCAAAAGATGCAACAGGCCTCTATCGTTCTTTGGATGGTCGATGCTAACAACTCTTCACAATTGACAATTGACAAGGGACAATTGATAATGGAGAAAGGAGAACTCAACAACTCTTCCCTCTTCACTCTTCCCTCTTCACTCGAAAACAAGCCCCTGATCCTTCTCTTTAATAAGGCCGACCAAATATCACCCGAGCAACAAGTGATCTTAGAACAATCCTTTGCCCATATCGAAGCTCCTAAGCTCTTTATCTCAGCTAAAAACCATACAGGCCTCGAAGCGCTTGAATCACATTTGGTCGAAGCTGCCGCCCTACCCGATATCTCACAGAGCGATGTCATTGTCACCAATGCTCGCCATTACGAAGCCCTCACCCATGCCCTCGATGCTATCCGTCGCGTACAAGATGGCCTTGCCTTGAACCTCTCAGGAGACTTCATATCGCAAGACCTTCGCGAATGCATCCACCATCTCTCCGATATCGTAGGTGAGGTCTCAAGCGACTCTGTGCTTCAAAATATCTTTAAACACTTTTGCATCGGGAAATAGGAATTAGTTAATGTGTTGATATTCAATACATTAGTGGTTTTGATACAAATCGATAATTTAAAGTTCAAAACCACCTACTAACTCATTGAATAACAATTAAATATGTTAGTTTTATAATTAGAGTAAGTAAAGTGCATAAATTCAATTTTGTCCCTCGTTTGTGCCCCAGGCACTCGAGGGACGTATTTTTTTGTCCCTTTTTTGTCCCTCGGGC
>JAEIGA010004978.1_pt1 | contig 20400 bp, 16 predicted proteins | sample 9270691 | NCBI WGS metagenome assembly JAEIGA01 (sample SAMN17057246, study PRJNA624740) | gut metagenome | biome: biome; isolation source: fecal sample | host: Bos grunniens | place: China: Xizang | collected 2019 | reverse complement strand
TCTCTCTTTTGAAGCTATGGTTGAGTTCTTTGAGTTTGAAGGTTTTGCTCCATATGTGTTAGATAACTTTATGACTATGGATCCATTAGCTCGTAAAGAACTTCTTAAAGCTGATGCAAAATTTATGGAAATTTTTAATGCATACGCTAGAGAATATGACCTTTTCCCTACTAGCGCTGTAGACTTAGAACCTGGAGAGAATGAATTCGATTATGTATTTAATGTCGTATTTGATATTGATACGGATGGAAGTGTTTTAGATACAGAAGCTACTCGTAGCTCATTAAAGTCTTTTGCGCAAATGTATGCAGCTGGTAATTTTGATAAATCACTGGTTGTAGAGTCGCTTACTGAGGATGTGGGAGACAACTTAGACGTTTTATTTAACAGTGAAGAATTTAAAAAACCTATTACTGAAAAAGAAGTAGAAGCTATTAAAGCTAAATATGAAAGTCTTGAAGAGGAAATTGCTCCAGGTATTGAAAGTGAAATTGCAATGAAACATATTGTAGATACTTGGGAATCAGTAGAAGATTTAGATGATGAAACGTTTAATAAACTTACTGAAAGTTATTTGACAGAAGTGTATTCAAATGTAAAATCTTTTGAGGCTACCAACTGTGATCTTAAAGATAATAAGTTAGTAATTGAGGGCACAATTACTTTTAATAGCGGCAAAAATAAGCCTACAACATTTGTGTATGAAGCTAAAGAAACTGCAGATAAAAAAGTTGTTTTAGAAGGTCTAAATGCAGACTTTGCAACTGAAAAAGCATTTACATTAAACTGTAATTTGAGCAAAGCAAACTGCTTAATCGTTGAGAGCTTAGGCTATAAATATACAATTAATGATACCTTAGTAGAAGGTCTAGTAAAATAATAAAATAGTACGAAGGCTGGCTGTCGAACTGGCCAGCCTTCGTACTTAAGGAGCTAAAAATGCCAGATTTACAGAATAATTATGGGCTACTTCTTAATAAAGATATAAAGCTCCATAGAATATATTTTAAACAAATGGTAAAACTGCTCGGGATTAACTGTCAATATCGCTTTCCATTAGAAGGTAAAGATTATGACTTACACGGAGATCTTGAAGCTAATTATAGCAAACCACAAACTGTCGGAGTAATTTTTCAAGATCATCCTGACCAAAAAACGCTTAAAAAAATGGGCTGGGTATCTGAATTACAAGAAGGTAGTTCTATTATCCATGTTCCATACGACTTAGAAAAACTACAGGCTGGCGCGTTATTTGAAATTCCTAGTGGACTCGACCATGCAAAGCCTAGACTATTCCGTGTAATTTCCATGCAAAACATAATGGTTTATCCTGCGTCTATTGCCTGTGAAATTGCGCCTGAATATGTGGATAATGATGAAAAAACGCTTACAAGAGACTTTACTAAGACTAATATTACCATGCTAGTTGACTATGAGGAGGATGATTAATGAAGTTTATTTTAAATGAAAATCATAAATTTATACTAAATGAAAGCCCTCTATTTAATCTTGAAGAGCGCTTTATCTTAGATGAAAGTACACTCTTAGAAGCTGGCGCGACAGTGGCACACTTAAAAACTGCACTCAAAGATTTGGAAATGCTGTTACCTAGAATCATTAAAGCTGTAGAGTCTGGAATTGATATACAGGTGCCTGACAGCTTAAATGTTCGAGGGGGGAATGCCCAAGCGGAGCAGCAAATTAGCAAAAACTGTAAAGATATTCAGGATTTACTCAATGGCAGAAAAAACTTTAAAGAGCTTCTTAATAAGATGTCCGCTAGAACCCGGGAACGAAGACCAGAAAAAGAATACTCAAAAGAAGAGCTTATTGAAATCGAGCCTTTGTGTAATCGTATTGAAGAAGATATGAACAGTACAATAAGTCGGTTTTCCAATATAACTCGAAATAAAGGAGACGTTGCAGCTCAATTTAATGCCCTTAATGATATATTGCCTCGTCTTCTTGCTAATATTAAAAAATTATATGGTCTAATTGATGATTCAGAAGACCAAGAAGACTCCAAAGACCCAAAAACTTATAAATACAAATTAACTCGCAACGTAATTTCCCTTAAAGTAGGGGATACCTATGATTTAATGTCATTAATTAAGGTAACTCCTGAGCCTAACAAAGAAATTAAAGCTACATTTAAAGTTGTAAATAGCTCAATTGCTACAGTAGATAAAAAAAATAGTTTGACAGCTGTTGCAGAAGGTCAAACTATGATTCATGTAACTATAGATGGGCATGAACTAAAATGTGCATGTAAAGTAAGTGCAGCTGATCCTAATAAAGATATTTCTACTTCAGAAGGCATTGACTGGAAAACAAAGCTTGCGAGTGCGGTAAATAAAGAAACAGTAATTGAAGAGTTTATTTATACTGTCTGGCCAAAAGAAGCTAAAAAAGTATTAGCAATTAAAGAAGCCCTTTTACCTGAATGTGAAAACTATGGGTTCTTAAAGTCCGGTAGCAATCGCAATCCCTTTATTGTATTTATTACTGATACTTATTTAAATCCTTCCTATGACATACGCCCCCTAACGTATAATATAATTCATAACTTAGTTGCTAGGGGCACGTTAAAAGGAGAAGACCTAGCTGGGGCGGGCGTTATGAGTAAAGGTAACTTACTTTTCTGCAAAGCTCTTTATAAACTAGATGACGGCGCAATTAAAATGTATATTAAGAAGCAGCACAGTATACTGCAAGCGGCGAAGCGGCCAGAGCTATTTAAGTCGAATGCGGAGATGGCGTTTAATATGCTATATAATTTATCACAGATTCAAGAAGGAAGAGCTACCAAAGACGCTACCAATATGCAACTACGACCTATGAACCAAGTTGAACAGCTAGAAGCTAAATGGACAGAGACTGTTTCTGACACTGCCGAAGATGATAAGACTAAAACTAAAGTAGCTACAAATGCAGAGCTGTTAAAACAAATAGAAAATACAGCAGCGGCTGCAAAGCTTTTAGTAACGCTAGCAATTAAATTTAGTTCAAATGAGCAAATCACAACAGCTGTTTCATCCTGTAAAGAAGCAAATGAGCTTATGAATGGAGCTAGCACTCCAGTCGAAATTCAAAAGCTAGTGGCCTCAGTAGAGAGACTGTATAAGATCGAAAAGATTACTGAAAAACAAGCATTAAGCTTTATTAAGAGTATATTAGAGTCTGATAAATTTGAATTTAAAAAGGAGTAACGAGTAATGTTTTTCAAAATAGCCTCCCCAGTAGCAAATGAAAATCGCTATAATTTTTGGGTGTTGCATGGGGCACGGCTTGCGGTTATTACTTATCGAATTAAGCCAGCTCAAAAACAACTGAATGACTACTTATGGAAAACCTATGGAATAAATCTTAGAGCTGCAAGTCTTATGGTTATTGCAAACTGTAGAGTTCAAAAAAATCAAAGTAATGAATTAATTATTACATTTCCGTCGAAAAAAATTGATAATCTTGCAGCTTTAATTACCTATGGCGATGGAAAAATACAAGGCTGCTCAATACTAAAGGAAGCCTTTGGACGCTATTAAGGAGGTAACATGGCAATTAGATACTACGATGACGTTATAGCGGCGAAACTAAAACGCTGGAATCCGTCTGCGGACTTGAGAGTATTAAAACCTAATGAAGTAAAACGTGTATTTGCTTTAAATGCAGAAGATACTAAAGATAAACCTCTAACACTTCCCTGTGTTGCTTTGTCTAGAAATAATGACTTAGAAATTGAAGTAAACTATAAAACACCTAAATCATATGCAGGCTTAAAACTTAAACAAACTGAGACTGAAACATTAATTTTAAATGCAATCCCAGTTAGACCTCAATACCAACTCGATATTTATACTAAAACTGCTGAAGAGGGTGATGAGTACTTGCGTCAGTATTTGTTTAAACTAATTAACAACCCAGTGATTAAAATAGTGGTCCCCTACAATGGCGTTGAAGTGGAGCAAATTGCTAATATTCGAGTCATGAACACAGTATCAGATACAAGTGAAATTTCCGAGCGGCTCTTCTCTGGACAATTTAATCGTTGGACTATTCAGTTCGAGATCCAAGATGCATTTCTATACGACGTTCCGTATAGAAAGAATTGGAAGCTATATATTGCTGAAAACGAACTAATGCCTGAAACTGAGTGTAGTACTTTAGAATTAGGTGAAAATTTATATGCTAAAAATCTTAAAAACTACGAAATTGAGCCTTTACAATTTAATTTCCAAAAGTAATTACTAAATATTTGCTAAATTAATTGAGTTTAGTAAATGCTAAAATAAATATAAAAATTATTATTAGTTTTAATAATAATTAGTAACCAAAAGGAGAAATAAAATGCCAAAAGTTTTAATTAGAGAATATGACAAGTCTACTACTGGTATTCCTGCGTCTGATAACTTTGCTGTAGTTGTTCCCGGTTATTTTGGAGAACATGCGGGTGATGAAAGTGAAGTACTAATTGATCATGACGTGTATGAGTTAAAGTCTCAAAGTGATTTTCTTAAGTATATTGGAAGAAAGGCTAGTACAGTACGAGAAGCCTCTGCACCTCGCTTGCATAAAGTTAACTCTGCTGAGGATGCTAATGAATATACGCAATATCTAACATCCTTAGAGCTCGCAGACTTTGATACTTACTTTGATAAGACTAATACAGATCATTTCTATAAAGTACAGGAAGTATCCGCACTGGACACTGATTACTATGGGAAAAACAAACATTTATGTGCAACTATTGAGTATGTCCCTAGAAAAGAGAGAACTATTGAAGGACCAGAAGACGACAATGGTCAACCTACTAAGATCACAAGATGGGTAAAACCAGAACCAGAAGATCCTGATTATGAATTAAAATCTATTACATTAAAGTTTACTAAAATTAAAAATTTAGAAGCTGTTGATTGGGTAGAAGTAGAGACAGATGAGAAGGATGATGATGGAAACCCTATTAAAAAAACTATTAGTGCTACAAACATGTATTGCATAATTACAGAAGGTGATGAGGGTTCTGATGCTATCCAAGATCCTCAAATGGGTAATCAAATTGCCTATGAGCTCTTAGGTTTAGGATATACTGTGTTGTACAAAAAGTTAGACGAAAATATCGCATCTCAAAAGGTTCAGAAGCTAAATGATCAGACCTTCTGGGAACCCTTAAAAGATAAATCAGTGTTTAACTTTAGATATGTTATGACTGGTGGCTACTACTCAGCTAGCGCGATGAATAGAATTTGTGAGCTTGCTGCGTTCAGAAATGATGTCATATTAGAAGAAGCTGAAACTTATGGCAAGCCTTCAGGACGTGGTGATTGTATTGCACTCTGTGACATTGATGAAAATCTTCCTAATAAAAAGATTTCGAGTGGCCTAACTATGGAAGAAGCTATTAAAAATATTGGCTACGCAGCAAATCTTATTACACAAACAAATGAGTACTCTGCAATTTTTGCTCCTAAAGTAACCTATATAATGGATGACCGTGAAGTAGCTCCATGGGATAGAAACAAAACTTTCCCCGCGTCCTTCCACTATTTGGCTTGTGCTGCAATGGCTTTCAAAAAATATAATGAATGGTACGCAGTTGCAGGCTATACTAGGGGCATCTCTAATTATACTGTTGCAAATACTTCAATTAAACTTGGAGAAATTGCGATTAATACATTGGCTCCACGTGTAAGTAATACTAAATTATTTAAGGATGTTCCAATTCAAAAATCTATTAATTTAATTTTACATGAAAGAGGCAGTTATTATCTTTGGGGCAACAGAACTGCATATAAACTAAATGACGATGGTATTGTATTCTATCATTTCTTAAACATTCGTCAACTTTGCTGCTCGATTAAAAAGCAACTTTATACTGCATGTAGACGTTTTACATTTGACCCTAATTCAGACCTTCTATGGATTAATTTTGTAAATGCAATTAAACCTACTCTTGAAGCTATGAAAGCAGACCAAGGTATTAAAGGTTATACAATTAGTAGAGTTGCAAACGATAAAAAAGCATTATTAACAGCTAGAATTAGAATTGTTCCAATTGAGGCTGTTGAAGATTTCGATATTAGTATTTACTTAGAAGATTCTTTAACTGGAATCGTAGTAAGCGCTGACGAAACTCAAGCATAATATTAAAAGGAGATACTAAATTATGGCTGATCAAAGTTTAAATACATTACATATTAGTGAGAATTTAGCTGCATATGAGGCAGCTAGAAACTCCTTCTTCGTATTCTATGTTGACCCTACTCAATTAACTAATCTATATTCCCCAGATTTCGATCCTGATTCAGGCGAAGCTAAAGTGGAAGATGGTACACGTTTCGATGGTCAAATGGCATCAGATGCTTTAAGACTTAATGTTGTAAAATCAAGTGTTCCTAATTTTACTATTGAAACTCATGAATATAGACGTGGCAATGACGTTGTTAAATTTGCGGGCGTGCCTACTTTTAAAGACGGTTCAATCACAGTTGACGATGTTGTTGGTTTAAGAACAAAAGATATGCTCTATGCATGGCAATATCTTGCATATAACCCCATTACAAGAAAGGGCGGACGTATGAAAGATTATAAGAAAACCTGTACACTAATTGAGTATACCCAAGACTACGAACAAATTAGATACTGGACACTTTATGGTTGCTTTGTTACTGGAATTGATGAAGGTGACTTTGACAGAGAAAGTGACGGCAAACGTCAAATGACCGTTGCAATTTCGTATGATAGGGCAACAATGCATATTGATGAAAAATAAGTTTAATTATAATATAAAAAGGTGAGCCTAGGCTCACCTTTTTATTTATCTTATATCTTAAATAAATTTATTAAATCTATTCCAACAATATGCTAAATTATATGATGCTGCGTTTAGCAGGACACGAACACAGAAAGGAATTACAAATATGGGAAGAAAAAAAGTAGACCGTAGTGATAAGATTATGCAAACCTTTGAAGCTACAAAGCCGCTAAAAACTAGACTTCGTGAGCAAGCTAAGCAACAAGGAGTCACAGTATCAGCTTTTATTAGAGAAATCTTAGAAAAATATTTCGAGGATCGTCGAAATTAATTATAGAAATAAGGAGAAAACAAAAATGGCAGAAGAGAGACAATTTAAGTATACTATTGCAGAAGGCTATGAGCTGCCCTCTAAAGGTCAGATTTATGATGTAAAAGTAGACCCTCAGGTAGAGCTTCGCAGTATGACCGCTAGGGATGAAATGAAGCGTTTATCCCCTAGCAACACTCAATTTAAAAAGTTAGCCGATATTATTGAAGGCTGCATGATCGAAAAACCAAAAGTAAAAGTATATGATATGGCTTTAGGCGATTATGAATTCTTGTTACATAAATTAAGAATTGTTACTTATGGTGCTGATTATAAATTAGCTATCGGCTGTCCTTTCTGCGGACACACCTTTGATGGAAATGCTAATCTAGAACAACTACAAATTTTGGACTTTGATTATGAAAAGTTTAAAGAACTACAAACATTTACTTTGCCCGTATCTGGTGACACCGTAAAAATTAAATTTCAGACTCCCAGAATGTTGGATGAAGTTGAAGCTAAAACTAAAGAGATGAAAAGAAAGTTTAGAGAAGCTGAGCTTGAATTCAATCTTTTAATTTTATTAGAGTCAGTTATCGACGAAGTAAATGGTATTAAATTGGACCCTCTAAAAGCAGAAAACTATATTACAAAGTTGGCTGCAAGAGATATGACAAAAATTGTAAATAACTTAGACGCATTAAATGAGCTAATTGGGTTAGACACTTCTTTGTTTATTGATTGCCCTAATTGCAATAGCGAAATTAAGACATTTTTTCGATTCGGGACCGAATTTTTTAGACCCACAAATATCTAAAGAAGGCAAACCCTACGGTCCTAAAAGATATAAGGAAATTGTAAAAGAATGTTGGTATATTAGCGACCAACTACACACAAGCTACACAGATGTATTAGATTTAAGTTTCCAAGAGAGACTCTATCTAATAGAATGTATAAATGATAAACAAGTTGCTACTCAAAAAGCAGTAGAGCAACTAAAGGCTCAACATAAAATGAATAAATAATTTTTTATAACTAGTGGGGAGGATTAAGCTATGGCTATGGATACAGTAACTGAGAAAGCGTCCTTAGGCACAAGTAAATTTATGGATAACTCAGCCCAATTTGTTAAGCAGCTGGAGGAAATGGCTGCAAATGGGGTTAAGAGTGAAGAAAAATTAAATGAACTCCGATTGTCCAACTTAACACGTTTGGGTACGCTTCGAAAAGAGCAGGAGCAAGCGGTCTTGGATGCGGCAATTAAAGCTAATCAACGATTGATTCGCGATCGCATGAGAGAGTCTTTTAAAGCTAATCAAGAAGAGGAGAAGCTTGCACTTGCTAAACTTCAAGCTCAAATAACTGCAGAAAACGAAGCTAGAAAAAAAGCTGGCAAAAAAGCTTTAACCGCTGCTGAAAAAAAAGCTCTCGAGGATAAGCTTAAAGAAGAGTTTAAACAGCGAAAAAAACATATTGAAGAACAAGCTAAGTGGGAACAAAAAAATAAAGAAAAAGAGCTTAAACAGGAAGCTGCTGCAATTAAGCGTAAAAAACAGCAGGAAGGAAAGGACTATAGGGCAGAACAAACCAATACTATTTTTGGTGCGGGTAAAAGTCTTGCCGAACGTGGCGCTGCTATTAAAAATATTTTTAGTGGCGGAGGTAAGGTTAATGCAGATGGCACAATATCTTCCTCTAAAGGCGCAAGCTTTGCTTCAGGAATGGCGGCTCTTTCGGGAGCTCTTTCTAACTTTGCAAAACAACTTGAAACGCAAATGGATGAAATTGCAAGTAAAAAGAGTGCGATAGACACTCGCTTGCAAGGATCTAGCAGTAATAAAACAAGCTTTGGTTCTTACTGGGAGAAGATGACTAAAGATATCACCATGATTGCTGGTGTATCTCCTATAGTAAAACAAAGCGCTATTGCTGATCGCGTAGCCTCTATGGTTAGCCAAGGTATTTCATTCAATGTCGAGCAAAGAGCAGTTTTGGATGTAGTAAAAGATAAGATTGCTACAACTTTCGATGCTGCAAATGGCACATTATTAAGATTGGTGCGTATTCAACAACAAGATACTACCGCTGGGCGTTTAGGTATGGAGTCTGCATTAACTGCGTTCTTAAATAATATGTACGAAACAACTGAATATATGCAAACTCTTGCAACCACTGTAAAAAGTAATTTAGAAGAAGCCATGTCTTTAATGTCTGGTGAAAATGCACTCTCTTTTGAGTACCAAATTCAAAAATGGCTAGGTTCGCTTAGCTCTGTTGGTATGTCGGACTCTGCAGTGCAAGGCTTAGCTGGGGTATTGGGGCAAGTGGCTTCTGGTAAACTTGAAGGCATTACGGGTGGTGGACAAGGAAATCTCGTGATTATGGCTGCTAACCAAGCCGGCTTAAATATGTCAGATATTCTAAATAATGGCTTAGATCAAAATACTACCAATTCTTTAATGAATTCTATGGTAGATTACTTAGCTAAAATCTATAATGATGCTGGTGATAGTAAAGTTATTCAACAACAAATTGCAGGCGTGTATGGATTGAGTGCATCGGATTTAAAAGCAGCAGTAAACCTTTCTAAGTCTAGAGCAACTGTAGCAAAAGATGGTTTAGACTACAGTACGGCTATGGGAAGACTTAATTCTATGGCAGATAGCATGTATAAAAGAACTAGTATCGGTGAATTAATGTCAAACATGTGGGATAATGCTAAATATTCTATGGCTGCTGGCATGGCAAACAACCCCATTACTTATGCGCTATATAAAGCCAGTGGTTTATTAAAAGATACTACTGGAGGTATTGACTTTGGTATTCCAATGGTAATGGGTAATGGTATGCCAATCTCCTTTAATGTAGCAGACTTAATGAGAACTGGTGCGCTAGCCGGCGGAGCTTTAGGCAGTATGGGATTAATGATTAGAGGACTCTCAAAAGGAGCAGGAAGTGGGTCAGGTATGTTAAAAGCAATTGGCGTAAGTAGTGATGTTTCTACTGTAACTCGCGGTGACGGTGGGGGTCTTTCTACAGCCGGAGGTATGACTGTTTCGGAATCTGGATCGATGGTCGGTAATTCTAGTAGTGACGATATCACTAGTAAAACTATGACAGACCAAAATGATACTAATAAACAAGAAACGGCTTCTGCAGTAGATGAAAGTGACGACACTAAGTTAAGTGATGTCGATAATCATATTTGTACTATAATTGAAATCCTACAGAATATTTCAGACGGAAATTCAATTTTAAAAGTAGCTGTTGACGGGGATATTCGAATTGCTGCTGAATCTATTTCACAAATGAGTCTATAATGGAGGGATTAAATGTTTAAATTTAATAATGACCATATCTTTACCGGCTATTTAAAACAGCTATTAGCTTCCTTTCATTTGCCTAAATGTAAGGTATATACTAAAGAGCAACGGCAATATGCGCAAGAACTCCCAGATAAAATAGCTACTTGGACTGAAGACTTAGCGAAACTTCAAAAAACTAAAGCTCTGCTTTTAGAAAATATAACTGAGTTAAATGATTTAATTAGTCTGGAAACAGACCAAGATTATCTAGATACCCTTAAAAAAATTAAAGCAACTTACGAAGCAGAAGAGTTGACAGTAAATACTAAAATTACAGAGATATCTGAATTAATTAAAACAACTCCGAAAGAACTAAATGTACTGCAAACCAATTACCGCTCTGATTTTGAGATATACCCAAACTCTATTGCAGAAGATTTACCTTTGACCGTATCATATCCGCCTGCTATGCGATACATTCCATATATTAAGGATGGCATTCTACAAGAATATACAGAAAAGGGGTGGACGAATCATCATAGAACTATTAGTGAGAGCCACACAAAATTTCATGAGGCTACTGCAACTCCTTACGCGACAATTCGGTATTCTTATGGTCAAAAAATATTAAACTACACTAAAAATTTAAAAATTCAAAATACTATTTATGATTCTTATACACACGAGTATTTGGGAGACTATTTAAGATTTCACCGTGATTTTGCAAACATTAATTTAATGCCTTTGTATAATTGCTTTAGCAATAGAGCTTGCCCCAACTTGGATTTAGCTTTTGACGTCGGAAATAATTATACAGCTATATTTAAAACAGACCAATCTTTTACTAATACCTTATATAAGTATTATATGGTCCCAGTTAAATTTTTTAAAAATTATACTATTGCTATTGAAAGTGAAAGTAGTATAGAAGTATGTTGTTGTATCTATGATGAATACTATAATGAAGATGATGACCTCATAAATATTCCTAAATTAACTTATCAATGCTTTAGCGATTTGCAGTTTAGAACGCCTGTCTTATACTCTAAATTACAAAATTTAAACTCCTTATTAGCAAATACAGATAACGACCTTTGCCAATATGAAGATAGCTTAAAACTTATCTTAAAAATCCCAGCTACAAACAAGTCGTCTATTGTAATTTTAGAAGGGAACTACACTACTTATAATGATAGCATAGCAAAGCCTACCTATACTATCAACGAGGCTGGTAAAACTGTTGCTAATGCATTTTTAAGAGAAACAAATAAGACAGTTATAAACTATGAAAAATTAGTTGCCTGTGAATTTTTAGTAGATAAGCTTGTTACGCCTCTACAATTACTACGAACAAACACTGGAGAAAGCTACCCATTCGCAGACAGACTTATAGAGTACTTGGTCGGAAACGCTATTACTGTAAATGAAACTATTCAAGACAACATAATACGAGCTAAAAAAGTAATAGCTGCAAACTGCAATCCCTATATTAAAGCAATAGTTGCAGAAGATGGTATTTGGGAGCCTATTTTACAATGCTTAGTATATGATTATATAAATGAAAAACAAAATACAAATGATATTAATCACGATATCCTAGGTTTTATTGACAAGGATGCTGAAAAATGGTATACAGCATCTATGTTCAAACTGAATGCCGCTGGGCAATTAGAGCTCAATTCACTAGGAGAACCTATCGTTACGAGTAGAGAGACGATAGCTAATATTGATATTTACAACGACTAAGGAGGTACAATAATTATGGGTAAAAATTCGTATACTTACGTACTAGATGATAACTATATTTATATTTCTCACTTAGATGAAAAATTTCAATTCTGGAAACTTCCAACTTGGCCAGAGTCAGTGTCAGATACAATGCAATCTAATTTTGCATCTACTAATGCACTAGGTAGAACAGCTCCTGTATATACTTTTAGCAACTCTGGCCCACGCACCGTGCAAATTGGTATTCCCTTACACCGAGATCTTATGGACGAGGTGAATGTAGGAATAAGTAATGTGTTTTTGGGCGATGGGGAAGATTATGTAGATAATTTATTAAAGGCTCTACAATCGATTGCGGTACCCAGGTATAATTTACAAAATAAAGCTGTCGAGCCTCCAATGGTAGCTATTAGGCTTAGCAATGAAATATTTATTAAAGGAATAGTATCTGGGTCTATTGGTATCACTTACTCGAAACCAATTCTATCAAATGGAAAATACGCGAGAGTTGATTTGTCCATCACGGTTTCAGAAGTAGATCCCTATGATGCTACTTCCGTATTTAAAAATGGTGGATTCCGCGGAGTAGTCCAAGGGCTCAAAAAAAATATGGGTTTGGAGGATTAATAGATGGACAGCCTGAAAAATAAAAAATATGCTAGTTTTGATTACATTTCGCGCTACGCAAGCACTCCTTACTACTATCACACAGTAGATAAAAAGGAAGTGTTCGGGATTGGCAAAAATATGCAAAAAAATGTTCCTTGGGTAGCCCATAAAGTAGTTTCAACTGATACTTTAGATAAGCTTGCCTTAACGTATTATAATAATCCTACTTACTGGTGGGTTATTGCTTATTTTAATAATATTCAAGATGCTTTTATTAATTTAAAAGATTCTTTTGAGGTTTTAAAAATTCCTGCAATATCTAGTATTAGTTTCGGCGATATGAGGTAATTATGGCAACAGAAAGACTTTCTTTACTATCTTCTAGTGCACGAGTGCAAACACCATGGATAAAAGTTACTATTGGAAATTATACATTTGGCGTATTCAGCAAAACTGAATCTAAGCAAAAAGATGATAGTGGTTACTATTATACGAATGCGAATATTCAGTATCCCAACTATATTCAGCGATTAGAAATTATTAAAATTAACGGCCAAGTTAATCAATATACTCTAAGTTTAACTTATCCAGTTACACAAACAAGTGATCCAAATTTTTTTGAAAAAGTATTAAGTAGTGTTAGTAAAACCCGTAAAATTATATTTAGCTACGGGGATATGAGTATGCCTAACTATGTATATAAAAATGAAGAAGCTATTATTACAAAAGTTAAGCAAAACTTTAATATTAAGGGTGGTGGGGAGATTGCTTACACTATTACTGCGGTCTCTAGTGCAGCTTTAAATAGCGGAATTAGTAAAACTTTTCAGGGTAGAAAAGCTAAACCTAGTGAAGTAATTAAACAATTAGTAAAAGATACTCAATATGGGTTACGAGATCTCTTTACAGGAATGAACAGTTCTAATCTTGATCGCCTAATTGCAGGCGATGACAAAGAAGTAACTTTGGAGGCTAAACGTAATATTTCACCAATAGACTACATATCCTATTTAGTAAGCTGTATGATTCCAGCAGGATTCACTACTCCACAATGGGCTAGTACGGATATATATATCTTAACAATGCATGATGATGCTACTTATGATCAGCGAACTGTTTCGGATTTAGAAATTCAGGGATCCTATTTTAAAGTCGAGCGGGTATCCTATAAAACAAATCAATCCGATGCTTTTCAAATAGATATTGGTTTTGGCAATACAGGCACGATAGTAACCGAGTTTAGTGTAACCGATGATGAGAACTATGCTTTATTGTATGATTATAATACCCAAGTAGATACTGATCCATATGTAACTAGAATTGATAATAATGGCAATACGTACTCAGTTTATGCCCCTACAATAACTTCAAAAAATGATAGATTTATAACTCGCCCAGAAGATCTTACCTGGTGGACTAAAATGACAAAGTACCCAATCAAGGCTACAATTACAGTGCAAGGACTACTAAGACCAGCAATTCTTATGAGCCATGTTAGATTAAATGTTATTTATCCTGGCGGGCGCAAACACATTTCTTCTGGTTTATACCTAGTGACACAGCAGCGAGATGTTATTGATGGAAATGGCTATAGAACTACATTAAGTTTAGCTAAGATTTCGGGGGACGAGTCGGTTACCCCATATTAACTACGAGAGAGGGTTGGTTTAGCCCTCTCTTTATTTATGAAAAATAAATTTAATAAAAGTATCTATTAATATGCTAAATTATATGATATTACAAAATAATTAATTTAAAGTATTTGGGGAGGATTTAAATGAGGAGCATAAAATTTCCAAAAATGTTTAACACAAATAACACCCGTGTTTGGAAATCTTCTGAGTATAATGAAGCTACGCGACAAAATACAAAGCTTTTGTTACACTGTGAGCGTGGTGAACTAATCGGAGACCCCTATTTTGGGTTACTGTTAAAACATTTTATGTTCGACCCAAATAGCTATATACTACGAGACCAAATTATAGATATGATTTATACACAGTTAGCTATCTTTATTCCTCAGGTAAAGGTTGAACGAAAAGATATTTCGGTGTATCAAGACCGTCAGAAGGGAAAGCTTTATTGTGAATTTTCTGGGATAAACCAGATAGACTATGTACTAAATACTTATGTTTTAGTCTTATTTGATAGTTCAGAAATTAATCAGTAAAAAGGAGAATAGTAATGATTACAAATAAAGAATTAAGTGAAGTGACGCTATCGCCTACTAAGAAAGACTATTATCAAATTTGGAATGAATTAATGGAACTTGCGGAAAAAATTTCTGAACGCTGGTCCCCAGCTTCTACAAATGAGTCTGATCCTGGTGTTGTATTATTAAAAGCTTTGACTGCGGTTGCGGATAAACTAAACTATAATATTGATAAAAATACGTTAGAAGCGTTTATGCCATCTGCTACTCAAGAAGACTCTATGAGAAAGCTTACTGAAATGATGGGTTATGCTATGAAGCATTATAGGTCGGCAACTGGCAAAGCAACTATTACCTATAAAAGTAGCAATGATACTCCAATAAAAAGTTTTGGAGAAGGTATTTATTTCCCTAAGTTTATTAACTTAAAAAATGAGGATGAAGACATTAATTATATTACTCTAGAAGACTTCACACTTCAAGAGGGTCAAGATTTTCGAGAGGTGCCAATCATCGAAGGAGAGCTTATAGAATGTGAAACTAATAATGACAACATTGTTACCCTTTTGCACCTAGATGATACAAATAGATATATTTTACCTGAATATACTATTGCGGAAAATGGTATCTTTATTACCAATATTGCAGACTCTAAGGAATCTGACTTATGGAGAAACGAGCAAAATTTAAACGTTCAGCAGCTTGGCTCTAAAGTTTATAAAGTAGGCGTTGATTCTGCTCTTCAGTTGCCCTATGTTCAGTTTCCAGAGGATATTAAAGTTCTCATTGAAGATGGCTTACGAATTAAATATGTTAGGACAAATGGATTAAACGGAAATATTGCAGCTAAGGTGCTTTCTAAATTTGAAAAGCCAAGCCTTTGGGCCACAGCAGATGCGGAGATAATTAAAAATCTATCAGTAGATAATTTTGCAATTACTAATCCAGGCGCAGCTTCGAACGGGGCTGACCCAGAATCCTTAACGTCTGCTTATAATAATTACAAAAAAACTATTGGTACTTTTGATACTCTGGTTACTTGTCGTGACTATATGAATAAGATTTACCAAATGACTGAAAGTGATATAGACACTACTCCTTTGGTATCTAATATTATTGTTTCCGATATTCGAGATGACATTAATAGGGCTACTCCTGTTTGTACTTTTAATGAATATGGAATTTGCTACAAAGATGCGTCTTTAACTGAAACTGAAGTATTAAGTCTTCCCTTGCGAGACGGCGGGGAAGATGTAGAAGTACTTCAGACTAAAGCTAAAATTGATTATTTTGATTTAGTATTTTATCCCTTTAAGCCTACATATGGATTAAATAATAAAACAGAATATAAAAATTCTTTTAAATATTCTGCAGAAAATCTGCAAAAAATTAAAGCAGAATTAGCTTTAAATAAAACTGTGGCACATAATATCAAAGAATTAGATACTGTAACAGATAACTCAGATATTGCCTGCATTAAAAACTATTTAAAGCTAAAAGCAAGGGTTACGACAACTAAAAAAGTTACTTTTGTCGAAGAAGCAGAGATTCTTAACAATATCTACAAAGCGATTTATACTAATTTTAATATGCGTCAAGTTGACTTTGGAGAAGAGCTTCCATATGAAAGTATAGTCGAAGTACTTAAAAACGCTGACTACAGGATTAAAGAAATTAATCTTGACGAGCCAGTATTAAGTACTAAATTTAGTCTCGTTAACGGAGATGAAGAGCTTCTAAGTGATACTACCAATATGTCAGACCGCGGAAAAAAATTATACAATATGCTGGCACGTAGAAATGTATTTGCAGGGCGAATTCCTGCGTTCCAATATGATGCTGATTTTATCTCTGAATATGATAAAACAAGCTATCCTGGATATGATACTAACTATCCAGACCCTCTAGCCACATCGGATGATAAAAAAACTGTTACAAAATTAGTCTCAGAGTTTGATGTGGGTACAGCTTTTAATGCTAGAAAAACAGAGGAAGGACTTGAACTGAAAGAAAATGAAGTAATTCAATTCAGAGCCCCTAATTTTAAAACTACTAAAACTTATCCTGCATATGTAAATTATTTTATTAAATTGAACTCTACTGCAGGCAGTAAAGATGCACTTCCAGCTACATTTCAAAGTTTACGAAACTACTTGGCAGATGTGGACCCGGTAACAAAAGAACTGCGCTGGGTAAACTTTGTTAATCAAGAAGCTATTAAAGAAAAACTTATTGAAGCTACATCGATTTCAAACGCAACGGAAGGGGACGAACAACACAAAAAGTTTAAAGACGAACAATCTTTACGAGTTATGCTATTTAAAAATGCGGGCTCGACTTGGGTTGTTGCTGAAACTTATACTGCAGGTACAACTTATTACTATTTACCTATTAATGATGATATTTTTGCAAAGCTTAATATCTGGGTAAAGTCTCAATATGGAAATCATTTTGAAGAGGATGGTACCACTAAACGTAAGCTAGACGGAATTTATAGAACAGTAGGGGTTCAAGAAAAGCCATTTGGTAAATATATTGATATCGACCTTAAAAAATACCTACCTGCATACAAATTTGGCTCTGTTTCAAATAATAAAGAAGCTTTAGACAATTTCTTCGTCCAAAATACCAGACCAGCAGATGACACTACTGGTACCGCAGATGGTCTTGGTAAGGATGCTGCCTATAGTGGCGTTCCAAAAGATGGGGAATATCAACTAAAAGAAGGGGAATACTTATTAATTAACTATACAGATTCTACAACAGATGACGCAGGGGTCGAAAAGAAAACTGTTATAAATAAAACTTACTATAAGGGTTGCCCAGAAGGAGATATTATTCGTGCTAATTTTGAATTAATCGATAGTACTTTATATCATAATAATCACAGCTACTCTAAAAAAGATGGCTTTACTTTTTCTGGACAGCAGCCAGAAGGTATGTTTACTTTAGGTACTAATGAGCAAATTGAAATTAGAGGTCTTGTACAAGTAGACCTAGATGAAGATACAATGTATTTATACTGGACACTAAATTCTGATGATCCAGAAAAAGAAACTAACGACTTTAAATTTACTGAAAACTATGGTGGTAAAATAGCAAATGCATATACTTTAAAAGAGGGAGAGCATTTATACTATACAAACAGTAAAAAACAAGATTTAGTATACTATGGTGCTGGGACACTTATTGTTAAAAATAATCCGAATCTTGTACTTCAAAAAAAGGCTAGTGATGGAGAAATTTCAGAAGAAGAAATTATGACTAATGGGCTCGCTGCAGCTATTCCCTGGCAAGCCTACGATTTGAGCAATGGAAACGGGCTTAAGATAATTGAAAATCAATATATCTCACTAACTGAGGGAGATATAATTATTTCGATTAATAAAGTAGCACCAGTAACTTCTACAGCCATGCCTGAAGGGAACTGGAACAACTGGGCGGAGATACAAAGTGATGAAAATGGCGCTGAATATAGATTTGCTGAAGATGCTACTAAAACTTCTTTGCCAACAATAGCAATAGATAATATTAAATGGTCGGTACACAGTAGATTAGACTTTAATATGAGTAAGTCTACGGCGCAAGCTTTAAGTGTCGGTGATAGCTTAACAGTTACTTTTAAAGATAAGAGAGACCGAACCTCAACGGAGCGTTTTATTCCAACTCAAGTAAATAAGCCTATCTATATTAATTCAAACTATATTTGCCAGGCTGCCACAGACACGGTACAATTAACAGAAACGGAGTTGCTTAATACTGAATTAAAATTAAAAGTTTCAAGTTTAAACACCCCTAAAGTTTCTAATAGTGGAGATTTGTCCTTAAATAATTATATTAATGGAGAAGCTAAATATACTAAATTCAGTTTTGCTACATTGCCTACAAGTTTAGTAACTGAAAAACTTTCAGAGACTGACTGGAAGGCAATCGAGGAAAATGCAAATAAATCTACTTTAGATTATGAAAATTGGCTTACGCAAATAGAAGAAAATCGTAAAGCATTTAACTTAAACGTCAATATTTCAAACAATGCTTTTGGACTTATGCTAATTTATTATATTAAAGATGCAGATGAGATTGAGGATGAAGCTGGCTATAGAAAAGGCTCTTATATAAAAGCAAAAAATGACGCAGCTGATATTGCAGGTTTAACTTTCTTCAATAAAGAATTTACTCTAGGTGGTGAGGAGGCATATGACGTTAAGAAAGAATTGCAGCCAGGCCTTAATATTATTAAAGTTACTCCTGAGGTTAAACAATTAGAAATATACTCGGATACCAAAAAGAAAAGTACAATTGTATTCGGCACTCTTGATTTAGTTACTGGAATTAATCCTAAATTAGACTATAAAGTTACCGATAACCTTCCTGGAAACACTCCCTTACGACAGCTTCTTGCTGACATAAAAGCCTCCGGAGTAGCTGAGGATTTCTACTACAATATTCCAATTCAACGAGCAAATGAGATTGATTTAAATGACAGCATTCAAGATGAAAAACTATCAAGCCCATTAACTTGGTATGATCCTAATAATGTAAATAAAAAGTTTGTCATATCAGAAATTGATGCTGATTACTTAATGACCGGCATTACACTTACAAAAGCATCGAGGGTATAAGTATGATTAAATTACAAGACTTAACACCTGAGGTTTATTATAAGCAATCTAGAGATTTCCAATTTATCGGAAGGTTATATGATATAGTTTTAAATTATATAAAAACAAATGCAACTAACTTATATAATCTTCCGGTTGGGCAAAATATGGATGAGCAGCTATTAAATTTGTTAGCCTTAACGTTAGGGTTTAAAACAACAAAAAAGTATAACTCTAAGCAATTACTGGCAATTTGTAGCTCCTTGCCTACCATCTTAAAACATAAAGGCAGTATTCAAGCTTTAGTTTTAGCAGTAAATGCTTTGTTGGCTGCTGAGGGCATTAAACAGCCGTTAGATTATACTCTTAAATCTAACAGAGACATTACACTATATGTGGCGCAGGAGTTAACTGATTTATCTTTATTATATGATTTATTAGACTATCTCTTGCCAGCTGGTTTTGGTTGTACAATCATAAAAGAATCTCAAGTTCGTGGTAAAGCTACAACTATTATTACTACTACAGATATGATTACAATATATAAGAAACCTGACTGGAAATTATCAAGTATTGCTCCAAGACATAAAGCACCAGAATTATTTATTGGGGAAGTTAAAGATGCTTCCAGTATTCTTGCGAACACCACAATTATTAAAACTTTGCAAAATACAGCTTTAGAAACAAACGGACTATCCAATGAAATCGATGAGTCCCAAAATACCGAAGGAGAGACCAATGAAAGCTAATAATGATTCAAATTTAATAACCTTACAGAATACCAACAGTGACTGTGCTAATTACACAGGCACAGTCACTGTTGCAACTTACTTTGGAAATACTTTGGTTGACAAAGAAGTTCATCATAACGCAGGCTTGACAAATTTGTTTAAATTTATTGGAAACTGTTTGCAGGGTAGCTGGAGAGATGCCCAAAATACAAGACC
>JAEIGA010004977.1_pt1 | contig 20400 bp, 17 predicted proteins | sample 9270691 | NCBI WGS metagenome assembly JAEIGA01 (sample SAMN17057246, study PRJNA624740) | gut metagenome | biome: biome; isolation source: fecal sample | host: Bos grunniens | place: China: Xizang | collected 2019 | reverse complement strand
TGGAGGTTGTCTACATCGTTGTCTGCAGGGTCTTTCCAATATGCATCCCAGAACCACTCAAGGCTGTGGATGTAAGCACCCTCTGCACGGATAATCTCACCGAAGAGACCGTCCTGAGCCATTGCAAGAGCATTCATTTCATAATCGTCATAGCAGCAGTTCTCAAGGATGAAACAGTGGAGACGTGTCTTCTCTGAAAGGTCGATAAGGCTCCAGCACTGCTCAAGGTTCATTGCAGAAGGAACCTCGATAGCTGTGTGCTTGCCATTTTCCAAAGCGCATTTTGCTACAGGATAGTGGTGATTCCAGTCTGCCGCAACATAAACAAGGTCGATGTCCGGGCGTTTGCAAAGCTCCTCATAACCCTTCTCGCCACAGTAGATATCAGCCGGGATAAGACCCTGCTTGCGAAGTTCCTCCTGGCACTTTGCAGCACGCTCATACTCATAGTCGCAAAGAGCAACAATCTCAACACCTGGAATACGGCAGAAACGTACAACTGCACCGGGTCCGCGCATACCAAGACCTACGAAAGCTACGCGAACTGTCTTTATTGGGGCAACAGCAAGGTTAAGGACATGCTCCTGACCTGCGGGACGCTCCGGAGTCTCAACAACAATAGTACCCTTGTCCCAATGCCACTTTGTCGATGGAGAAAGTGACTGTGCCTGTGCTGTAGAACCCATAAGAGCCATTACGCCACACAAGGCAAGACCGAAAAATTTCTTCAAGTTCATGATTACAGTGTGTTTTAAATAATTATTGATAAAGTTTATTTCCAAATTCTGTGTTTACGCACAATTGCAAAGATAACTAAATATTTGCAATTCCAAACAACGGGAGAGAATTTTATCAGACACCTGATGTTAAACCCTTAAATTCCGCAATCCCATAGAGAAGCCTTATTCGAGTGTAGAGAAATCCACGTCGGGAGCTTCTGTTGTATTTCCTGTACGTTCAAGACTGGTACCGGATGCCATATACTCGTCGAAGAAACCGCCCATGGTGAGGAAGAAACTGTCGCCCTCTACACCACCGCGATAATCAAGACGCTGCTTTTGATTTCCCGTACCGTCACATGTGAAACGTGCCTGAGTTATCGGCAGCCACCTGCCATCTACTGTACGTGCCCACTGGTTGCCATAACAAGCCTTCCTGTTGATATAGCCCATTACCGGATTGAAGTTCTCCAAGAACGAATGCGCGTTGGTATACCAGGTAGATGTGCCTGGACGTGAGAAAGATGCCACAAGACACCATTTGCCCTTTGTATTGTCAAAGAAATAGGCTGTGTATAGAGTGTTGCCATCACCTGTGGGCCTCACTCCCATAAGGAAACGGCAGCATTCTCCTGCCTTCCAGTCATAGTGCATATAACTTTGTCCTCCAGAGCCCTCATTACCGAAATCATTTACCTTGACATCAGCGCCTTTCTTGACAAGGGTCACGCGCATGGAATCGGGAATCTCTGCAGGATTATCGGTGTGATAAGGACTCCACACCGAGAAGAGCACTCTTCGCGGATAAGGGGTGTTGTTCTGCATTCCGAAATACCCCTCGCCAAAGCCGCAAGCCATATAATAGCTGCTGGGGATATCGCCATCCTCGGGCACCACAATCTCGTTGTAGAACCATTCGATATCTTCATCAGGAAGAGCATAACCCAAATGGCACGACGGGCCACGACGGCCGAAATGAGTGCTGAACTCCGGACCTACACAAACAACAGGAGCGACATCACCACCCACAACAATGGATGCCACATTGCCGAAGTCGTCCCCTTTCTCTATCTTTACACCGCGGATATCAAGTTTCACATATCCCGGGGCCTTGACCTTGAATGTCCCTACATCCACGCGCTCAAGAGTGTCACTGTCGAGCGTTATCTCTTCCTTTTCGTCCAAAAGTGAGACCTCGATGCGCGAATGTCCTTTTGCCTGAAGCGCTACATTCATTTTGCCGGCCTTTTCTGTTCTGAAGTAGAAACTGACTACGGTTCCCGTGTCGTTCCAATTATTCAATGCACAGTTACCTTCATCAATAAAAGCACCCTTTTCACCGGAGGTTGCAGTTATATATGCATTGCCCGACAAGGTTACAACACTCTCATTCTGCTCAATCGGAGCCGAACATGAATGTTCAAATACCACAAATGCCGCAAGCATGACTGCGACCAACAGCACTGAATACAATGTTCTTTTTTTCATACGTATAAACCTTTAAAAACTCTACCAATTCCCCGACAATCAGACAAAATGGCATAAAAGACGTAACTGACCGCTCATTCGTCAACCTTGCTATCGCCGACCCATTTGCCATAATACACATGGCGGTCGGGCTTTATAAGCATGCCATACCCGTCACGATAACCGTTCTTGTACTGACCATACCACATATCTCCGTTTGCCCAACAATAGACACCATAACCATGGCGTTTACCGTTGTAGAACTCTCCGAAAAAGACATCACCGTTGCCATACTTCTCCTTCTTGAATCTGTATGGCGACCGGGTTTTCTTTGTCGATATATACGGATATTCCAACGGCACGTCTCCCTCTGCAGTGTGACGGCGGCTTATCTCACCTGTTTCGAGGCTATAAACGACATAATTGACCTCACTGCCAATCTTTACCATTCCGTCGAGCATAGTCAGCCCGAACATGAGTTTCCCGTTCCTAAACTGTCCGAAAGATTGCCATCCCTCGGACGCAAGATAGAAACCCCAACCATAGATACGGTGATTTATTGTCGTTCCTATATATTGTCCAGTCGAATTAGAGATATAATTGACTGCAGAAGAGCTGCGCACATAATCGCAGAATACAGCCTGCAAAGGGTCACACATCTCGTCATACAAGGCTGACTGCGCCTGTGAGACAGACGGCAGGAAGAGCAACAGGAATATCAATATTCTTCTCATATGGATTCTCTAAACTTTATACAATCCTTTCTTTTTTATATAATCGGCAACACCGGGAGCAACCATCGCCGCAATGTCCTCACCCGATGCAACAGCTGCGCGCACCTCGGTCGAACTAATATCATACAAGCCTGCATCGAGCCACCTTACACCCTCCGGCAACTGTGGCATGAAACCATTGCCACGAGGATATACTATTATCCCATAACGGGAAAGTATCTCGTCAGCCTTGTACCATTTGCCGAACACCTCCCAGTTGTCGGAACCTACAAGAAGGAGGAATTCGGTATCGGGATATGCCTTTTCGAGAGCTGAAAGAGTATTTATCGTGAATGACGGCCGAGGAAGTCCGAACTCAAAATCGGAGGCCTTGAACTGTGGCATACCGTCTATTGCAAGACGCACCATTTCAAGACGCATATCCTCATCGGTAAGCCCCGACTGCTGTTTGTGAGGGCTCTGCGGCGAAACCATAAACCACACTTCTGCAGCAAGCCCTTGCCTGCAGACCTCTGCTGCAAGAGACACATGCCCGACGTGAATCGGGTCAAAGCTGCCACCGAATATCACGACACGCCTACTGCTCATCAAGGAACCTTCTGACAATTTTCATCAATTCGGCTTTTGCCGTCTCAAGGTCATCGTTGACAATTACCCTGTCGGCAAACTTCGCGAATGTCATCTCATACTCCGCTTTGCCTACACGCTTCTCTATCTCATCGGGGGCCGTGTCGCCACGACGCACAAGACGATTACGCAATTCCTCTACAGAGGGAGCTTGAACAAAAATGAACAGGGCGCGTTCACCATAATATTTCTTGAGGTTGCAACCGCCTTTTACATCCACATCGAACAGGATATTCTGATACTCAAGCTGACGCTCCACCTGCGATTTAAGAGTTCCGTAGAACCGCCCCGGATATACCTCCTCATACTCGACAAATTCATCAGCCGCAATCCGTGCGCGAAACTCATCAGGAGTAAAAAAGAAGTAGTCGACACCATGTTTCTCCTCACCGCGAGGCGGACGGCTTGTCGCCGATACCGAAAAGCCGAAAGAAGCATCCTGTTCCATAAGGAAATGCACAAGAGTCGATTTTCCCGAACCGGACGGTGCTGAAAAAACAACAACCTTACCTTTTTTCATATCTAACTACATTACATTCAGAACCTGCTCTTTTATCTGCTCAAGTTCATCTTTCATTCTCACTACTATGTTCTGCATCTCGGCATGATTGCTTTTGCTGCCAAGGGTATTTATCTCCCTGCCCATTTCCTGCGCAATGAAACCAAGTTTCTTGCCCTGCCCCGCCGGGCCGTTCATCGTTTCGAGAAAATATCCCAGATGATTGGACAATCGTTGTTTTTCCTCGTTTATATCGAGTTTTTCTATATAGAATATCAGTTCCTGCTCAAGACGATTGTTGTCAAAATCGACACCGACAACCCTTTCAAGTGCCTCCGACAAACGGGCACGGATTTTTTCTATGCGCGAAGCCTCGTATGGCTCTACCGCTGCGAGCAATGACGATATGTTGGCGATTTTTTCGTTGAACTTCATAGCGAGAGCATCACCCTCCTGACGACGAAAAGAGACCAATTCATCGATAGCTTTTCCTACACATTCCGACACAACGCTCCACTCTTCATCGGTCGCTTCGCACACCTCTTTGCGCGACACCACATCGGGCATACGCAGCATAATCTCGAAAAGATTCTGGGGCATCGGCATCCCAGTCCGTTCCGAAATCTCTTTCATCTGTCCAATATAGCCCTCCATTACAGCGAGGTTAATTGTCGGCATATCGGGATTATCGCCCTGCTCTACCCATAAAGACAAATCGACCTTTCCTCGTTCAAGTCTGCTGCAGACCAATGAACGTATATCCATCTCCCGTCCTTTGAACTGAGAAGCGATACGCATAGACAAATCCATGGACTTGCCGTTCAACGAGCGGATCTCCACACATATTTTCCTGTCATTAAGCATGGCAACCGACTTGCCATAGCCCGTCATCGAGTATATCATATAATCCTAAAAATTTAACTTCAGCACTGCCATCAGGCGACACTATTTTGCAAAAATAAACATTTATTTGAAAACCAGTCCCTGAATGAGTTGTTTTTTTGCTTTTTGCACAAGAAAATAGATTTAAAAAATATTATTATATAGTAACTGTCGTAATAAATTTGTATTTTTGCATTTAATTGCTCTCTCTACACAATAGAGAACATATACACAAAATCAATAATAAAGCAGAGAATGACTACTGTAATACTGCACATAGAAGCATCGGCCGAGATATGTTCGGTTGCATTGAGCCAAGACGGACATGTATTTTTTGAGAGGACAGAGAAAGACGAACGCTCTCATGCAAAAGTCCTCGCACAATTTGTAGACGAAGCCCTGCAGACCGCCGACAGCCAGGGAGCGACAATCAATGCAGTCGCTGTAAGCAGCGGACCCGGTTCATACACAAGCCTCAGGATTGCATCATCTACAGCAAAAGGAGTATGCTATGGACGCAGTCTGCCGCTAATTGCAATCCCCACGACTGCAATAATGTGCGTGCCTGTGCTTTTCAGCGACGAACTGCCCGAAGACGCACTTCTTTGCCCCATGATTGATGCACGGCGGAACGAGGTATATGCGACCGTATACAACAGGGCACTCGGCATAGTAAAGGAGACCCATGCCGAGGTTGTCACACCGGACAGCTATAAGGAACTGTTGGACAAGCAACCGGTCTACTTCTTCGGGAACGGAGCCGGGAAATGCAGCAGCATAATAACACATCCCAATGCACACTTCCTTGAGAAGTTCAGCCATCCGTTGGCAAAGAACATGATGCCGCTTGCCGAGAGGGCATGGTTTGATGAAAGATTCGAGGATATCGCATATTTCGAACCATTCTACCTGAAGAACTTTGTTGCAACAAAGCCGAAAGATTTATTGAAAAACTATTAAAACAGCATACTGTTATGATGGAATACAATACCAAGCAGAAAAAACTGCCGTTGCCCGAATACGGACGTTCCGTTCAGAAAATGGTCGACCATGCCATGACCATAGAAGACAGGGAAGAGCGTCAGAAATGTGCAGAGACCATTGTACACGTAATGGGCAGCATGTTTCCCAACTACCGCAATCTCCCCGACTATGAACGCAAGCTCTGGGATCATCTTGCCATAATGTCGGATTTCTCACTCGAAATAGATTACCCGTACGAAGTCATCAAGAGAGAGGAGTTCCGTCAACCGCCACAAAGAGTCCCGTACCAAAGCGGAGAGATAAAGAACAGGCACTATGGACGTATTGTCGAAGATATGATTGCCCATGCATGCACCATCAAGGAGAGCGAGGAAAGAGAACGTTTTGTAGAGCTTATCGCCATCCAGATGAAGAAGAATTATGTAGCCTGGAACAAAGAGGGTGTTGAAGACAAGAAGATATTCGAAGACCTCCGTGCATACACAAAAGGCGAAATAGACATCACCGACTGTGAGATAAGGACCGGTAGCGGACAATACGGAACACAACGCAACAACCGCAACATTGCCAAGAAGAACAACAATAACGGCAAGAACAACCACAAAAGGAAATACTGAAAATGGCATCATTCATTATAGAAGGAGGACACAGGCTGCATGGCGAGATTACGCCACAGGGCGCAAAGAACGAGGTCTTGCAGGAAATCTGCGCGACACTGCTGACAAGCGAGAAGGTTACAATAGAGAACATTCCCGATATAGCCGATGTAAACAACCTCATCAACCAAGTGATAAACATGGGAGTGTCGGTAACACGCAACGGGGTAGGCTGTTTCACATTCCAGGCCAACAATGTCAACCTCGATTATATCGACAGCGAAGAATACCTTAACGGCTGTGCACGCCTTAGAGGTTCCGTAATGTTTATCGGCCCGTTGCTTGGCAGATTCGGAAAGGCCACCATGTCGGAACCGGGCGGTGACAAGATTGGCCGTCGCAGACTCGACACACACATACTCGGTTTGCAGAAACTTGGTGCAGAATTCTCGTTCGATACCGAAAAAAGGATTTACCGGATGAATGCCGGCAGGCTCAATGGATGCACAATGCTTCTCGACGAAGCATCCGTAACAGGAACCGCCAACATAATAATGGCAGCCGTGCTTGCGAAAGGGACTACAACAATCTACAATGCAGCCTGTGAACCATATATACAGCAGCTATGCAAGATGTTGAACAAGATGGGAGCAAAGATATACGGCATTGCAAGCAACCTATTGACAATCGAGGGTGTAGAAAAATTGGGTGGGTGCACTCACCGCGCATTGCCCGACATGATTGAGGTAGGCAGCTTTATAGGAATGGCAGCCATGACACAGGGTGAAATCACAATAAAGGACGTGCAACTCGAAAGCCTTGGGATAATCCCGGAAAACTTCAGGCGACTTGGAATCAAGTTCGAGCAGAAAGGCAACGATATATTCATTCCGTCACAGGAACATTACGAAATTGACTCATTTATCGACGGTTCCATAATGAATATCAGCGATGCACCATGGCCCGGTCTCACACCGGACCTGCTAAGCGTCATGCTTGTCACTGCAATTCAGGCAAAAGGCAACGTGCTCATACACCAGAAGATGTTCGAAAGCCGTCTGTTTTTTGTAGACAAGCTCATAGACATGGGGGCACAGATAATACTATGCGACCCTCACCGCGCTGTTGTCATAGGGCACGACAGACAGTTCACGCTGAAACCACGTTCCATGAGTTCACCGGACATAAGAGCCGGAATGGCACTTCTCATTGCAGCGATGAGCGCCAACGGCGTAAGCAGAATCGACAATATAGAACAGATTGACAGAGGATACCAGAATCTTGAAGAGAGGCTGAACAGTATCGGTGCAAGAATAACACGTTCATAAGATGCTTAGAAAAGAGGATTTCGTATATTACGGCAAATTCCTGAAACCGCACGGTACAAAAGGGGAGATAGGCTTGCAAGGCGACAATTTCACACTCGGCGATGACTGCGACTTTGTAGCCTGCGACATAGACGGCATACTTGTGCCATTCTTCATTGAATCGAGGCGTACAAAGAACAACGACACCCTTATTGTAAAGATAGAGCGCATGGAGAGCGCAGAGGCGGTGCGTTGCCTGACTAACCGCGAAACATACATACCGCGCCATTGGGTTGAGGAGGAGTGCGAGTTCACTCTACCCTTCATGATTGGCTTCAAGGCTACCGATGTGAGACACGGGGAATTGGGAGAGATAACAGATATAGATGACAGCACAATAAACACATTGTTTGTGATAGACAACGGCAAGGATGAAATTCTTGTTCCGGCACAGGAAATGTTCATAGAGAGCATTGATATCGAGAATAGGCATATAACATTCAACTTGCCCGACGGACTTGTTCAACTATAAAAGCGAATAGAGATGAAAAGCAAAGGATTCCGCAGCAGACTGCTACGTAAGTATCGTCTGACGATACACAACGAAAACAAGCTGGAAAATGTGCTTGGTTTCTACATATCACCATTATGGGTAATACTTTCGCTTTTCTTCTCCTTCATGCTTGTAGCAGGGGTGCTGTACCTCATTGTAGTGTTCACACCGGTCGGCAACCTTTTGCCCGGACACTTGAGCGACGGAGCCAAAGAGAAACTTATCGGCAACAACCTTCGTATAGATTCGTTGAGACGCGAAGTTGAAAAGCAGGACAGATACATTGCAAACATAAAGGCAATAATAAACGGCGAGATAACGCCCGACTCAATCAACTCGCCGCTACCCATCTCAAGCGACAGCATATCGGTTGATATTTCCGTACTCGAAGAGGAATTCACCAAGGAGTGGGAAGAGAGAGAAAAGCACAACCTTACATCCATGGCTGCCAACATTGCAGAAGTTCGGGGACTTAATCTGTTCCGTCCTACCCGTGGCGAAATAATAAACAGTTTCGATATTGCCAAAAAGCACTATGGCGTAGATATCGTCGAAGTTCCGGGAGAGAGCATTCTTGCCATACACGATGGCGTAGTCGTAATGAGCGACTACACCGCAAATGACGGTTTCACGATAGTCATACAGCACAAGGAGAACATGATTTCGATATACAGGAACTGTTACCGTCTGCTGAAGAGTGTTGGCGACAAGGTTGTCGGTGGCGAAGTGATTGGAACACTCAGCAACGGCACAGGCGAAAAAGACGAGAACAAAGCATTCCTTCATCTTGAATTGTGGCATCGCGGAAAACCGCTCGACCCGAACACATACATAGCATTCTAAGAAAACAGATTATATGAAAACAGCAAAAAAGAGACAGATAGCCATATTAGGTTCTACAGGCTCTATAGGCACACAGACTCTGCAGGTAGTCGAGGAACACCCCGAATGCTTTGAGGTGTATGCCATTACTGCAAACACACGCGTTGACGAACTCATATCACAGGCACGCAAATTCATGCCTGAAGCTGTAGTTATCGCCGATGAAACGAAATACCCGAAACTCAAAGAGGCGCTGGACGACCTGCCGATAAAGGTTTACGGAGGCTATGACTCCATCTGCCAGATTGTAGAATCGGCACCGATAGACATTGTAGTCACTGCAATGGTCGGTTTCTCCGGACTACGCCCTACAATCAATGCCATAAAGGCAGGAAAAACCATTGCTCTTGCCAACAAAGAGACAATGGTTGTAGCCGGAGAACTGATAAACGAACTCGCCATAAAGCACAAGACACCGATACTCCCGGTAGACTCTGAGCACTCGGCTATATTCCAATGTCTTGCCGGAGAGATGCACAACAAGGTTGAAAAGCTTATACTGACAGCATCGGGAGGCCCATTCCGCACATTTACCAAGGAACAGCTTGAACATGTAACCAAGGAACAGGCGCTAAAGCACCCAAACTGGAGTATGGGTGCAAAAATAACCATCGACTCTGCATCAATGATGAACAAGGGATTCGAAGTCATGGAGGCAAAATGGCTGTTTGGTGTGGGAGCCGAAGATATTGAAGTGGTCGTTCATCCGCAGTCGGTAATACACTCGATGGTGCAGTTCGAAGACGGTGCCATAAAGGCACAGTTGGGCACTCCCGACATGCGTCTGCCTATCATGTATGCGCTCACATACCCACAACGTCTCTCATCATCATTTGACCGTATCGATTGGAGCACAATGAAAGAACTGACATTCGAACGCCCCGACCTTGAACTCTTCCCGAACCTTCGCCATGCATACTACGCACTGTCCAAAGGAGGAAACATCCCTTGCGTTGTGAATGCAGCCAACGAAGTGTGTGTGGCAGCATTCCTCAACGACCGAATAGGCTTCACCGATATGCCCAAACTGATTGCACGAGCCATGGACAGCGCAAGCTATATTCTCAAGCCTACCCTCGACGACTACCTTGAAACAGACAAGGAGACACGACGCATGGTAGAAAGTTGGATTTAACAGAAAACAAAATATAATATACTTTACAGATAATCATGGAAATCTTTTTGATACGCGCGATGCAATTAATGCTCGCATTAAGCCTACTGGTACTCATACATGAATTCGGGCACTTTCTATTTGCAAGAATATTCAAGGTAAAAGTGGACAAATTCTACCTGTTCTTCGACTGGAAATTCTCACTCTTCAAATGGAAACCAAAGAACAGCGACACGGAATACGGAATCGGTTGGATTCCGCTTGGAGGATACTGCAAGATTGCAGGAATGATAGACGAATCCATGGATACCGAACAGCTGAACAAACCGGCAGAACCATGGGAATACCGTTCAAAGCCGGCATGGCAGAGATTGCTTATCATAGTGGGCGGAGTGATGTTCAACCTCATACTTGCGGTACTCATCTACTCAATGGTCCTTTTCACATGGGGTGACTACTATATCGACATGCACACCATGGACAACGGTTTCGTGTTCAACGAGACAGCGAAGAACATCGGCTTCAAGGACGGTGACAGGATTATTGAATTCGATGGGAAAGAGGCGCATAAGTTCTACCTCGACAAAGTCCGCTCCGTCAACACATTCCGCAGCATATGCGATGCCGATGAAGTTACAGTGCTTCGAAAGGGTAAAGAGGTTGCAATTGTCATCCCCGACACGCTCGGACTGCTAAACATGAACAATGGCGGTGTATTCCTGAGTATGAAAATCCTGCCTGTTGTCGACAGCCTTGTCATTGGAGGCATTGCCCACAATGCAGGTATCCGGGCCGGTGACAGCATACTCTCCATTGACGGGACAGACATTGCCTCATGGCAAATGATAAAGGGTGTTGCAGAGCGTATAAAGAGCGAGAAGAAAGAGAACTTTGCCATCGAGGTCATGCGTGACAGCATTGTGACACTGACAGCCACGGTAACAGATACCGCTGATGAAGAACCGCTACAGCTCGGCATCTTCTCAAAGAGCAGCGACTACCCTTTTATACACAACGAATATGGATTCTTTGAGTCATTCCCTGCCGGTGTAGACTTCGGGCTAAACGTATTGCGTGGCTATGTAAGCGACTTCCAATACGTGTTCACGTCAGACGGTGCAAAATCGGTAGGCATGTTCGCTTCAATAGGCAGTCTTTTCCCGGCTGCATGGGACTGGCATGAGTTCTGGCTGATGACTGCATTCCTGTCAATAATCCTTGCATTCATGAACATACTGCCGATTCCTGCGCTCGACGGCGGACACGCGCTGTTCCTGCTTGTAGAGATAATAACAGGCAAACAGCCAAGTGACAAATTCCTTGAACGCGCACAGATGTTCGGTATGCTGATTATTCTGGCACTGTTCATACTCGCCACATACAACGACCTTATGAGATTTGTATTCTGACATGAAACATAAGATATCACTATCGATACTGCTGCTCACGTCGGCAACATTGCTCTCCTGCGTAACAAAAAGAGAGCAGGCAGCAGCCAACAACATCGTCGGGCAGACAATCGCACAAGGCTCATACACAAAGAACAGCAAAGAGAATGCAACTCCGTTCTGGAGTACTCTCTTTGCACAGGTATCCAAGGAGAGCAAACAAGAGAACATCTGTATCTCGCCATTAAGTGCACAGATGGCTCTGTCAATGACAGCAAATGGAGCTGTAGGAGAGACGCAGAAGCAGATGTACAGTGTAATGGGACTTACAGGCAATATCAATGCCGATGCCAAAGAAACGATAGAGAATTTTGCAGACAATCGATACGGATGCGAAGTGAACATCGCAAATTCAATATGGATAAATGAGAAACTTGATGTAAAACAGAATTTCATCGACACCAACAAGGAGTTCTTCAATGCACTCGTTACAACAGCTCCGTTCAACAGAGAGACACTGCAGACCATCAACAACTGGTGCAGTGACAACACCAATGGCAAGATAAAGTCGGCTATCAGCGAAATAAAGAAGAACGACAGGATGTATCTCATCAACGCTCTCTACTTCAAAGGGGGATGGGATAATGAGTTCGACAAGAAGATGACCAAAGAAACGCCTTTTACAAAGGAAGACGGAAGCATTGTCAATGTACCTATGATGAACCAGATCGTAAAGACTCTGTATTACGAAGACGATATCATTCAGATAGTAGTAAAGAGATTTGATGCCGCCTACCAGATGCTGCTTGTACTGCCTGCAGAGGGCGTAACAGTTGAAGAAGCAACAGCGCACCTCTCGGCAAACTACGGAAAAATCCTTGGCGAGATGTCTACATACCGGGTTACACTCTCAATGCCAAAATTCCGGAGCGATTTCGCAGCCAGTCTCAAGAACCCGTTAAAGAATATGGGCATATCACGTGCATTCGGCAGAGACGCACAGTTCGGAGGTATTTCTGACGAACCGCTATATATAGATGACGCATTCCAGAAGACATTCATAAAAGTAGATGAAGTGGGCGCAGAAGCCGCGGCCGTCACTGTTATGAGAACCGGGTTACTCGCATCGAACAAAAAGTTTGAGGAGAGGACCGTCAGTCTTGACCGGCCTTTCATATACCTCATAACCGATTACCAGCCCGAAAACATACTTTTCATCGGAAAGATTGGCAATCCAAACGAATAACAACAAATAAGAACAGATATCATGAAACGTTTATTTGCAACAATGTTACTGCTGCTCATTGTAGCAACCGGCTATGCAGAAGGTCCCAAGTACATATTTTATTTTATCGGTGACGGCATGGGACCGTCACATGTACTTGGTACAGAACTCTATCTTGGGGAAATGCAGGGGGTCATAGGCCGTCCGCACAAGTTATGCTTTACACAATTCCCCGAGAGCGCATTTGTGACAACATTCTCGGCAACGAACGGTGTTACTGACTCAGCAGCTTCGGGAACAGCCCTCTCGACAGGCAGCAAGACATACAACAGTGCCATAGGAGTAAATAAGGATACCATGGAGGTATACAGCATTGCCACCGACCTTGCAGACAAGGGAATGGCTATCGGGGTGGCTACTACAGTACCCATAAACCACGCGACACCGTCAGCATTCTACGCACACAATATGAGCCGTCACAACTATGACAGTATTGCTCCATGGATGCTGAGAGCCGGATATGATTTCTACGCCGGCGGTGATGTAAAGGGAAGCAATGATACACGCGCACTTGTATATGGCAAGGCACAGGAGCAAGGCTACTCGATTGCTCGTGGCTATAATGACTACAAGAAGAAGGCAGCAACGGCCAAGAAGATGATGCTCTACCAAGAGAATGTTTCGACAGAGCTCCCATACGCAATAAACCGCAACGACAAGGACCTGACACTTGCAGAAATTACTGCTGCCGGTATAGATTTTCTCAAAGGTAAAAGCAAGAATGGATTTTTCATGATGATTGAGGGTGGCAAGATTGACTATGCTGCACACAACGACGACGGTGCTACCGTGTTCCATGAGGTGCTTGACTTCGATGCCGCCATTGCTGTTGCATATGAGTTCTACAAGAAGCATAAGGATGAGACTCTTATAATAGTTACTGCTGACCACGAGACCGGTGGCCTCGTACTTGGCTACAAGGGCGACTACAGTTTGAATCTCAAGGTTCTGTCTACACAGAAAGTAAGCGTTGAGCACATGATTGAGATTCTACAGGCCGAGAAAGAGACAACCTGGGATAGGGTTGAACAACTTGTAAAAGAGAACATCGGTGTAGGAATACGTAACAAAAAAGCGACAGAAGAGAAAATCACTGTCGACTATAAGCTTGCAAAGGAGATTGCATACAATGCCGTTTATGACCTCAACCGCAATGCAGCCCTCTCATGGGCAAGCGGCAACCACTCCGGTACATTCGTGCCGCTTTTTGCCATTGGAAAAGGTGCTGAAGAGTTTAACGGCATCATTGACAATACAGATATACCAAAGATTATAAGACGTATTGCCGGAATAAAGTAAAAAAGAAAAAAGCAAAAGCACATACAAACAGATGCTGTAGCGTTGTCGCTACAGCATCTGTTTGTATGTGCAGACATAATCTACTATATATGCAGGATTATGCCTTGCGCTTGCCTCCTCGCACTAAATAGCGCATTTGAAAATAGCAAAGGGATAATATTTACATCACCGGGAAAGCATCCTATTAAATAAAATCGCATATGAACCGACATCATGCTCTTTATATTATACAAGAAAGTTCCGACCCAGTAACAAGGCCGGAACTTTCTTGATTATATATCTTGTTTATGCTTTTGCTTTCTTTCCTGCTATCATCTTGTAGGCAAGAGGAGCTGCGATGAACAATGAAGACAATGTACCGAATACTACACCAAGAACCATTGCAAAAGAGAAGCTGCGTATACTGTCACCACCAAGGAACAGGATGCAGAGCAATACAAGCAATGTACTGAGCGATGTATTGATTGTACGTGAGAGGGTAGTATTCAATGATGCATTGAACAGTTCATACTTATCACGTTTCGGGTACAGGTGCGAGAACTCACGCACACGGTCAAAGATAACCACCTTATCGTTTATTGAGTAACCGATTGCTGTAAGGATAGCACCGATAAATGTCTGATCAAGTTCCAATGACATCGGAAGCCAGCCGTAGCACAACGAGTAGCATCCGAAAATCATCAGCACGTCAAATGACAAGGCTGCAATAGAAGCAATACTGTAAGCTTTATCACGGAAACGTACAAGAATGTATATACCTATTGCGACAAGAGCAAAAAGCACCGAAATTATCGCACCGTTACGTATATCTTCAGCAATGCTTGGGCCAACCTTCTGCGAACTGATGATAGAGCCTCCTGCACGGTTCTCATAGTCGCGGAATGTCTCAATATCAAGGTTCTTGCTCAAAAGGTCACCTTGCATGAAAGCCTCATAGAGGAACTCCTCTATCCTTGTATCTGCAACCTTAGAGGTATCGTTAATCATATAGTTCGTAGAGATACGGATTGTCTTTCCGTCCGTACCGAGTGCAATAGCAGCTACATTGTCCTCTGTTATCTTCTCCTTCAAGAGGTCACGTACAACCTCTGGCTCAACCTTCTGCTCAAACTGAACGACAAAATTGCGACCACCGGTGAAGTCGATGCTTTGGCTAAGACCACGCAACGCGAATGAAGCAATCATCACAGCTGCAATAACCACAAATGCAATACCTGTATTCTTGGAAATCTTCAAGAAGTTGATATTCGGGTCTCTCATCAAGTTCTGAGAGAATTTAGTGGTGAATGTAAGGTTCTGCCACTTGCCTTTATTCATGAAGTGTTCGTATATTACACGTGTAACGAATACTGCCGTAAAGAACGAACAGAGCAGACCGATAATCAATGTTGTAGCAAAGCCCTTTATAGGACCTGTACCGAAGTTGAACAGGATTACACCTGTTATGATAGATGTGAAGTTCGAGTCAAAGATTGCCGAGAATGCATTCTTGTAACCATCAGCGAGAGCAAGTCTTGCATTCTTTCCTGCACGAAGTTCCTCCCTTGTACGCTCATAAATGAGAACGTTGGCGTCGACAGCCATACCCAAAGTGAGCACGATACCGGCAATACCCGACAACGTGAGTGCAGCCTGGAATGATGCAAGGATACCCATTGTGAAGAACAGGTTCAACAACAATGCTATATTTGCTACACAACCCGGGATTAGACCATATATCGCACATATATATATCATAAGGAGTATGAATGCAACGATGAACGACATAACACCCTGGTTGATTGAAGCCTGACCGAGTGAAGGACCTACAACGTCCTCCTGAACGATTCTTGCAGGAGCTGCCATCTTACCCGAACGGAGTACGTTAGCCAAGTCCTGAGTAGCCTCGATTGTAAAGTTTCCTGAAATCTGAGAGATTCCATTAGGAATTTCGCCCTGTACTGTAGGCGCACTGTACACATAGCCGTCCAATACGATAGCCACAGCCTTGTGTATGTTCTTTCTTGTAAGAGAAGCCCATTTTCTTGCGCCCTCAGTATTCATCTGCATATCGACGCAAGGACGACCCTGATCATCGAAGGCTGCAGCAGCATCAGCCACAACATCACCCTCAAGAGCAGCTCTGCCGTCACGGCCTGAAACCTTCAGAGCATTAAGTTCAAAATGAGTTCTGCTTGAATCATTGTCGTGTGCCTCAACACTCCAGAAGAGACGGAGATCTCTCGGAAGAAGTCTCTTTGCCTCAGCTGTGTTTATCATGCTGTTTATTGCGGCTGTATCACTGTAATGTGCAAGAGCCACAACACACAAAGAAGCACCTGAATATCCCTCTTTGCTCTTGAACTGATGAACGCCCTTGAGACGGCTCATGATTGGGTTCACAGAATCGTTGTTTGCTTGTGCGATTCTGCTGCCAAGATCGTTCAATGAAGGCACTACAGACTGTGCCACCTCCTCGGCGGTAAATGTCTCCCAGAACTCGAGATTGGCCGAACCTTCGAGAAGTTTACGTACACGGTCGGGTTCCTTGACACCGGGAAGTTCAATCATGATACGGCCCATGCCACCCTCAAGCGCCTGGATATTAGGCTGGGCTACGCCGAAACGGTCTATACGTGAACGAAGCACATTGAAAGAGTTGTCAACTGCGCTTTTTATCTCGCTGCGCAACACCTTTTCAACCTCTTCGTCGGTTGAATTCTGAGTAATCTTATCCTTCAGGTCGTGTGTGGCAAACATTGTGGCCAAACGTCTGCCGGTTGTGTCGGTCTCGTTGAACTTGTTAACAAAGACGCTTACGACATCACTGCCTGACACCGATGCTATACGTGCACTCTCAATGGCAGCATTGAATGCATAGTCGTTCTTGTTACCCGACAAGCTCTTGAGAATATCGGGGACAGAAACCTCCATGATAACATTCATACCACCTTTTAGGTCAAGACCAAGACCTATTTCCAACTCGCGGCACTGCTCCAATGAATAGATTCCAAGCCAAACTTTCTTGTTCTTTACAGAATCCATGTAGTACTGACTGCCCTGCGCACACTCCTCAGCCTTAGTTGCATGATAGCTTGTGACTGCGGTAAACGACAGGTAAATCAAACACACAATTGTAAGCAGTAGTGCAAAAATTTTTACAAATCCTTTGTTCTGCATTTCAATTAAAATTTATTATGATTTATTTGTTCCTTTTTTTAAATCGCGCAAATATAGCGTTTTTTTCTTAAACCAACAGCGTTTTGCCTATTTTTCTTTATTTTAGAGGTATAAAAAACGGCCACTTTATACAAGCGACCGTAATTATAGCCCATGAGAGGTTTCGGAAAACCGCCACAGACAAGCCTGTTCCAATGCAATCTCGGCTACTTTGACGAAGCGTCGAAAAGCCGCTTCTTTTCATCCTCACTGAGTGACGCATAACCACCCTTCTTTATTTTCTCCAATATAGAATCTACCGCAGCCTCATCTGCTCTTTTACGTTCATTGAACTTGTAGTCGGCACTACGCCCTCCGTGACTGTAGGTAAATTTCTGTTTGCGTTTTTTTCGGAAAGCCTTCCCCAAGAAAAGCATAGAAATCCAATCTATCGGTTTGTTTATCAAGTCTGTAATATTAGTTCCCCGGTTAAGCATATATGCCACAAGCCATCCCGCGAAAGCCCCACCTAAATGTGCAAATCCTCCACCCTTGTTATCGCCCGATATCATAAAAAAAGATATTGCAACCGTAACAACAGCTACTGTAGAAAGCTTGACACTGCCGACAAGCAGGAAGTTTATACGATAGTTGGGACTGCGCACTGCAGATGCCACCACTATTGCTAAGACGGAAGCCGATGCCCCAATAAGAGAAGAGACATTGACCAGAGGGGCAAAGTACGGGAACAGATTGTAGGAAAGAACAAAGAAGAGACCGCCGAAGAGACCGCCGATGATATACGTTCCTACAAAATGACGCAGTGAATAGAAATCGATAAAAATCTTACCGAAGACATACAATGCAATCATGTTCCACAATATATGGAAAAGATGCTCATGGAGGAACATATATGTAATGAGCGTCCATGGCCTTGTAGCAAAACGCGATAAAGATGCCGGCAGTTCAACAAAACCAAGTACACCGTTCACATATCCGCCGGCATTGAATAATACCGAAAAAACACCGATTAAAACGACAATTATGTACACTGCGACATTTACATACACAAAGCGCTCTACAATACCGGCAGACTTTATTTTTTTTGAAAACTGCTCAAACATACGGACCTCCTATCTTTTTGCTTTTGCGCCAATACAAAATAAGAAACAACCCAAATAGAGCACCGCCAAGATGAGCAAAATGCGCCACACCGTCATTAGTTCCTGCAACTCCAAGATACAGCTCGATAACAATATAGCCAAGCACCACGTACATTGCCTTTATAGGGAACGGAATCGGGATTATGAACATGCGTTCATTGGGGAACAGCATTCCGAAGCCAAGCAGAATCGCATAAATCGCGCCGGACGCACCTACAGTAAGCGAATTCGCTATCGCATTAAGTTCACCCAAAGGAGGATAAACATAATTCATGCCCTGGCGCAGCAATGCGCCCCCTTCGCGCACAACAATCTCAACATCTTGAGGAGCAATACCCGCCGCCACTTCGCAGAACCGATAATATGATATGGCTTCATGCACAAGTCCTGCGCCGATTCCGGCAACCATATAATACACGAGAAATCTCTTCGGACCCCACACAAATTCCAAGGCCTGTCCGAACATATAAAGAGCGAACATATTGAAGAACAAATGGGTGAGACTTCCATGCATGAACATGTAAGTGACAAACTGGTAGGGATAGAAATTATCCGACACCGGCGAATGCAGCCCGAGAAAAAAATCAAGATCAAAGCCTTTCTCTTTGGCCACGAATGACGCAAGGAACATTATCGCATTGATAACCAGAAGATTCTTGGTTACAACAGGTAATCTATTCATATATCAAAAGTTTTTCAAGCCTATAGCAAAATACGTTCTGCAAAGATAATACAATCTTGCAAGCAAAACATAACGGAATGCCATTAAACACTTTTATTTAAATTTCTATAACTACTTTTTGTTTTCTAAAGTATTTTTGAGGATGACAAACCACTTATATTTCGTATCTTTGAGTAATCCTCGAAGATTTACTGCACCCGCTGTGAAAAATATTGAAGTAAACTTCACATTTCTCGCTCGTTTGTTCGTATATTTGATGTAGTTTGATTAAGAATCTTTGAGTATCAAACCATTAAGAAGAACTTGCATGAGAATGGGCAATGGATAAGAAATTGCTAACTTGTTTTGTTACACTATATTCCTCATGCTTTTCAAATAACTCTTTTATAAGTACAAAGATACGATTTTTTCTCCAATTATAAGAATCTATCCCTAAAAACTCTATATGAGATAAAGAAAATGATATAACAATTTTGTAGCTGGACTAACAAGAAATATATAATGTTATGTCACAATCAGTATTTAACAACATTCAGAGAGGTCACACCGACCTACTATCAGGTATTGCCTTTGGTTGAGATGATGTGCTCTGTGGAAGTATTGAAATGATTATGGGACTCGATACCCGTAATGTCGATATCTCCCGATGGTACGACCTGACAACCACCAATGCCCTGAGCATAAAGTTCTATGCCAATGGCCGCATTGATGTCAAGTTCAAGGACAGCGCTGCGGTAGAAAGTTGTTTCAAGAGACTCCGACTAAGCGAAATCAAACTGAGAGATGAGAACTGATGACAACACGATATGTATGACACTCCGTAGACTATGCTTGCGGACACACTTTTTATTTAATTGAATTTTTTCCACAATTGAACATGATTACTCAAAAAAAATATCTAATTTAGCATTGATTTTTTGGTTCCATTGAATTTAATCATTGGATGTGTATTCCAGGTAACCACATAAAAAACAGGAAATATGAGACAAAAAGTATCAGTATTATTTATGCTGTTGGCTGTCGTATTTGTCGTTTGCCTAATTACAGCGAATCTCTTAGAGACCAAAATCCTTGATTTTTT
>JAEIGA010004976.1_pt1 | contig 20401 bp, 15 predicted proteins | sample 9270691 | NCBI WGS metagenome assembly JAEIGA01 (sample SAMN17057246, study PRJNA624740) | gut metagenome | biome: biome; isolation source: fecal sample | host: Bos grunniens | place: China: Xizang | collected 2019 | reverse complement strand
TCTGGTCGTAACGAACAGCAATTCTACGAGGCTCAGCAACGAGAGGAATGTGCTTCATGCGAGGACCGATTGCAGGAATTTCCTTAGAAGGAATCTTTGCCATCTGGAACTGCTCGGTCATGTAAGCAACCTTGTCACCAGCCTTAGGAGTGTACTCATTTACATACTCGCCATTTACTTTATAAGTAGCAGACTTGTACTCACGAGTCTCTTCGTCTCTGTAAGAAAGACCGCCTGTAACAATAGAGTCAGCGAGAGTAAGCTTAGCGTCATCACCAACAGTCTCAACGATAATCTGAGAAGTGAAGTTCTGACGTGCCTCGTTCATCTCGCCATGAGCGAATACGCTGTTGAATACGTCACCTGCCTTGATGTCACCCTTATCAGTAAGAGAAACGTACTCAAGGTATGCAACGGAACCGCTGTAAGAAGTCATAGGATGAACGATAACAAGGTCGTTAGCGATAAGAGAAGGAACTGCAATGTTTGTAAGGTTTAAGCAGAACTTCTTCCAAGCGCCCATGCTATCACGAGTGGTAGCGCCGATTTCGGAATTGAGGGATTCAGTGATCCATCTGTTTGTGTTGTCAAGAAGAACAGCAGTTGTAAGAGCTGTGTTGCTAGACATAGTTTTGCCTTCAAAGTTCTTAGCTACATAAGCCTCAGCAACTTTGAGCTGGCGAGAATAAGTCTCTAAAAGATTCTGTCTCATAATTTACCTCTTTTTAAATTTTATTTGTAATAGTTTTTGATTTTGAGCTTTGTTTATTTCTTCAGACCGGCAAGCTCTAGAAGAGAGTCATCTATATCGTATCCATATTCAGGGTCTTTTCTAACAGGTTTAGAGATAGACTCAGAGATACGTGCAGAAGCCTTAGCTCTTCCGCCGAAAGGAAGTCTGCTGAAATTTGCAGCAGAATCGAGTATTTCGTCACAAACAGCATCAACATCTGCGAGAGTAAAGTTCTCATTGAGGCGGCTTGTAATTTCTGAAGATGCAACACCGAGTAAGTCTGCTTTAGACTTTACGTACTTGTTGAGCGACTCAATATAACGAGCTTTATACGTTTTCGCTAATTTAGTTCTTTCTTCAAGTTTTTCGGTATAAACTTTTGTTTGACCTTCAAGTTTAGCTTCAAGAGTTTCAGACTGCTTAGTAAGTCTAGACACTTCTTCCGTGAGGCGTCTTTCGTTAGCCTTGCTACCATCAATGCTCTCTTTTAGCTGTTGTGCTTTATTAACCTTTTCGGTTAATATCTTTACATTATTTTGAGATTGTGTTAGTTTCTCTGTGAGCTCTTTAACCTTAGCTTCTAACTCTGGAACTTTTGCAGCTTCTGCGCTAGTAGTTCTAAACGCAGTTCTGTACCTCTGCAACTTTTCTTGTAATTCCTGCTCTTTGGCATCACCAACTGATTTAGCTTTACGCAAATCGTTTACTTCGGTTTCCAAAGCTTCCTTCTGTCTAACCATTTCTTTTAAGCTTTCGATTACTTCGTCATCTCCGTCATCGTCGGCTGATTCTTCTGTCTCTTCAACTTCTTCAATAGTTTCAACAGGAGTTTCTTCTTCAGTTTCTTGCTCTATATTTTCATCTGCTTCAGGTCCTTCTTCAGTACCTTCACAGTTAACACCTAAAACTAGGATCGGCTCCTCACCCTTGTCATCAACAAAAGCAGTAAATCCATCTACCGGAAATTCTTCTCCGTCAATTACAACTGGTTCAAGCTCAACGCGGATATCGTCATCGTATTCCTGAAGGAGCTCAATAACATCACCTACAGTGTCGAGGTCAATCTCATCCTTAGCGTTTATATCAACAACAACTTCTTCAGAAGGAGTCTCTTCAGCAGGTTCTTCCTCAACAGGTTCTTCCTCCATAGCTTCTTCGTCTTCTGGAGTTTCTTCAGTCTCAGTTTCTACTTCTTCAGTAGGCTCCTCAGAAGTTTCCTCCTCATCGGATTCTTCCTCAGCTGGCATTTCCTCAGTAAGTGTCTCGTCAACTTCATCCGGATCCCAAGGAATATCATCTGCAGTCAAAGAGCGTTCAATAAGCTCTTCGTCTGTAGACTCGATGTCAATATCTAAATTTTCAAATGTTTCTTTCATAATTACTTTATCTTCCTCGCTAGCATTCTTAAAAGACTCTGTAAGTGCCTTTTTGAGCTTAGTCGCATCGGTATCAAGCGATTCACACATACTGAGTCTTGCCTTTTTTACAGCAGGAATTGCTACAACGTCAAAGCATTCTAAGAAAAATGTTTCTGGGTCAACATCGTTATTTGGCATAACGTCACCAGAGCCTCTGGAAGAAACACCAGGAATAAATCCATAATCACAAAGTGTTTTTAGGATTCTTCCATTAGGTGTATCCAAAATATCAACGCATGCACATAAGTCACCATCAATAATCTTAGGTATCTCGGGGATACATGCACATACTTTGGACATATCAGTTTCTTCTCTATCTAGAGGATGACCGAGCTCCAAGAATAAACACTTATTAGCAATTTTTTCATGGAAGAGTTCATCACCTAGCGCTTTTTCCCAAAGCTCTCTATTATAACGTCTACCATTACGAGTGCCCTCATTGCAAGTAGCAATAGGACCATACCATCTGCCCAAAATGTGACGACGTGCTTTTTCTTCTTCTGTAAGAGGCTGTAGCTTTAAAGTTTCTAATATTGTTTTATTGTTCATGTTCTTCACCTTTAATTACTACAACAATCTAAATAATTTAGCTAATAATTTATTAACTTATTAAATTATTCTTCAGTTTCGTCAGTAACTTCTTCAACCGGCTCGTCCTCAGTAGTTACTTCCTGCTCGGGTTCTACCACGGGAACCTCTTCATCCTCAACATTAGTATTAGGAGTTTCCTCAACAGCCTTAAATACCTTGTCAAATTCAACGAAGCAGTGGTCGCTCTCAGTAGGAATACCGGAAGTGCTGCCGTAGAACTGACCATCCTTCTCATAGATGAGCTTATACTCACCCATAGCCACTTCCGCGATTTTCTCTGCGTCTGCAAAAACCCCAGACATAGAGGCATAGAAAGCTCTTGTGTTGTCACTGGCCTTTTCATAAATTACTTTATAGCCATTTTGTAAATTCATATAAATATCTCCTTATAGAATTATAATTTTCAATTTGATTTTAGACTATATCGTCTAATCAATTAATTTAGCGAATTATTTTTAGTGCGTATAGTTTTTAGCTCCAAATAAAAAAATAAGCTGTAATCATACTTGACTACAGCTTATTTATGTATTATTTTTATACTATATTGCTCCACGTCGTCCGCCAATGTGCTCAAGAACAAGTAAGTCCGATTTAAGCAGTTTTAATAAGGCTAAACAACTATCGAGTGTGCCTGTTGAGTAATAATTATTGAGCACTCTTGTTATTTCTTCAGCTCTAACTTCACGTTGGAATATCTCTTTGCCTGCCGGAAGTTTTTTACTGTATAAAGTAATTTGTACAAGCAGGCAGGATAGTGTAGTAATAATTTCTTCTGGGTCAGACACATCTTTTACAATATTACGATAGAGAGGTGATTTTTTATCATTGTGCTTTTTTCTAAGCATCTCATAGAAATTAGCAACTTCAATACCTCTATTGTCTAAAATAAATTTTAAAACCTCGTGCGGAACTTCTTTTGAGGCTATTAATTTTTTCATTGGTTTGTTAATATCTAACCCTCGGTCTTCAAGTGCCACCAAGACTGTTAAGCAATCATTTTTAGTAATCATATTTTGTTTTTACCTTTCAAAATTAACTATCAATTATTTTCTGAAAAATCTTTTTCCGAGTCGAGCTCGACAGGCGATGGAAGGTCGTCTTCTGTTAAAAGTAATGCGGCATCAGTAGCTAATATTTCTTGTTCTTCCATCAAGACTTCGTTGCCGCCATTTGTATTGAAAGACTCTAGGTCTGCCAAATTTCCGAGGTCGAGGTCATCTGCTGCGTCCTCTTTGGGAGTTTCAGAGGTTTCTTCATTTACATCATCGCCTTCTTCTGCTGCCTGTGCGGCAGCTTCTTCAACGGCTACAATTTCTGCATCAATCTCCGCTATGATATCATCACCATAGTTAAGCGAAGCGATGAGTGCCTTAAGGATTCTTAAACGACGAGGCTTATCCTCAACATCAGTAAATAGACCCTGCAAGCTACTAATTGCATTTATTTTATTCGTAAATTCAGTTCTATAGTCAATCTCTTCCTGGGTTACAGGTGCCTTCATTTTTAATGTAAAGTTATTTAAATAGCTCTTACAGCCTCTATTGAGAAGGAAGAGGTTGATGGCGTCAGTAAGCATCTGAATTAAAGCATTCTGTACTCTCTTAACAGCTTTTGAAAACTCACTAGATAGAATAGCTAGTGAAGTACCTCCGTTAAATCCAGCGGCATCATCAGTCCAACCATAATACTGTTTCGGTACACCATAAGCGGAATAGAACTTATTATTCCAGAAGTCGAGGTCAGCCAGGTTTTTAACGTCTACATCACCACCAACAGCTTCTATTGTGATGTTACCCTGTCCGCCATGAGTGGCAAAGTAAATATTATTTTCCATTGGACCGGGATTGTTATACTCGTTCATAGAGTTTCCGACATTAAAGGCACTCTTTTGTTCCAGCATATCTTTAACTCTACGTAGAGTTGCCTGAACCTGCTCTTTTGGCATATCACCAACTTCTACGCCAACTTTACGAACGATACTTGACCTAGTAATTCTATTTAAGAGCGCAGCGTTTTCAAGCAGGGACCTTTCTCGCCAAACTTTATAGTTATCGTATAAAAGAGACTTGCCTCGTCTAACACGGTAAGTTTGGCTTCTGTTGCCTTCGGGGTCAATAAATAGCTCAATAGTTTCAGGGTATCTTGTAAAGTTATCTTCGAGACACCCATGTACATAGTCGTCTGCCTGCCATACATTAACATCCGCGGATTTCATTTTAAAATTATAAGTACCTGATGCTGTCAAGCCTGAAATAGTATCAGTAGATTCTAAATTATTTGGTTCATTGGGAGTCTCTACATAACCGTAGGTCTTACCAAATCTAGTAAGCTCAAACATGGTACCTGGGTCATCTACTTGCTCAGCATAGAAGCTGTATGGGTCATAGCTGGAGTGTACTTGAAGTTTAACTGCTTCATCGAGTCGGTCTTTCGCAGCCTTGTCAAGTTGCTCTTTAACGTCGAGATCTTCTGTAAGTCTGCTTCTGCCCGAGTTGGCCATATCTACTGTATCATGACTAAATAGCGCGTCTTCAAAGTCAGACTCTCTAAACAGTTTTAAATAAACATCACCATACTTAACCAAAGAATAAGCCCAGCCATACATATTTTTGTCGGCATTCATGGTATTAAGCATGTAGTTAACAAACTTACTTATCTTAGGGTCATTTGATTCACACCAAATAACGTGTCCATTATCAGCAGGTTCACATACGTTTTCTGCATAAGTTTTTAATATCGCCGACACTGAAGAGTCTTGTGCCATGGTATCAATAAGCTGGTAGATTTGATCACGAGAGTTAGAAGTAGTTGTAAAATTTTCTAACTTGGCAATATCAAGCTGACTGCTTAGACCTGCCTCTATAATATTATCAACCAGTGTTTTTTTAACATCTATATCAAGAGCAGTTGTATTATCCAGCGTAGTTGGCTGGGTTTGAACACCTACTAATGAGCTAGGAGCTTGTTCTGGTTTAACAAATTTATTTTCTTCCGCCATAATCTGTGGTCTCCTTTTATAAAATAATTATACCGTTCATAATATCTTGGTACATTTCATATTCTTGTTTCTTTTGATAATCTCTTGCTTCATTTGCAAGATGCATCTCAGTATATATTTTAGTAAGCTCTTCTTGGAACTCTAAAATCATTTGTTGCTTCCTGAACTCATCAGAATTCACTATGTTTACATCAAGGGCTGCATCTAGATTTTCTCCATAGTCATATGAATATTCTTCAGCAAATTGACTAGCAGTATAAAGTGAACCGCAAAGTGCGTCGGCTTGGTCTTTACTTCCGTTTTTAGGGTGGTCTACGTGACCATCGGAGAGTCGCTCAAGATTAGTTACTTCTTCAGTAAGCAAGTCACACTTACGATATAATTTTAAGTGTTGCTCATAGATAGTGGTTTTAAAGAAAGCATACGGCTTACAGACTCTAGCAGGTCTACCGTTTTCTGTGCCAACAGTGTCAACTCGGTCCACAGATAATGTCTGTGTTTTGAAGCCATCACTTGTAAGTGACTGTGCCATATTGGCAGACTGATATGTATCCATGCTTATACACTTTATTGCAAAGCCTCTATCCCGAAGCCATCTAATAAAGTTTCTAGTCTTTTCAAAACTTACTTGATAACCCTTAGGCGCTTTGACAGACACTGAGAAAGCTGCCTTAAACTCAAGCTCTCTTCCTGTATTTTCTTCTCCGACAACACCAGGTCTCTTGCCTGTAATCCAGGTACCTGCAATACCAGTTTTGTCCCCAGAGAGTGACATATCGAGGTGTATGAACAGTGGTCTTGACATGTCTTTTGGATTTACTTGAGATAAGTCAAAGAAGTTTGAGTATTGATTTATATCATCTGGCGCATTACCGACTTCAATAATATCTTTATTAAAGGGATTCTTATACTCATCAGTCTTTATTTGATTAAGTCTAATACCTGAAATATACTTAGTAGAACTTGAAGTAGAAATACCTGCGTTGTCAGTGAGAGCGAGGTCAATGTTATCCTCAAAAGCCTCTCTATAAATTGGAGGAACTTTCAGCATTAAGTAACCTTTTTCTCTATATGCGTTTACTTCTTCCTCTGTAGCATTAACCGGGAGAAGCTCGTGTGCAAGGAACTTATTTCCAACTGCCACATAGAAGCTTCCCGGGTCATCTGGTGAGCCCTTATCATTTCGTACTATCCACTGAGGTTCATCTACAATAAGAGTAGTTTTACTCTCATTTTGGCGCTTCATGTCAATATAAGATTCCATGAAAGCCTGTTCAGAGTCTTTAGATGAAGCAATGATGTTCATTGTTGGTAGGTAAGTTCCTTTACCAAAACGAGAAATCATACGGGCATCGATCTGAGAAATCATCTTCTTAAGCTTAGCTTTTTGTTTCTCTACATTATTACCGACACCGAAGTTAACTTCATCCGAGAAGTTTGAGAATAGCGCACGACCAACTACGTGTCTATTACTTGAACCAAAGACTAGCTCAATTCCTTTAGGTGGTTGCCATTGAGGATTAGTTCTACTGGCATTCATGTTTCCACGTTCCATGAACCAATCAGAGCTTTGAAGAAGCTGTTGCATCTTGTCCCAACCTACGCCTTGTGCTGCCTCGATAGTTACGTTCAACATTGAGAATGTAATTTTATCGATAGGCTGCAATCCATAATAAGTGTAAGGGTCTTTTAGACAAAGCATTCTATACAATAAGTAGAGCTGACATACGACAGCAATAAAAGATTTACCAAGACCGATTGAGCCTGTAAGAATAACAGTGTTATATCTGGTTGTTATATTATCTGGAAAAATCTCTTGTAGCTTTTCTATCCAATAGGGGAAGACTGTACATTTTCGTTCGCCAGTAAACTCATCCTTTATCCAAAGACCCCGGCCGAGGTATCTCTCATCGGAAATAAACGTCATGATATCTACAGGGATCTCTTCAAAGTCTGAGTATTTTAAATCTTCTAATATCTCAGAGTATCCCTCCTGAGAGTATTCTTTTAATATCTCAAGAGCAAGTGCACGTTCTTCTGGAGACAGACTATTTAGTTGTTCTAAATTTAGTTCGTTTGATATCATCAATTCGAAAATCTCCTTATCTATATATTATACGATATTACTTCTTATCTTCGTCTTCATCAGACGGCTCGTTATTTTCTTCAGACTCTTCTGCGGTCTTGCTGGGTTTTTTCTTATCACCAGGTCCTGTATTAGTAACAGGATTCTTATTAGAACCTTTTTTGAACTTGCCTCTATTACGAGCCCAGTCATTAACGATATCAATAATATCCACACCAGTCTCAAGGTCTTCATTATCCTCTACTAGACCGTTTTCAGCGGCTTCTTCTGCTGGTACTCCATAAAGTTTTGGAAATACTAGTTTTAAGAATGCATCTGGCCTCTTTTCAGATAAGAAGTGACAATAGTTTACAATAACACTTGCTACTTTCATCATCCATGACCCGTTACTTAATACAAGTAAAATGTGTTTACAACCTCTGCCTTTATCATCGTTTGGGTTGACTATTCCTTTTCCAGGTCCGGGGTCTTGAGAAGAATCATCTACTGAAACATTCTTTATGATATTCCAGTGAGCAAATCTATACTTAAAGTCAGGACACTTACATTTTACATAAACGTCAGAAGTATTAAAAACTTTTGTTAGTGCCTGAATAACCGTTCTAAATTCAAATTTATTTTGATTATTTTTAATATTTTTCTGTAACTCAGTGACGACACCTTCGAGTTTTATTGTTACTGTGTATTCATCAGTTTCTCCAACAACCGGTATATTTACTTGTAAAATATCCTTTTTCCAGAAATCATTCATATTAATCTCATTATAGCTTTTCACAGCATTAGCTACTTTAGAGTATTTCTTTCGCTCCATGCGGTTACGGCCTCTGGAAGTATCTTTATATTGACCTACATTTCTAGACTGTGCTACTAGTTGAGTTCTTGTTGCCTCATCGAGTTTAAGTAACTCGTGTAGGCACTGTTCTTGTAGCGTTTTCTTCATTACTTAAACCGCCTTTCAAATGTTTTACTGTATAATTTAGCAAATAAATTTATTAAAAATATGGTGCCCAGTTACATACTAGACACCTTTAGTAAAATTATACGCCCAGTAGGCTTGACCAGCTTTTACTACCGCAAATGCCATCAGCTGCCAGTTTATTATTTTTTTGATATGCTTTTAATGCACAAGTTGTGCTGGTTCCAAATTTACCATCAGCGCCTGCTTTACCGCAGGAATAGCCTTTGCCAATAAGTAAAATTTGTAAGGCTTTAACAGTATCTCCTTTTGTACCACTTGCTAGTTCAGGCAAGTTGATTTTTAGTAGGTCTTTTTTTACTTTAAAATAGTTAGTAATAACTTCAGCTTCTGCCCTAGCAAGTTTATCTAGGTTTGAATCATCTAATAACCATTTTGTTATTTTAGTGTTGGTATGAAAGCTGTGCTCTAAGATAATTCCTGGGACGCCTACTGCAGCAGCACCGCTAATAACGCTATAGTAGTCCCAGTCTCCTTTGGTGGACTTTTTAGATTCACTTCGCCACATTTGCTTAGTACCTATTGTTTGTTCAACACATTCTGCCAGCTGTTGGCCCAACTGATTTACGCTACCTGTAATTGGTACAAAAGCAATTGGGTAGTCCACCGTTTCATTCACGGCGTCTCCGACTGCATTAGAGTGAATAGATAAAAATAAGTTACAGCCTTTAGCTTTCTTGCCGCGTGCAGTTAGGCCTAAATTTTCATCTTGACTATCACGCGTAGTAATTACGTCAATACCTTCCTTTTCTAAATACTTTTTTAATTTTAAGTGTAGTTTCCAAGTCATGTCTGACTCATAGTATGTTGCTACTGCTGGACTTTGGTTATACTTACCGTAGTGACCTGCATCAAGACAAACTTTTATCATAGTTAGTGCCTCCTTGTTTGTTAATTTTTGGTATAGTTGTTTATAAAATAAAATATCTGACCTTACTTTTGTAAGGCCAGATATAATATTATTTAGTTTTTATTTATAGCTGAATTTTTCCACGAATATTATAGTATTTACTCGGCATGTTATTTCTTAACATAGCAGCTGTATCTGAGAAGTCATACTTACTACTCTCATTGGCTGACGCTTCAATTACGAATGGAAGCCTTCTGATTGCACTAAGGGCTCTATCTGCATCAGAGGACTTTAGGTTGTAGATAAAGAACACACCATTATCCTGGACAATAGGCTGGGTGCCTGCAGCGTGAGCAAGTTGATTACGCATATCAACCTGAGCTCGTCTATCCAAAGTTTCTTCTAAAGAAAGTCTTTTAGATACTAGCTCATTTTTATAGTCCTTGAGTTGGTCTAGATAACTTTTATTTCTTAGTTCTTTGAAGGTCAAGTTTTCTATAGAGTATTCGCTTTTAGCGATACCTTTTTTACGAAGCTTTTCATAAATCTCTTCAAGGAGTTTAACTACTTTTTTCTCATCCGCTAGCTTATCCGCTTTGATATCGCTAATAAGCTCCTTGCATTTTGTTTCCCACTTATCTACCAAGTCTTCGAAAGCTTTTTTGTCATAATCAGGAATTTCTTCTTGCTCTGGCTTTTTAAGCCATTTATTTTTCTTTACTGAATAAACACCATTGCTTACTCTAACGCTATCCTCAGTTTCAACAAAAATCTCAAGCGGAATACCATATAGAGTAATATCTAAATTTTTATTAAATATTGTTCTATATGCTCCGTAGAGCGCTGCAGCAATTTCTTTATCATAGTCCGCAGCTTTTGCGTTGGCGAGAATATGTAGGTCTATATCGCTATCCTTAGTGTAGTTATAGCTTGCGTTTGAGCCAATCATTAAAATATCATCTACTTTAATTTTAATGCTTTGTTCTTTAAGGTCAGCAACAAACTCATCAACGATTTCAAGCATCTTGTCACGTACTTTATCTTTGAGAACTTCATCCTTAGAAAAAAGCTTAGTGTTTAGAGTATTATGTTTTTCAATCGCTTCTGTAAGTTCAGTATTGTTACCTGCTGCTAGACGTTCTGACACTGGACCTGTTCCAGTATTGTTTACAGCATAGGCAGCTGCGTCAGCTATATCCTGTGCCACCTGAGGCTGTTGCCAAACGTTTTTTGCAATATCTTGTAGTGTTTGTGTCGTGTATCCCCAGTTGCGTAGCGTTCTTTTTAACTGATCGATGAGGTCTTGCCAATCGATTGCAACAGCAATAATAAAACACTTTAATGCAACAGTGTGTTTTGGCTCGGGTGGGTTTTTAGCTTTTCTTTGCCCGCTATTGTAGGAATTCATAGATTTATCATATTTAGCCTTACTACAATTATATGCAATGCCCCAAGGTGTTTCATTGAAATGTGCTTTATTCCACGCATCGGCATCAGGGCCTTTTTTTGCTGCTTCATAGCGAAGCATTGATGGATAAATTTTACCAAAGTCCGCTTTTGTTGGGATTATATCTTTTATATCATTGATAGGCAGTACCGCCATACTTAGCCTCCTATAACAAAATGTAGCTCGCAGCCATCACAGACTAGACCATTTTCAGTATTATGGCCTTCACCTTCTATTGGCTCGCCACAAATACTGCAAAGACGCTCTTTAGCTTCAGTAAGCTTTTCTCCAAAAACATTATAGTCGTCGAAATCTAAGTCAAGAGCATTGTCTGGACTTATGTCAAAAATAAATACATTTGAGCCATTGGTGCTCCAGTCAATTGTAGAAATACCTGCATTATTTAAACAAGTCATGAGCTCTGCCGCAGCGCTTTCGATATCGTAAGCATTATGATTTAATGTAACGATAACTTTATCACCCATTGGTGTAAAGTCAGCACGGATAACATCATAATCGCAGTTATCAAAAATGCCATCTAATATAGCGTTAAAGGCGCCGTCTAGTACCTCCTGGCTTTCTTCGAGCTCTGTTGCGTCAGTCATACGGTCCTCATATTCTGCCTTAAACTCTTTCTCAGAGGCCTTATCTACGTTAGCAAACTTTTTACGGTCTTCTTCTTTTTTAATAGAAAGATCATAGTCCATAACCTTTACTCTGTTTTTATCGTATAGAATACCCTCATCGTAGTAATAGATAATATCACTATTCATAAGTTTACTTACGTCTTTTTCATCACCAAGGTTATTTAAAGTATAAACAGTGCAGTTAGCATTATCTAGCTCGATTAGTGCTTTAAGGATCTCGGCTTTGTTAGAGCAAAAGATATTTTGTGGACGAATATAGTATCTACGCACATATCTTTTTGCTTCGCATAAAGATCCCTCGCCACCAATGCCTACTTCACCACCTTCAGCGGTGCCCATCGCTTGATTAAATCTATCAATATTTAAGCCAATATCACCCGTAGTTATTGTAGCTGAACTATAAGGATACTTCTTTTTACGAGTTCTTCTTTTAGTTTCTTTTATATTCATTGAAAGATTTTCTCCTTCTAAAGTATTTAAGGGTAGCTCCCCCGGCAACGGTGAAAGGCTAAGTCCATCACCGGAGTTGCTATATAATTTAGCAAATAAAAAAGACCTTAAACTACTTAAGGTCTTTTTATTTTAATTATATAAATCTTCGTCTGTTAGTGGCTTATCAATAGGCTCATCGAAGTCTACAAAATATTCAAATGGTTCACTGAATATTGGTTCTATAGGAGTACTGTTACTATCTCTAGTATCTTCTATAGTATCTTCTAGATCAGTTATTTCATAGTTAATTATTTCAGGTTCGTCAGCTACTGTGGTTGGCTCGTCTAATACTGGTTCAGTTGGCTGCGGCATTTTAGCTGGCTCATCGCTTTCGAAGTTCTCAAGGCCACCTACAAAAATATAATAACTTGTAAGTAAGCTTTTTAGTAGTTGTGCTAGCTTTTTGCCGTCGTCAGTATCAATTAGATTAGCTATCTGATTTTGTAGGTAGTCAATTTCTTGCCAGCTTTTTTCGGTAAGCTCATTAAGAAATTCTTTTGTAACGTTAAGTTTGTCTTTTAAAGTATACTCCATTGTGACCACCTTACTTAGCAAGAATATTGCATTGTGCCACCGCGACCTTGAAGGTCTCTAGGAAGTCTTGGAGCATTTTCACCATTACGCCATAAGTACCAAACAAAGCCAGAAACGGTGTGCTTTAAGGCTGGTTTATCAGAAGGTCTCCACCAACCCTCCATATCGTCGTCAGTCATAATTACTACGTTAGTAGCATCTGTCGCTACCACATTCTTAACTATTTCATTCCAAGCAGCTGTGCCGCCCTCAGCTCGTGCATCTGCTGCATTTTCAAAGACATGATTTGAGAAATAATAAACATTTACTGCTATTTTACCGTCTTCTTTGAGCTTGGCTAGTGCTTCAACTGCTTGATTTCCTATTTCAATATCGCTCTCATCCCAAGAACCTGATTGGTCAAAGTAGAAGTCTATAATTGGGATTTTCTTATTTGGAAGATCATTAATTCTTTGTCCTTGTCTAAGTACGCCAGCACCGCTATTTCTGCGGCTGATTGCTGACCAAGTATCGTCTCTCTCATCTGTATAAGAAACTTGCAAAGCAATGCCTCTCTGTAGGCTGTCCATAAATGCTTGGAAGCCTTGGAAAGATTTTCTAGACTTGGGTCTATACTTATCAGCTTCGTCTTCTCTTGCTTTTACTGCCTGGTGTTCAGCTCTAATAGCTGCAGCATCTTCTGCAGAAAGTTCTGCTTGTGTTCTTGAACTAGCTAGGTCTGCTTTAATTTCCTGAGCTTTTGCTTGACGTTGTTCCTCGGACGAGTAAGTAAGCTCGCCAGGATTTAATGCATCAATAGCATCAAAAACACGATTAATCATACTGTTAAATTCATCGTCCGATAAGTCGGCTAGATTTCTAGCTGCCGCTTCTAGTAGCGCTTCTAAGTCAGCAATAGCATTTTCAAGCTCTGTAATTAGCTCTTTTGAAGCTTTTGCTGCCTGCGCTTTTTCAAGAGTGGCTTTTGCAGCACGAAGAGTTCTTTCTCGTTTTCTTCTGCGAGCCTCTGCTTTTTTCGTCGCCGCGTCATCTTTTGTAGCCTGTTTAAGCTCATCGTCTATCCATTCTTCATCATCAGGAAACTCTTCTATCTCTTCTTCCTCAGTCTCTTCTTCAGGAGCTTTACCTGGCATATTACCTGAACCATCGTCTGGATCTTTCTTTTCGCCTCCTGGCTCGTCTGGCTCTTCTCTGGGTTTGCCAGGATTCTCGGGGCTGTTAGGGTCATCTTCTGCCTCCGTAGGCTCTTCAGTCTCCCCAGGTTCTTTAGTCTCCCCAGGCTCAGTAGGTTCCTCTGTCTCTGTAGATTTTGATGGTTCTGTTAGATCATCTGATTCCTCAGAGCCTTCCACATCTTCCCCTGATTCGTTGGAGTCTTCTGCATCTTTATCTTGGCCGTCTGATTCCTCAGACTCAATAGGATCTTCGTTTTTATTGTGTTTTACCTTGTTTAATAGCTTTTCTTCGTCTTCGATTTCTACATCGTCGTCTGACATTGGAGAATGCTGCTTGATTGAGGGCTGAAGCAAGTCCGGGTCAACCTCTACTTCAATGGGTCCCTCAGGCTTACCAGGCATACCTCCGCCATCGCCACCAAGGCCGCTAAGGTCTATTCTAGATGCTAGTATAGCATCTATTGCTTCCATAGCCCCACGTTTAGCTTCGGCATTAGAAAAGTCTAAACCAAGTTTACTTAAAATATCATTAATTTCCATAAACATTCTGCCTTTCTATTTTTATTACATTGCCTCAATAGCATCACGTATTTGCTGAAGTGTTTCATCATCAAATTTCTTGGAGTCTAGTTGTTTAACAACTTCATTCCAGGCATCTTTATATTCTTTAGTATTAGTTTTACGCTTAATGTTAAACTTCAGCGGGTCATAGTTAATATTGCCTGTCAGATTTTTTAGTATATCAATAACGATAAGTTTATTCTCTGGTGTATATAGGGTACTAACTTGTTTTCCTGTTTTAGGATTAATAACTTTAAAAGTTTCTTGTGGTGAAGTTATAGCAATATCACTTACTAAGTCCATAAGTAGCTGCTTGTCTGCGTCAGAAGTAAAATCTTTAAATTCTTCATAGATATTCTTTACAAGCTCCTGGAATGCTTCTGGCCATCTTTTGTATACCTTTGATTTCATGAAAATGTCAATAGGTGCTTTAATACCAGAAGGTTTCATTACATTTTTATATATGCTAATAGCTTTAGCCGTATTGTACTCTATGTTGTCCATTGTTGGTTTACCGTGCTTTATCTTAGTTCTTGGTTGCCAATACGGATTACTTCTAATATCACTATTAATTTTTATTAGCTCTTTAGAAAGTTCTTCATACATCTGCTCAAGAGACATTTTTTCCCAACCTCGGTCATCCTCTGTTACAAGTCCGCCGATTACTTCTCCGTTTAGCATCATATTACGAACAATGTCTTTGTCGGCCGCACTATAACGTCTGTTCGAAATTTCGTAGTCTTCAATAATGTTTAGAAGCTCGTGTAGAGTGCTGCTATAGCTGATATGCTCATAAGCTTCATCAGAGTCATTTGCGTGAAGTTTCTTAAAAACATACATCATTCTGATTTGGTGCATCATTAAGTTGTGTGCCATCTCATGACGTAAAAGCACATCAAGCTGATTAAAAATGCCCTGACCGCTTCCTAAGAAGCCATCACTGAGAAAAACCGTTGCTTCATCAAAAGAAATTGCGGCGGTAAAGTCAGGATGCTTCTTAGAATCAATAATATTAAAATCTAACTTCCAGAAGCGTTCTGCATATTTTCTATGCCCTCTGTCAATCAAGAGCTGACAAAGCTGCCTCTTTACGGCCCGCTCTTCGCGGGTCATAAAGTGCTTAGTAATTTCAGAAGCTTCTAGAAGTGCTCTGTTTATATTCATAGTATAAATCTCCTTATACTAAAAATTAAAGTGTGAAATCAAAACCTTTAATTCTATTTAACGCGTCAGTTGCAGAAACCTTGGCTGCATTACCCGCTGGGCTTGCGGAAGAGCCGAAAAGATCGATATCAGTTTCCTCGCCGCCGGGACCGAAAGCAGTTTCAAAGTCTTCGCTATTAGGATCGGTTGTAGTATGGGTCTGAGGCTTTTCGGCAGCAGTGGTATTACCGGCGCCAGGTGCAGTCACTTCAGGTTCTACCCAAGAATCTAGAATTTCGTGAATCATCTCTTTATTCTTGTCCAAGAACTTAGATTTCTGATCTACCCAAGCAAGGAACTTATTTTTATCGTGACCGTGCTTCATAATAGCATCAGTAATAGAGCGCTGGTTTAGCATCTTTGCCTGTGTTTTAAATAGGTCAAGTAGGTCATTACGAGTATCAAAGTTAAAGCGGTAGTCATTGAGAAGTGCGTTAGCTAAGTTAAGTCTTTTCTTAGCTCTAATATAAAGGGCATTGTAGTCTTTGCCTTCTGGAATATTCTTAATAACTTTCTCAGGAATATACCAGTTAATGTATTTAACTGCTTCTTCAGGAGTTGAGTCCCAATCCATAGTATCTACAAAACGAGACATTTCAGCATCATTAAGTTCCATAGCGCCTGGGTCAGTAGGAACCGCAGGGTTGATACAAGCTACTGTGAATAGCAAGTGGTCAAAATGTCTATAACCGTCTGGACCATTACCGTCAATAACGTGTTCGTTAATAAGTGACAAAAGTACTGCACGTAGCTTAGCAGGAGCTCTGTTAAACTCATCAAGGAAGAGTACAGATCTATCCTTATCAAGGTCATCTAGGGACTTAGAGAAAGAGCGTGCAACAGCGTGTACTGTTCGACCGTCGTCAGTTTCTTCGGTCGTATCTACTGGGAAACCGTTAAGAATAGCACCAAGGTCATCATTCTTAGCGTTAAGGTAGAAGAGATTTACGCCTCTGTCTTTTGCCCACTGCTTTGTAATACCGGTCTTACCAGATCCAGGAAGACCTGAGATAAGAAGGTCAGTACCGTCATGAGTACCAAGGGTCTTAGACTCAAAAGAAGCCGCCAGGCAGTCGTCAAGAGCGTCAGTGAGGTCACTTCTTACATCGAGAGGCGCCCAAGCCGCAGTCTCAAATCCTTCTGCCCAAGTTTTAATCTGAGTTGCTACTTTTTCTGCTTTCGCATCAGAATAAGTTTCTTCACCGTCAGAAGCTTTTTCTGCTGCAACCTGAACAGCGTCGGCAATCTCAGAAACAGATGCGCTTAGCACGTCATCAATAATAGCATCTTCAGCAGGGGTATCCTCTGCTTCTGTAAGAGCTTCATTTTTAATTTTATCTGTTATATCGCAAATTTTAACGTTTTTAAATTCAGACAACTCAGGGCAATTTATCTTACAATCACCATCAGTATAAACTACAATCTGTTCACCGGCCTTAGCTGCTGCAAGGGGCTCAGTAAATTTAAAGTCGTCAAAGTAATGTAAATCCGTACAGCCATCTGCTTTCGCGATAGCTTCAAGCTTATCTTTAACGCTGGCTAGGCTGCCAGACTGGTCAATATAAGCTTTTTTAATAGATTCAGCAAGTGTCTTTTTAATTTTCATTGATAAGTTCCTCCATTAATCTTTACGCATCCAAGTGTGTAGCTCGTCGAGCTCCTCTTTACTACATCCTTCAGTAGCTTTTGCCCAACCGCCAGAAAGGTCTTCAGTAATAGACTCATTCAAAGTCTTTGCGCTAACTGCTACTGTACCAAACTCAGTACCAACAAGGAAATAACCATTAGGGTCTGACTTACATTTAGCAACATGTATATTTTGAATATTAGCAGGTACACGATTAGCTGCAACAATTTTATTTAGGAAAGTTTGTGCATCATTAGGGTCATCAAAGTAGCAGGTGCAGTCAGTATAGCCATTACCGCTACTAATAAAGATTTTGTTAGTGTTGCCTGTAGCACCGGCAGGGCTAAGCGGCTTGATAAATACATTAGGAGTATTTTTACCAATCTTATCAGCAATTATCTTGTAGCTAATAGCTGTGTCTGCATAAACCTTCTGGTTAGGCTGGCCTTGTAAGTCTCTTACATTACCAGACTGAGGGCCGGAGCTCTTGTAAGGATTAGCAGGACCCTGGCCAGGAGTCTTGGCTGTTGGAGTAGCTCCTCCTCCGGTAGTTGCACCCCCGCCGCCACTTGTCGACTTAGCGGGCTTAATTGCAGAAATATATCTTCCATATTTATAAACTGCATCACCTAACAAAGTCTTTTTAAATTCATCTATCTCATAAGGTGTTCTAATAGTATCGTCCCAGTAGATATTAACAAGCTCTGCCATATATACTATAGCTTTTGCAACAACCTCTGTCTTAGGATGGAAGTAACGTCCACCATCAAGAGGCTCACATCCATAACCAGCCACATCTCTAATAGCTGCGTCAATATCTGTAAAATTTCTATTTACAAGCTCATCGCATATTTTTTGTGCTGAAGTAATATAACTGTTCGCAAAGCTTCCGGAACTTGTTTTTTGATTATTTGTTCTGATTCCACCAGCTAAAGTAATATCATGCATAATACTTTTGGCTTTTAAGGCAGACTCAGGTGTAGTAAAAATACGAGCCATTATTGTTCTCCTTTATTTTTGATATTTTATACTAATTAATTTAGCAAATTAATGCAAGGACTGTCTTAGTTTATTAGTCAATACTAATGATGCCATTGCATTTTGGGTACTTAGAGCATTCATAAAATAGACGACCAAAACGACTGCGACGTACTACCATAGGACTATCACATTTTGGACATAGCTTTTCTGGGACTTCTTCGGCAAGACCAGTCTCTTGGTTTGCCTCAACAGTTTCTACTAAATCTGCATAAAAACTATCTAAATAGTCTATCCAGTTCAACTTACCGACTGCAATTTTATCTAACTGCTCTTCCATAGCCTTAGTGTAATTTAAGTTAATCAATTTTGGAAAAGCTCGTTTGCAGTATGCAGCTAGCTGAAGGCCTCTGCTGGTTGGTACTATTTGCTTTTCTTCTAATGTGGCGTAACCTCTTGTAGGACTCAAAATAGTTTCTACTATCGTTGAATATGTACTAGGACGTCCTATATTTTTAATCTGCAATTCTTTTACTAGTGACGCTTCAGTATATCTCGCCGGAGGAGTGGTTTCTTTTGCAACTTCTTCAAGCTTAGTATTTTCTAAAACTTCACCAACATTAAAAGCCTCTGTAATAAGTTCATCTTTATCATCCCTGTAGGAATACACTACTCTAAAGCCAGGATCTATTAGCACTTTTTCAGTAAGTGTGAATTTATGTCCACTGTTAGTAATTGTATTAGTTGTTTCTGAGTATACTGCATTAGGCATCACGGCGGCAATAGTTCGTTGCCAAATTAGCGTATATACCTTTACTGCTAAGTTGTTTGTTTCTTTTTGTGCGAATATCTCTGGTGTGAGTTTTGGGTCTGTTATACGCAAGCATTCGTGGCCATTTTGAGTAATAACCCCGGTAGCTTTTTTAGCTCTCAAGCCTTTATAACTCTTTTTGCCAAAAGTAGTCTCTACGTAGTCTTTAAGCTCTACTAAAAAGTCTGGTGACATATCTGTGTCGTCAGTTCTCATATAGGAAATTCTGCCGGCCTCATATAGCTTTTGAGCAATGCTCATTGCGTCTTTTACTTTAAGTCCCAGTCTAGAGGAAGCTTCTTGCTGGAAGGTAGCAGTGCAAAACGGTTGCTTTGGACTTTCGTTTCGCTTTGTTTGAGAGACGTCTTCGATACTATACTCGCCCTTTTCGCAATGATACTTTATAGTTTTTATTTCTGAAGCACTTTTTATCTTATCATATTTTTCATTATTAAAGCCGGTATACTTAGCTTTAAATTCTTTACCATTTTTTGTAAAGTTTAGATATAAGTTAAAGTATTTTTCAGGAATAAAGTCTAAAATCTCATTCTCGCGGTCTGCTACAAGCATTAGGCCTACAGACTGACACCTACCGACTGAGCGACAGCCCAGATGCTTCTTTGCTGCAGGTGATAGACCATAGCCAAGCAATTTATCTACACACTGCCTTGCTTTTTCGGCATTAACCAGTCCGTCGTCAAATATAACTGGGTTCTCGAGCGCATATAAAACCGCCTTCGGTGTAATTTCGTGCATAATCATTCTAGCTGCACGGTCTCGCGGAATTTTTGCGTATTCAAGCAGGCTCCATGAGATAAACTCTCCAGAGCGATCTCCATCAGCCGCAATAAAAATTTTATCTGCCCACTTTACCTGTGCTTTAACTTCTTCGACGACTTTGTGCTTATCTTCAGCAATTTTTAAGTTCATTCTAAAATCCTCGTCCGGATAGATACCCGAGTTAAAGGCTTTTTTATTTCCGTCTGCCAAAGTTAGAATGTGGCCAACACTTGCAACTGTTCTAGCGTTAGTATATCCAGCATCTTTGAGTATCTTAGAGATTACTTTTGCTTTATGCGGTGATTCTACGATAACTAGTATTTTATCTGTTTTATTCATCTGTCTTTTCTTCCTTACTCAATACCTGAGCTTCAAGGAGCTGCCTAATCAGCGCCGAGATACTTAGCGAACGTTTAAAAGCTTCTACTCGTAGGGCTTCTCTAAGTTCGTCAGATATTTCAAGGCTTATCATTTTCTTAGCCATACAAGCCTCC